>Ga0310690_10004062_pt1 | contig 21249 bp, 15 predicted proteins | sample AusTroGonzalo_MG_2_FD_207661 | JGI IMG/M metagenome (GOLD analysis project Ga0310690, IMG submission 207661) | Bovine rumen microbial communities from tropical cattle in Woodstock, Queensland, Australia - Gonzalo_04 (v2) (version 2) | ecosystem: Host-associated > Mammals > Digestive system >... | reverse complement strand
CATATTGTGATCCCTCGGCGGTCCTTCGGCAGTCCTTCGGTGATGCCGTCCCTCTCCTTGTGGGTTGTATGCTCCTTCTATGTACTTTCTTTGAAACAAGCATATTGTTGAAAACTTAATATGATAGAATCTTTATTTTTTACTATTTTTGCAAAAAAAACGATGAACAGAATTCATTCGCCCATCTTTAATGTCATCCCCATGGAATTTCCGAAAGGAGATGATTATATTTCAGACATAGAAATGATAATAATGTCCGATACTGGGATTGTTGATGCACAAGTGGCGAATGTGACTCTCCGGGAATCATGCATGATGTTAATAAATGCTATAAAAGTATTTAGACTAGGTTTTTTTGATTGTGCATTTTATTCTTTAAGACAAACGATAGAATTGTCAATTGGAGGATTATTCCTTTATTCAAATAAAGACAAAATAAAAGAATGGAATGAGGGAAAGGATGGTTTCGAGAAAGGACGCATGACCCAATTACTCAAAAAAGAAGATGCTACATTTAGAGACGTAAGGGAAAAATTGGATTTCTATTTTGAAACACTTCGAAATACGGAAAGGCTCATCGATAAATATGTTCACAAACAGGGTGCTAATACATTTTATACATTTCAAAGTCCCAATGTGAAATACTATCAGAATCACAAGAAAAAACTAGTTGATGATTTTGAGAGATTTATTAAAGAATGTATTGGTGCTGTAGCAATATATCGACTAATGATAGACCCATTGCCACTTCTTTTGACAGATGAGGATATTGAGATGCGAACCCCTGATTTGATTACGGAACCATTCAGTCTAGGATTCATCAATCGCTATATTAGTGATGATGTTGTTGATGCATATAAGAATACAGAATTGTATAAGGGATATTATGATTACTTTTCTTCTCAAGAAAAACAAAACGATGCAATATATAATCTTATACACTATCAAATAATTGACAGAAAGAGTTTTGATAAATACATTGAACAAAACCATTTGATCTCTTTTCATGACAGACTTGCTGTTTTATTGACTTTTTCTTCTGCCAAAATATCAAACTGCTATATTATGGACGGATGGCTGTGGTATTCTACCGATGTTCAATCCCTTCGCTCCAAAGACTCATCAATAGCACTTGGTAAAATGGTATTTGAAAAAAGGTTTCTCAGTTCGGACAATTTTAACCAGCCATGTGAAAACATATTTATCTCCAAAGTCAATGCGTTTGGAGAAACCCATTATATTGAGCACAATGCACCTCTCTCAGAACAAGAAATTGAAGTAATTAAACGGTTCGCTTCTGCGATTAACCAAAATTATGATGAGGACAACAAGAAACTCATGGAATGGTATAATTCGCAAATTTCAAAAGCATCTTCATGAAAATTCATGAGCATGACTCTGGGAAATCATGCTCATGATTAGTGTATAATTATGCTCATGTTTTTCTGAAATCATGAGCATGTTTTCAAAACTTCATGCGCTTATGGTTTTATGTTACCGCATCACCACTACTTTCCTTGCCGGTAGTGTGCCCACTTTCACCAAATATACTCCTGTAGGAAGCGCCGGGGTCTCTCCGTTTCGTGTAGCTTTCACCACCTCGCGGCCTATGCGGTCAAAGACTCTCATCTCCATTCTTTCTGCTCCCTGCACCACTATTCGACCTCCGGTGGAAAATATCTTTATCTCGTCAGCGTCGATATCCCCGATGCCCTGTGTGCTCTCGAAGTAAGCTGTATAGGTGATGTTCCCTGTCACCGTTACCGTCCGTGGGTTTTCCGTGTTGCCATCATTCCAGCAACGGAATCGGTGCCCATTGTTCGGGATTGCCCTGATGGTCAATGTGCTACCACTCAAAGCCTGACCTCCTCCGCTCACGGTGCCCATCGTCGGGTCGGCACTTTCCACCGTCACGGTGTACACCTCTTCTCCCTCCTCCACAAACAGGGCGGTCAACTCCACATTGCTTATCACCGCGAAGGTATAGGGATTGGCTATGATACCGTTGCTCCAGCCAGCGAAGGTGTAGCCCGTATATGCAGTGGCTTCAACAGTGCAGGGTGTGCCATAGACAAACTCCGTGCCACTGGCTTCCACCATACCGCGAATAATGTCGTTTGACACCACACTCACTGTATAGGTATCGATGACGAAGAACGCCGTCAACGTGATATTGTCCTCTATGCGGTACTGACGTGGATTTTCTGTATTGCCGTCGTTCCATCGTGTAAAGTGGTAGTGCTCTTCGGGAAAAGCCTGAATCGTGATGGTGTCGCCGAAGTTGTAGGTGCCGCTACCTGTGGCTGTACCGTGCTCACCTGCATTCACCATCAGCGTGTACTGGTTCGGTGCAAAGTGAGCTGTAAAGGTGGTATCCTGCGTCAATGTAATGGTACGCGGATTATTCGTATCGCCATCATTCCAATGGTAAAAGTGATAGCCATGGTTAGCGGTGGCGGTAATTCTTTCCAAGTGGTCACCAATTTTGGTGTGTGTGGCCGAACCATGAGTGTTATCGTTGGATGTGATGGTAAGACCGATAAAATAAGCCGTAATAGTAGTATCGCCCGTAAGGTTGACAGTGTCGGGGTTAGTGGTGCTGCCATTGCTCCAGTGGTCGAAGTGGTAGTCGGTATTGGCAATGGCTCGAATAATCGCTGTGGAATCGCAGCGCACTATTGTGTTGTTCGACCCCAAAACCACAGAGGCAGTGCCACGAGTCGCGTTGGACGAGTGTACGTTGACATTGATATCGATTGTAGGTTCGCGGAGGTATGAGCAGTAGATGTACCATGGATTGTTTGAGTTAGAAGTATAATAATTGTAATAAGAACAACCTTGCAAAATAAACACCCTGTCTGTTGTATTATTGTAAAAAACATCTGTTCCAAGCGAGGGGGGTGTGGTAGGCATCATATACACGGTGTCTAGACTAGTGCAATTCCAGAAAGCATTATCGCCTATTGAACAGACGCTGCTACCGATAGTGACGGAAGTCAGTCCGCTGCAGCCAGAGAAAGCTGAATTGCCTATTTCGGTAACGCTATTTGGAATTGTGATGGATGTGAGTCCACCGCAATGATAGAAAGTAGCATAGCTTATCTCGGTGACGCTATTTGGAAGGGTAATTGAGGTTAGGCTGCTGCAGTTAGAGAAAGCCCATGTACCTATCTCGGTAACGCTAGTTGGGATAGTTACGGAGGCCATGTTACTGCAATTATTGAAAGCATCAGCCCCTATCGAAGTAACGCTATTGGGGATGGTGATAGTAATTAGTCCATTGCATTTATAGAAAGCAGAATTGCCTATTGAAGTGACGTTATTGGGGATTATAGAATTTTTGCATCCTACAATAAGAGTGTTGGTGGATGTCTGTATAATGGCATTACAATTATTGCGGCTATCATAGTACGTATTGCCCATTTCTACAGCAATCGAGTTCAGGCCGCTGCATCCCCAAAAAGCATTACTAGCTAGTGTGGTGATGCTGTTTGGAATGGTCATGGAGGTTATGTAGTAGCAGTTAATGAAAGCATAATTGCTTATTGCGGTAACACCATTGGGAATAATCAAATTTGTTATAGGGCTACCGTTGATTTTCAGTGTATGAGTACGATAAGTAGGATTGCTGAATGAATTGCCGAAAGAAATAGTACACCATTGTGCGATGGTACCAGTAAAATTGACAGAATTCACACCGCAGTTATAGAAAGCATCACTACCTATCGAGACAATACTACTGGGAATGGTAACAGAGGTCAGAACATTGCAGTTATAGAAAGCGTGATCGCGTATGGAGGTAACTGGGTAAGTAGTACCATTATACGTAACGCTATCAGGAATAACAAGAGAACCTGTAGGCACTCCGCTATTATGATAATAGCCATTACTGGGACTAAAATTAGGGTATGTAATCTGTGCGCCACCATCTACAATATTGAAATACAACCACTGCCCGCTTGACGCCATCATAGAGAATTGGTAGTCCCAGCACCGACCTTGCATTGCGGTCAGCATCAAGGCCACCAATAATACTACTTTTTTCATGATGTTTGTGTTTAATTTTTAAACATAAATAATTATTTTCCAACAAACAACATACAAAAAAGAAGCGCGGGTTAAGAATCTGTCACTTATCCCGCATTTCGAGGCTCTCGCATGCCTATCTGTAGAGGATAAGCAACGCCGAAGCCCACGCTGACGTATATACAGAATATGTATATACTCACCAATGGACGCTGGCCGTTGCTTTTATCGTGCTACAGATTTGAATTTGCGAGATTCGAAATGCCGCAGACAAAAACGTCTAAACTCAACGTCTTTTCAATATGTCCTGCCGCCCGCCCTCGGCTTTGGTCAAGCACAAAATCCGCCACAGCTTCGGTTAAAACGACGGTGCAAAAATACAACAATTATCTCACATGACAAAATATTTTTTTTCTCAATCCAAAGAAAAAGTGTATTTTTGCAAAATAATATATATCAACAAATGACAACTAAAAGAGATATGATTATGGAAAGCAATGAACCAAAATCAGAAAAAAACGAATTGGTATACCACGTACCCAAAGGATGGGTAAGATTTCTTTATACATATTACTTCTTACTTATTGCTGGGGGTATCGCATTTATGCTAAACATTATCTTAATGATAAATTTGAGCCACACAGCAAGTAAGATAACTGGCTCTGACTATGTCATGTACACGTTCTTCGTTTCAATGCTGGCAAGTGCAGTATTTTCAAGCATCTGTTACTCGAAGAAACTCTATAAAGCATGTATTGACGGACGTTTATTGTTCGTGAACACAAACAGAGCCATTTTCATCGGGAACATTTGGTACTTTTTTTTAAGGCCGATATTCGCAGTGGCATTCTCTGTGTTGTTTGTGGTTTGTTTATTAGGCGGTGTGTTATTCTTAATGAATGGACTTGACTGTGCTATAAACGAGCGCATGGTGTATCTTTCGGCAATTATTTCAAGTGCCATCGGATATTCAGTTGGAAATTTATTGGACAAGTTTAGTATTGTCAGTGAAAAAACAATAACAAAAATACAATGATTATGATAAACAAAAAGGAAGAAATGATTGCTCAGTTAGAATTTCTTGCCGAAGAGGTTAAGAAATTAAAGGCCTTAAGTGAAAATCATAGAAATCGTACAATAGTCATTGAATTTAGTGGGTCACCAAAATCAGGAAAGACTTCATGTATTAATTCTCTTGCCATATTTCTAAAACGTAATGGTTTCACTGTACATGTTGTTGAAGAACGTGCCAGTGTATGCCCCGTATCGGACAAACATAGTCCCATGTTTAATATATGGACTTCGTGCATGTCTCTGGCAAATATGATTGGGACTCTTGAAGACAAAGGAAAGACAATTGACGTTTTAATATTAGATCGAGGAATTTTCGATGCACTTTGTTGGTTTCAATGGCTATCTGATACAGGCCGGATGGAAGAAAAACTCAAAAAAAGTGCCGAATCCTTTCTTCTTCAAAAAAGCTTCGTCCAAAACATCAACCTCGTTTTTGCACTTGAGGCCACTCCAGATATATCAATAAAGAGAGAGTTTGCCAATCTTCTGACAACTAAGACCGGTTCCATAATGAACATTGAAGTGTTAGGTGAATATCGGGAAGCAATACATAAGACAATCGAATTACATCAAAGCGATTTTCATCGGGTAGAACAATTAGACACTTCTCCAGAAGAAATGGATCAAGATAATGTGGGTAGAATTGTGACCGAAACGACATTGAAAGTTTTGAGAGATCAATTTATGGAGAAAATAGGATACATCCGAAAATCAGAGAAACTATCCGAATTATTATCACAAGATTCTTTATTTAACTATACAGACTTAGATAAGTTATTCCAATCATCACCAATCAATTTTGATCTCAGAAATATCGTTGAAGAGAATGACGATTATTTACAGATCCTACCTATTGCAGTCGTAACAAATGATCGCAACGAGGTATTAGTGGTAAAGAAAAAGGATAACGCCTGTTCGGTTGACTCACCAGAAAAAGGCAAACTATTATTATGGGTCGGAGGTCACATGCGCGCATCAGATCGCATTAATGAGAATGAGTATTTTCTTGATGTGTGCAAAAGCACACTCAAAAGGGAATTGAAAGAAGAATTAGGGATATCGAAATCTTTTGACGGAATAACGCCTTCAATTATTTATACCCCAAATAATCCCAAAAGCAGCAAACATCTTGCAGTATGTTTTCAGATTGAGATTGATAATACTGCAAAGTTAAAGCTAGATCCATATGAACTTGTTCAACATAAAGGGCCAACTCAAAGTGGGGAATTCTTAACAATTGATGATTTGAAAAAATTGAAAATAGCGGATTTAGAAGATTGGAGTATTAATATCCTAGAACACTATTTTGACATAACCATAAAGAATCCAACACCGCAACTTGGTATTCGTTACTAACATCCATACACATTAATAACTCAGTGTGAACTGAAGTTGATACTAATCACTTTGAGGGTGATGAGGAGTTGCCGTGGTGTCGTGTAAACAGAAGAGGATGTTCTGTTCTCCGTGGAACATGTAGTAGATATAGTCAGAGATATTGTGTATCGCGGACGAGGGTTGTTAGCCAGAATATTGAGAATGGGCTGTCGTTGTTCGGTGGTTGGGTGTTCGTGGGTATGGTTGTTCTGCAGGACGAGAGGCGAAGTCATTGCGATTTTGGGCGATTTTGAATAGACATACATTACTATTCGATGTTATGGTACACGTTTTCTCACTACGGGTAGTCCATTTTTCTATTCGGAGAATCTTGGAGAATAACCCTTGCAATCAGTTTTCTACGGTCTAACCGCAGTATTGCCGAATGTTACGTATTTATCTAGAAATTCAATGGATTCCTGAAAGTCGATGAAGATAAATGCAGATTGTCATGAGAATACTCTCCAAAACCCACAATCATTTCAGCCAAGATAATTGCTTTAGGCGATGCGTCTATTCTCCGATGCTGATTTCAGCATAAATGGGAATGATTCCATGTAAAATGCTGTTTTTTCTACCTCGAAGAAATACTGATGTCATCCAGATGCATCCGCCAAAAGCCCATCTGCAATAGGTGGTTCCATTATGGGTAACGCTGTTGGGCAGCCTCCAGGCCTTTGTGAATCTGGCGCTGCAGCAACTCCTTGGACGGCAGCTCGGTCAGGTACTGCGCCACCTTGATGCCGGACTTGTCGAGTTGCAGGAGTTCAATCTGCTCCTCGCTGCCCTCGGTACACAACAACAGGCCCAGCGGACTTTCCTCGCCGGCCTCCTCACTTTATTACATTTTGACAGCGGTGTTCGGCTCCCCTTACGGGGTACCATCTCGTGGGCTTCGAGCCATCGCAGATACAACTCCATCTGGCCTTTATACTGTGCCTTGAATTTGCCGAGCTTCAAATCGATGGCAATCAGACGGTGCAGCTTGCGATGGTAGAAAAGCAGGTCGAGGTAGAAGTCCTCGCCGTCGATAATCATACGCTTCTGCCGCTCGACGAAGGTGAAGCCATTGCCCAACTCCAGTATAAATTGCTCCAGATGCGCCACAAGACTGTCCTCGAGGCTTTTCTCGCTGTACATTCCCTTCAGCCCTGTGAACTCCAAGAAATAGGGACTCTTGAAGACCAGGTCGGGCGACATCGTGCCCTCGTCGCGCAACTCGGCCAACTCCTGCTTGATTAACTCCTCCGGCTTCGTCGCAATGGCCGTACGCTCATACAGCATTCCGTCAATCTTTGCTTCAAGGGTACGCTTGCTCCACCGCTCATTTGCCGCCATTGTCAAATAGAATTCTCTGGCGAGAGGGTCTTTTACTGACATAATAGTCAAGAAATGAGTCCACGACAATTGTGTCACCACTGGTGTCACAATCTTAAGATCTGGAAAAAGAGTAGCGAACTGCATCATCCTCCGAATAGTTCTAGTCTCAAACCCGTTGCCATATTCTAATTGCAATTGTCGCGACACTGCCGCGACAATTTGCTTTCCGTAAGCAGCTCTCTTGTTTCCAAGTATTTCGCGATTGATACGTTCTCCGATATGCCAATACATCAATGTCAGTTCTGAATTGACATTTACAGCGACCCTACCGCGGGCTTGGTTGATAATTTGTCTAATGTCATCAAGCAATAATGTATGTACTGGTAATATTTCCGTAGCCTTATTCATATCTTTTTGTCTCATATTTCAAATTGCAAAGTTACGCATAATTTCCAAACCGACAAAATTTATTCGTTTGCCAAAACCCAATAGCCTTGTAGGGAAGAATAGAGTCTATTTTGAACTGCAACAACTGCAACTGAAACGCCATAAATACACAAAGCCTTGTAGGAAAGAACTTTACTGTGGAAAAAAACAACCAAATCTTATTCCGAAATGGTATTTCTCAACCGATAGCTGCGGTTGCGGTTTGCTCATCAAGCTCGCCAGCCGAAGCAACCGCCATGAGCTTCCAGATAGCCGAACTTAAATTACATAAGACTCTTTACAAATCTTACAAATGCTTCGATGTCCTCTCCAACGCTTGCTTGCTCCAACGCTTCCATATATTCCTGACGGCGATTCATGGGAACCACCACCCAAGGGTAGCCCGCTGTCACTAACTGGCTGTTCATGACAAAACGAGCGGTGCGTCCATTGCCATCCATGTATGGATGAATATACACAAAGAAGAAATGCCCTAAAATAGCACGTACCAACTCGTTTTCCTCTTTCGTCATCAAATCCGACAAGGTGCTCATTGCATCCAGCACGGCATCGGGATTCAAAGGCGTATGCATCGAGTTTCGGATATAAACCTGACTCCTGCGGTATCCTAATAAATCCGTCGCTTTCACTATGCCTGCTCTAATGCACGGCTCAAACAACTGAAAATGCCAGTCTTGATGTCCTTTAACATATAACTGTGCTGGTGCCTGACCCGAGAAACAGTCCTTCACTCCCTGTTTAAGTAATTCGTACGCTTGATAGTACCCACGAGCAGCCAACGCGTCTTTGCGTTCCTTGTCTTCCTCTTCTTTATCCGGGTTCCAGTTACCACTACGAACACGCTCCAGCAATCCCTCTGTAATCTTATACCCCTCTATTGACAAGGAGTTATAGCTATCCTTCACATATGTCGCCTCCATCATGGACAACACGGATGCTGCATCTTGCTTCGCTGGTTTAATCTTCACGATTTCCATTATCACCTTCCGCATCTGCATCCACATCAAACGTATCCGCGAGGCATACGGTGATTCGGCAAATATCTCCATCCGCACATTCTCCTCAAACGGATTCTCTTCCGACACCGTATAACCCACTTGCCGCATCATGCGCAGTATCTCGTCGGCCATTCCCTCGCGACCAATGGAGCGCAACGCGCCAGCCACGCGCCCGGCACGGGTGGTGTGTCCTCCGTCAATAGCCGCCGACACTAATGGTGACACATCCTTCAAACTTGCTAAACAAGTCCTCGCCTCCAATGCATTGTGACGATAATAATCTGGTCCTACCATTAGCAGGGCATATTCCATTGGATATAACCGTACACCATAACGGGGTTCAAGAATCACATTCGGAGGTAATGAGGCTTTGATGTCCACAATGGATGTTCCGAGTGGGAGATGAAGGACATTGTTTGTTCCGGATTCACTACGTACAATAAGTTGTTTGGGGATAACCGTCTTTCCGCTGTAGAAATAAAGCGAAAGTTCTGGGGACAAGCACCATGTTCCATTGAACTTTTTGTTCAGATAAGCAGTTACAAAACTCCAATACGACACATACCATACTGTGGAATCTCCTTCTCTTCCTGGCATCGACGGTATATACCAACCCTTGATGACCATTTGCAGATATCCACTATTTAACAACCTCTCGGTATGAGTCCTCCCCAAAGTATCTGCACCTTGAATCACCAAATTGTCTCCATGGGCATCCTGAAATGTCTTCAGTATCTCCATAGATTCAGCCAGTTTTTCCTGTATCGTTGCCATAATATTTAGAGGTGTTTATACTATTAATATTAATTATATGTTTATAATATTAGATTATTGATCATTATTACTATTAGTATATCTTGTATTGTTACTATTAGTATATTTTGTATTATGATTATTAGTATATTTTGTAGTATGATTATTAGTGTTTTCTGTATTAATATTAGTGGTTTTTGATTCTGCAAAGATACAAACTTTTTCTTAATCAGCAAAATATTTTTTTATTATAGATTTATATGTTTTTACTACTTTTACTATTATAGTAAAAGAATGTGTTTCTATTATTAGTATTTGGTGTTATTTTATTATGTATAATCCATATCATTGCAAAAAAAATCTCCTTATCTCAAAGAAATCTCGTAACTTTGGCTAATGCCGAAGTTACTGCATTTCGGGAATAACAAAATAAATTTTGTCATTCCGCTCAACTTGCGTAACTTTGCAAAATGAAACCTTAAAAGAAATGGAATCTATCGACACCACCAATATGTGCTCGCACCTGCAGCGGAAGCTGTTCGACGAGAACGGCGAATACCACCACATCTGGCTGGCACTGCAGGACGATCCCGAGTTGACCGCCGTAGTGCGCTCCCGACAGCTGCATATCTACCGCAACGATAAAAAAGTTCTTGTGTTGGCCGGCAAATCGGCCCCCAAGATTCTCCGCGAAGACAGCATCTGCGAGCTGCTGGCGGAGGTGAAGCAAGTGGAGACTACGGAACGTTTCCGTAAGCCGAGTGGAGAGGGAGCTTGTTCACTATCCCGAGGCGAGAAAACGAGCGATGTAATCGAACTTTTCCGCACGTCGCAGAGTTGGGACGGGGTGGAGTTGCCCGACTACCCGCAGGGGAGGCCGGAATTGGTGGCGGTGAAATATGTTATCCCGCAGGGGAGCAAGCTCGGGTGGCATCACCACGACGCGATGAACCACGGCGTGCTGGTGCAGGGCGAGCTGACCATTGTCGCTGTGGAGGGCACAGAGAAGGTCGTCCACGAAGGCGAGGCCATCGTCGAGATGGTAAGCACCGTCCACCACGGCGAGAACCGCGGCGAGAAGCCCGTCATCCTCTACATGTTCTACCTCTCGCAGAAAGGCCTGCCGCTATCTGTGCCGCATCCCGAAATAAAATAAACAATTGATGTTACGCGGTTGCTGACGCGATGTCCTGCAGCACTAGGCCGGCGAGCGTGAAGCCGAAGATGGCGGTGATGTGGGCTATGGTGCCGTTGATTTGGGCTTTCGTTGAGCACCACTCGTGGTTAAGCAGCGAAGGGTCGCCAGGACCCATATGGGCTTTTGGACACATGCAATGTTCCGTGCCACAGGTGGCGTTATGGCCACGATTTTCCAGGGGCAGCTCGTCGCTGTAGACGCACTGAAATTTGTGCTTGGGGAACTGCTGCATTCTGCGGAACTTCTTGCGGAGAAGCTTTGCCAGCGGGTCGCCCTCAATCTTCCAGAACTCTGTTACCTTGATGCGCGTCGGGTCCATCTTCAGGGCGGCGCCCATAGAGGAATAAAGCTTGGCCTTCGTCTGGCAGGCCATCAGGATAAGCTGTGCCTTATCCTTGAGCGAGTCGATGGCGTCGATGATATAGTCGTAGCTGTCGAGGTTGAACTCTTCGGCGGTCTCTTGTGAGAAGACTTTCTGCAGCGCTGTGATTTCCGCCGCGGGGTTGATGGTGAGCAGGCGTTCGCGGAGAGCTTCCACCTTCACCTGACCTATGGTCTCGGTGGTGGCCATCAGCTGGCGGTTGACGTTGGTGACGCACACGCGGTCGCTGTCGACGATGGTTAGGTGTCGGATGCCGCTGCGCACGAGGCTTTCGGCGCACCACGAGCCCACGCCGCCGACCCCGAAGATGATGACGCGTTTCTGTCCGATGCGCTCCATCGTCTCCTCTCCCAGCAGCAGCTCCGAGCGTCTGAATATGGCCTTGTCGATAGTCATTATTATGTAAAAACTAATTATACTTCGCTTTTAGTTCTTCGCGGTATTTCTCGGCAATCTTGTGGGCTAACATTACTCCGTTATCGTTCGGCTTGGGGCTGAAGATGCCGATGCGTTCGCGCCACCATTGCCCCTCATATTTGCAGATGCGTTCGTGGTAGGCTTTTTCGTCGAAGGGCACGCCAGCTTTGATGGCGGCATTCATTTCCTTGAAGAACTCGCGCCAGCGGTAGGCGTAGTAAGTCTTGGTGAGACCCGCCCAAGCGCGGCTGCCGTACTCGTTGAGCAGGGCGTCATCCTCGCCCCAAGTGGTGATGAGGTTTCGGGCGTTGCTCTCGTAGTAGTCGCGTTCCTCGTCGGTGGTGCCGATGGCGCGGGCGTCGTGTATCCAGCGTCCCAGCAGGAAGGCGCTCTCGGTGGCTAAAAGTGTGTCGGTGTCGTCGAGGATGGCGGTCATACGCTCCTCAATCTCGTGCAATCGGTCGTAATCTTTCTCGTTGTAGGCTTTCACATAGTCGGCGTAAAGGTCGCCGAAGTAGTTGCCCAGCAGCTGGCGGGTGATGTTGACGATATCGAAATGGCGTGTGCGGGCGTTGCCGCCGGCAGCCAACAAGTGGTCGAGCACCCGCAACAGGTCGAGATTGTTGTAGCGGTAGGTTGGTGCGATGTAGTATTGATGATATGCGCCCAAGGTGGGACGCTGGTTGATGCGTACCGTCTGGCCGGGCGATGATACCTTGTTGTATACGCTGTCGGCCAATAGCTCCCAAGCCGCCCGCATCTCGTTGTCCACCTTGCCGGCGCGCTGGTCGGCGAGGCGTTCCACCCAAGCGGGAATATCCTTGGTCAGCGGATTGTCCCAAGCTTTCTCGAAGACATACTCGTACATGAAGGGGTTGCAGTCGAAGCCCTCGAGGGTGGAGCCTATGCCTACGAAGTTGCTGCCGCCATGTTCGAAGGCGCGTTCGATGCGTGCGTTGACGGTGTCGAGGTTGCCGGCCAGCATCGAGTTGCCACCGAAATTGCCGAGGTAGCACCAGATATAGGGCACGCCGTAGTAGGCGTTGGTGCGCTCCCACACGGGTTGCCGCTCACAGTAGTAGTCGAGCAGCAGGCGCCGCTCCTTGGGCATGGAGGTGATGTAGGCCTCGATGCGGTTGTCGACCTCCCAGTACTGGCGCTCGTTCCAGAAGAGCCACGTCATCTCGAGCCATGTGGCGTCGGGGTCGGCGGCGACGAGCGACTCGTACACTTGGCGGCTCACGCGACCGAGGTATTCTGGCTCCCAGCTGGGCGGAATCATCTCGTTGAAGATGTCGATGCCGTAGATGTGGTCGGTGCCGAACATCTCTATCTCCTTGTCGATAAATTTCTTCTGAATCTCGGCATAGAGCGGGCTTTCGGGGTCGAGAAACTTGCACCAGCAGGTGCTGTCGAAACCAGCCCAGTCGCCCAGCGAGGCCAGCGGTGCGTCGGGGTGGATGCGCTTGATGCAGGGTGGCACATGACCTGCGAAACCGGGCAGCACGGGTTTCATATTCAGTTCCCGCTCTCGGGCAACAATCTTCTTCTGCAGTTCTTTCTGGTTCTCGAGCCAGCTCATAGGCAGCGGGCCGCCCCAACGGTCGATGTTTTGCATGCGGTGCCACGGGAGATGTGCCGGGCCGGTGAAGTAGCTGCGTATCTCCTCGTCGGTGAGACCCATCTCGCTCCACACCTCATACCAGACGGCTTCCTGACCCGTGATGGCCAGTGGCAGGTTGATACCCTGCAAGGCCATCCAGTCGATGAAATGCTCCCATTGCTCCCAATCCCACCACGGCATTGTGTAGCCGTAGGTGCAGTAATTGAGGAAGAAACGTTCCGGAACCCGTGCCTTGAGACACACCTTCTCCGGCACTTTGGGCATCACGGCAGGCACTTCCAGCGGCTCCTCTTTGAACCACGAATACTGCGCCAGACAATAGTACTTCAGGTAGTGGTTGAGGCCCACAGCCATACTGTTGGCGTTGTTGCCGCGGATAACGAGTTTGCGGCCCTTGCTCTCAAGCTCGAAGCGGTCGACCGAATCAGAGGGCAGTTGTTCCAAGACGATGTTTTTGGCATATTGCGGTACCACGCGTTTCACCAGCTGATGCATGGCGACGATATCGGGCTCATGCTCCGTCCGTGAGCAGGACAAGAGTCCAAATATAATGGATAGACCTAATAGTAAGCCAATAGTTTTCTTCATATCGGTTCTCATTTATCAGTTTTCATCTATTTTTACTGCCGGCCAGCCGTAGTCTTGGTAGTAGTGATAGGGGAGGCTGTTCTGTTTCACATATTCGCCCAGCTGTTCGCGGCGGACGGCTTCGCGCACCTGCTCGTTGGAGTGCATATTCTGGTAGATGTCGTAATACTCGCCGAAGATGCGCTTGGCGCTGGCCTCGTTACCGGCGCCGTCGACCGTCTGCTCGAAGGAGAGCACATTGTAGATGCCGTCCTTTTTCTCGAGGGTCATGAGTCCCGAATGGTTGCCGCCGGAGAGGCACTTCAGCGTGTCGCCCGCTGCGGTGTACCACATCACCCAGAAGTCGCCATATACATAGAGTGAGTCCTCATGCACCATCATCAGCGTGGGTATGCAGAGTTCGCCTTTCAGGTAGTGCTCGCCAATCTCGCTCACCAGATAGTCGCTGATGGCGGCGCGTACGGCCTGCTCCTCGCGGTTGATGGCGATATAGTGGATGCAGTCGGCCTTGTGCTCGTCGAAGTCGGCCATCAGCCACCGGCCGCCCACCTTCTCCATGAAGAGCCTATGCTCCTCGATGTCGCTCTCGGGGTCGAAACTGCCGTCCTCCCACTTCTGACGCACCTTGATGGTGGCCACAGCGTGGCTCTTGTCGGTCTTCTCAACACTGACAACCTCATAATCGGCAATTGTGCCGCCGTTGCCGGTGACAAAGTAGTAGAGCCATTCGTGGTCCATAGCCTCGTGGTTGGGGAGGCGGTAGAACATCGTGTCGAGCACGCTGTAGAAGTCCTCCGTCATGTAGTCGCGCGACTGCTCCAGCAGTTCGTGGTCTGGAATGTACTTGCACAGCTCCGCGGCGCGTTCCATCAGTTGCTTCTCGCTGTCGACGCAGGACGTAAGCAGCAGCGCGGCAGTCAGTATAATGATAGTTCTTTTCATATTGTTTTATTTTGTAGGCTCCACGTGGAGGGTGATATGTGTCTTCTCGCCGAAGCGTGCTTTGAGTGCTTGCTCTATCTCGCAGGTGCGGGCATGGGATTCGGCGAGGGGCATATGGCCGTCCATGCGGATATGCAGCTCTATTGCGTAGCGGCTGCCGATGCGGCGCGTGCGCAGGTGATGTGGGTCGCGCACGTCGGGGAATGAGTTGACGACATCCAGTATCTCGCGCTCCACGTCGTCGGGTAGCGAGGCTTCCATCAGTTCGTCGAAGCCGCCCTTGAGCAGTTTCCACGCCACGCTGAGGATGAAGAACGACACTATCAATCCCGCCAGTGGGTCGAGTACTGTCCATCGGTCGCCAAGCAGTATGGCGCCGCCGATGCCCAACAGGGTGCCCAGCGACGAGAGTGCGTCGCTGCGGTGGTGCCACGCGTTAGCTTCGACGGCAGGGGAGTTCAACTTGCGCCCGCGACGCACAGTATATTGGTAGACAAGTTCTTTGAGCACCACCGACACCAGCGCTGCCCACAGTGCCAGCATTCCCGGTGCCGGAAGCGTGCCGCCGTGATACCATAAGAGGAGCGCCGTTGCTGCGCGGTAGCCGATGCCTACGGCCACCACAGCCAGCGCGATACCCACGATGGTGGTGGCGAGGGTCTCGTACTTCCCGTGGCCATAGTCGTGGTCTTTGTCCTCGGGTTTGGCTCCGATGCGTACGAACACAAGCACTATGGCGTCGGTCAGCAGGTCGGAGAGCGAATGTACTGCGTCGGCCGTCATTGCCGCGCTGTGTCCCACAATGCCCGCCACGAACTTGAACACCGTGAGCAGCACGTTGGCCGCGCTGCCCACCAGCGTCACTTTGTATATCTCCTTCTCGCGGTTCATCAAATTCGAGTAATTCGATTAATTCGCCGTTTACAGTATCTGCGTCGTGTGGGCTTTGGTGTTCACTTTGCCGATGGCATCGACGATGACGCCCTTCTCGTCGATGACGTAGGTGGTGCGAAGGGTGCCCATCGTCACCTTTCCATAGTTTTTCTTCTCGCCCCACGCCTCGTAGGCCTTGAGGATGCTCATGTCGGTGTCGGCGATGAGGTGGAACGGCAGGTGGTACTTCTCGATGAACTTCTGGTGCGAGGCGGCGCTGTCTTTGCTCACGCCCAGCACGTTGTAGCCAAGGGCGAGAAAACGCTCATAGTTGTCGCGCAGGTCGCAGGCTTCGGCGGTGCAGCCTGGCGTGCTGTCTTTGGGGTAGAAGTAGAGCACCAGCTTCTTGCCGGCATAGTCGGCGAGGCTCACTCGCTCGCCTGTCTCAATAGTGCCCTCGAAATGCGGGGCCTTGGTTCCAATCTGTAACATGTCTTTATCGTTGTTTCCGGCTGCAAAGATACGAAGTTTTCGTCACTTCACCAAAAAAGTTGTATTTTTGCAGCCGGAATGGAACATCGCTACATAGCTTTCGCACCGCTGCAGGGGTACACCGACGCCGTTTACCGGCGGGCGCACCATGAGTGCGTCGGCGGCGTGGACGAGTACTACACGCCCTTTGTGCGCATCGAGAAAGGGGAAGTGAGGAAGAAAGATTTGAGAGACACCGACCCGGTGCTCAACGATGGGGTGCCTACGGTGCCGCAGATGATAGCAAAGGATGGTGACGAGTTCGCCCGTCTCTGCGATGCCCTGCAGGAGCAGGGGTGGGGGAGGATAGACCTCAATATGGGTTGTCCTTTTCCAATGCAGGTGAGAGCAGGTAGAGGAAGTGGACTACTACAACATCCAGAGCGTGTGGAGGAGATACAGAGGGAAATGCTTCGGCGGCAAGAAGTTCGGTTTTCCGTCAAGATGCGTCTGGGGCAGGAGAGCGAAGAGGAGGGACGGAGAGTGATGTCTATCATCAACGAGATGCCGCTGGTGCACGTGACGCTGCACCCGCGTCTGGGACGGCAGCAGTACAAAGGTGTTGCCGACCGCGAGGCTTTCGCGCGGTTCATGGAAGTGTGTGAGCACCCGATGGTGTATAATGGCGACGTTGTTGAAATGAAGAATGAAGAATTAAGAATGAAGAATTGGGCTGGCGCAAATCTCAAAGGGGTGATGATTGGGCGTGGTCTTTTGGCGCGTCCGTGGATGCTTTCGGACAAAGAGCCTAATGATGTGCTGCGCGAGATGCACGCCGCCGTCTACCGTCACGCGATGGAGACTCTCTGCGGCGACAGCCAGATACTGAGCCGCCTGCATGCTTTCTGGGAATACATAGACATACCTTTGCGGCAGAAGAAGGCAATAAGAAAAGCCACCACGCTGTCCCGCTATCGCGAGGCTGTGGCGGCTTTGCACTTAGGTTGAGACTTCTAACGCGACTTGCGTCTGTGCGACTGCTTGCCTTTGGGCTTGCGGTCTTTGCCTGACGGTTTCGATGGCCTGCTTATTTTGGGGGCGTTGAGCTCCTCATCATCGACGAGGTCGAAGTCTATCTGCTTCTTGAGGAGGTCGACGCGGCGTACGCGGATGTGGACGGGATAGCCGAGTTTGTAGCAGCGTCCGTGGCGGCGGCCTATGACCTGATAGTTGTCCTCGTCGAGCATGTAGTAGTCGTCCTTGAGGCTTCCGATGGGTATCATGCCCTCGCACTTATTGCCCTCGATTTCGGCATAGATGCCCCACTTGCTGACGCCGCTGATGAGAGCGGGGAAGACCTGTCCGAGTTTGTCGGCCAGATATTCGGCCTGCTTGTACTTGACGCTGGTGCGTTCGGCGTCGGCGGCTTTCTTCTCCATGATGGAGCAATGCTTGCAGTAGTCCTCGTACTCGGCGGCCTTGACGCTGGCGCCGTCGTGCAGGTAGAGGTCGAGGAGGCGGTGCACCATGAGGTCGGGGTAACGGCGTATGGGCGATGTGAAGTGGGTGTAGTAGGCGAAAGCGAGGCCGTAGTGGCCGATGTTCTCGGTGCTGTAGTAGGCTTTGGACATGGTGCGGATGGCGATGGTGTCGACCATGTGCTCCTCGCCGCGACCGGCGATGTTCTCGAAGAGGCGGTTGTAGCTCTCGGCGAGGGCCTTGCGGCTGGAGGTCTTCATGCTGAAGCCCAGTTTGGCTACAAACTCGACGAAGGTGTTGAGCTTCTCAGGATTGGGCTCGTCGTGGACGCGATAGACAAAGGTGCGGTTTTTCGGTTTGCCGATGTATTCGGCGACGCTGCGGTTGGCCAGCAGCATGAACTCCTCGATGAGCCAGTTGGCTTCCTTGCTCTCCTTGATGTAGACGCCTATGGGTTTAGCGTTCTCGTCGAGCTGGAATTTCACCTCCTGAGTCTCGAAGTTGATGGCGCCGCTCTTGTAGCGTGCTGCGCGGAGCTTGGTGGCGATGGCGTGGAGTTTTAGGATTGCATCACCGACTGGAGAACCGTCGGGCACAGTGTTGGCTTCTATTATCTCTTGGGCTTCCTCGTAGGCCATTCGGCGGTTGCTGCAGATGACAGTCTTGCCCATCCAGGTGTTGTATACTTTACCTTTGGAATCCATCTCCATCACGACGCTGAAGCAGAGCTTGTCCTCGTCCTGACGGAGGGAGCATACCTCGTTGCAGAGCTTCTCGGGGAGCATGGGAATGGTGCGGTCGACAAGGTAGACGGAGGTGCCGCGCTCGTAGGCCTCGCGGTCGATGGCGCTGCCGGGTTTCACGTAATAGCTCACGTCGGCGATGTGCACACCCACCTCAACGTGGCCGTTAGGTAATTCTCGGAAACTGATGGCGTCATCGAAATCCTTGGCGTCGGCAGGGTCGATGGTGAAGGTGGTCACGTCGCGGAAATCGCGGCGGCTGGATATCTCTTTCTTTGTGGGCTTCTTGATTTTCTTGGCCTCCTCCTCGACCTCCTTGGGGAAGTCGAGCGGGAAGTCGTACTCGGCGAGGATGCTCTGCATCTCCACGTTGTTGTCGCCGGGCTTACCGAGGCGCTTGATGACCTTGCCCACAGGGTTGTTCATGCGCTCGGGCCAGTCGGTCATCTCCACCAGCACCTTCTCGCCGTTCTCGGCGCCGCCGAGGTCGTCGATATGGATGAAGATGTCGACAGGCATGGTGCGCGAGTCGCTGACCATGAAGGCGAATCTATCCTGCTTCTGGATGACGCCCACGAAGCGAGTTTTGGCGCGCTTGATGATTTCCACCACCTGGCCTTCGGGCTTGTGCATCTTGCGCTGGGGGAACATCAGCACCTTCACGGTGTCGCCGTGGAGCGCGTGGTGGGTGTTGTTGGGGGCTATCTGGATGTCCTCGCGACCTTCCTCTTCGGGTATCACGTAGGCTTTGCCGCCCTGCTTCATGTCGATGGTGCCGGTGACGTAGTTCTGCGGCATCAACTCGTCGTCGATGCTCTTGGGGTTGATTTTGTACTTGCCCTTGTGGCTGTCCTCGACGAGGTGCTTCTGCTCGGCGAGTTCCTGCATGGTGCGTATCACCTCCTGCCGCTCAGCCTTGCTGCCGGCGCCGATGCGCGAGCTGATTTGCTTGTGGTTGTAGGCGTCGAAGGGATTGTTGGCAAAGATCTTGAGTATTTGTTTGGCTAATTGTTCATTCATAATATTTACATAACGCATAAGGTGCTTCTTTATTGCATCAGAAAAATTTTGCCATCTTATGAAAAATGTGTATTTTTGCCTTTTGCTTCAAAGGCGAAACGATACGGGATAACTCATGTATAACACTCAAAATGTTAATGCTATGAGAAAAGGAACTATTATGATGCTGCTGGCGGCGATGGTTATTACAACCCTCGTCTTCGCCTGTTGCAAACGTGAGTCTGTCGAGCCGAAGCCTGAGCCTGTGACGCCTGAGCCTGAACCCACCTCCTTCTGTGGCGGTGTGGGCACCGAGGGCTGCGAAGCCATATCATGCACCGACACCGGCATTGTGGGGTGGGCTGTCGCCTGCACCGTGGTGCGCGGCCCGGTGGATATAACCAACCCCGACGGCCCCAAGGTGCGCTATGGTGACGAGAGTATGGCCGTAGGCCCTGCCACCTCCAACACCCAGCGTGCTGTGAGTCTCGGTGACGGCGGTACAGCGACGCTGACCTTCGAGTACCCGATATGCAACGGCGAGGGGCCCGACTTCGCTGTCTTCGAGAATCCCTTCAACAACAGCTTCCTTGAACTGGGCTTCGTGGAGGTGAGCACCGATGGCGAGCGCTATGTGCGGTTCCGCTCCACTTCGCTCACACAGACCGAGACGCAGGTGGGCCCCAACGGATACCTCGACCCAACGTGCATCAACAACCTCGCCGGTAAATACAAGGTCGGCTACGGCACCCCATTCGACCTTGAGGAGCTGCGCGACAGCACCGGCATAGATATCAACAACATTGTCTATGTGCGCATCGTGGATGTGGTGGGAACCATTGACCCGCAGTATGCGCGCTACGATGCCCGCGGCCACATGGTCAACGACCCGTACCCCACAGCCGACACAATATGGGCCAGCGGTGGCTTCGACCTCACGGGTGTGGCTGTGCTGCACGACCGCCGGTAAGGGTTACGGGTTACAGGTTACAGTTAAAGGTTTAAAAAACGGGTTACAGTTAATGGTTTAAGAAACGATGAATATAATCATAGCCGGCGACGGCGAGGTGGGCGTGCACCTGGCCAAATCGCTTTCAGAACTGGACTACAACATCACCGTAGTAGACCCCCACGCCGAGCTCCTCAGCCGTCTGGAGAGTGAGACCGACCTGCTGACCATCGTCGGCGACGCCACTTCGCCGCAAGTGCTGCGCGACGCCGGTGTGGCGGAGTGCGACCTCTTCCTTGCTGTGCTGCATCATGAGAGCATCAACCTCATGGCTTGCGTTCTGGCCAAGAAGCTCAAGGCCAAACGCACCGTGGCCCGCATCACCAATGCCGAGCTCCTCTCGCCCAAACACCGCGAGATGCTGCGCGACCTCGGCGTCGACGAGATGGTGTGCCCTGAGCGCATCGCCGCCAAGGAGATTACCAACCTCCTCAACAACAGCGCCGCCACCGAGTTCTTCAGCTTCAGCGGCGGACTCCTCACCATGTATGTCAAACGCCTCGAGGCCGACTCGCCGGTGGTGGACCAT
>Ga0310690_10004061_pt1 | contig 21250 bp, 19 predicted proteins | sample AusTroGonzalo_MG_2_FD_207661 | JGI IMG/M metagenome (GOLD analysis project Ga0310690, IMG submission 207661) | Bovine rumen microbial communities from tropical cattle in Woodstock, Queensland, Australia - Gonzalo_04 (v2) (version 2) | ecosystem: Host-associated > Mammals > Digestive system >... | reverse complement strand
GCTGCACGGTGGCGCAGACCGTAGTGCTTGGGTATGCGCTGGTTCCTCGATACAGGCAGGATACAAGCGGCGGATTGCAGGCGACCGTTACGAACGATCAGTGCGCCATCGTGGAGCGGGGTGTTCTTGAAGAAGATGTTCTCAATCATCCGCGCTGATATATCGGCGTTGACCGTCTCGCCCGTCTGCTCGTACTCCTCGAGTTCCTGTTCGCCGGCGATGACAATGAGTGCACCGACCTTCATGTCGGACATATATTCGCATGCGAGGATGAGCTGGTGAATCTGTGCGTCCGTGAGCCAGCCGGTCTGTTCTTCCTGCCGGAAACGAACGAGCTGTGCATTGCTCATGCGCGAGCCGATGCGACTGAACATTCCGCGTATCTCCTCTTGGAAGATTACGACGAGAGCCACAGCACCGGCACTACCGATGAAGTTGAAGACCGCACCGGTCAGTTCGAGCCTCAGCACGAACGACACCAAGAACCATAATCCTATATATGCCAAGATACCCCAGAACAAGTTAACCGCTCCCGAGGTGCGCAACAGGCGAAACGCCTCGTACAGCAGCAGTGCTACCAACAGGATATCTACAAGATCTTTGAATCCGAAGAACATGAAGTTATTTACTATTTAATCATTTACCATTTACCATTTACCATTTGTTTCGTTGCGGCGATATCGTGTACACGCAGGATATTTGCGCCTTGTGCGATAGCTTGCCGCTCCAGTGCGAGCGTCTGCTCCAGACACGTGTCGGGGGTCAGACCTGCCGGTTCGTATGCCATACGCTTGCGCGATATACCGACCAATATCGGGCAGCCTATGTGCTGCAGAGTGCTGAGGTTTTCGAGCAGGCTGAGGCTCTCTTGTACAGTCTGCCCGAAGCCGAAGCCCGGGTCGATGATTATGTCGCTGATGCCTGCGCGGCGGAGTGCGTCCACCCGGCGGCTGAGAAAAGCTATGGTATCCGCCAGCAGATTGTCCGTCTTATCAGCATCGTTGGAGCGGTTGTAAGTAAGGACATAACCTGCATGAAACCTCGATATACCCTCGTTTCTCTCGTACATTTTTCCGGAAATGTCGTTGATCATTTCCACGCCGAACTCTTCGATGGCACGTTGGGCGATAGCCGGACGGAATGTATCTACGGACAGCGGTTGCCGGATGCCCGTCTGTCGCGCGACGGTTAACGCTATATGCAACCGTCGCCACTCTTCGTCCTCGCTCACCAACCCTTCCCCCGACTGCACGGCAGGGCGAGTGGAGCATGCTCCGATGTCAATGATATCTGCTCCTTCGTTCACCACGCGAGTGAAAGCGGCGCGTAAGTCCGCCTCCGTTTCAGAACGACTGGCTGCAAAGAAACTGTCCGGCGTGACGTTGACGATAGCCATCACCAACGGCTGGCGGAGGTCATATAACCGGTCACCCAAACGTATGTACGAGCACGCAGAATCCATAGTCATTTTCACAAAAGCCTACAAAGATACAAAAAAAAATCGTTTTTTGCTATAAAAATGCGAAAAATATTTATAAAAAATAGCATTTTGTCAAGAAAATATACATTTTTTGCTTTTTTTTTCAAAAAAATTTGTTCATTTTGTATTTTTTTTGTATCTTTGTAGGCTTAATCGTGGTGCGCCCCGAAAAAGCGCGTTGACAAGATTGAAAAATTAAGGTATAATTATATCCAAGACAACATGAAAAAAGTAGTGCAATCTGTATTCGTCGTAACGGTGATCTTGCTGGCATTCAGCGGTTGCAAGTCACGCGAATTGAACACTCAATTCTCCAACACGACGGGATGGAACTATTATGATGAGAAGACGACCAACTTTGAGGCCAAAGAAGGCGTCGGCAATGTAGATCCTGTAGGAATGGTAGCCATTCAGGGCGGAACATTCGCTATCGGTCAGACGGATGAGTTTATCACGGCTCCCCGTGATAATGCCCGTCGTTCGATAACCGTGAGCTCGTTCTACATGGACAAGTACGAGATATCGAACCTGAACTGGCGCGAGTATCTCCACTGGATGGAGATGGTACTTGGCTACTCGGCTCCCAAGCTCGTTCAGGCAGCCTTGCCTGATACGCTGGTGTGGCGTGATGAGTTGGCGTACAATGAACCGTACGTAGAGAACTATTTCCGTCACCCTGCATTCAGTTTCTATCCGGTAGTAGGTGTGAGCTGGGATCAGGCGATGCAGTACTGCCAGTGGCGTACCGACCGTGTGAACGAGTTAGCACTTGTTCATGCCGGAGCTATCGAGTTCCCGGACTTCAAGCAGTTGCGTGCTTTGGATGAGACTGAGCTGGAAGACTGGCGTAACGCTAATCCGGGCTACGAGCCGGTAGAAGTGGAGGTTACGAACGGAGAAGATGTGAACGTGGAGTATCACGTACCCTACGAGTGGATTCGTGACAAGTTCATATTCAGCACGGAGAAGTACCTGCGTCGTCATGACTACAATCCGGTTAATCCTGATGCCAACAGACGCAGCAAGAAATTCCATGACGCATGGGGTAACCCGCGCAAGGTCGATCGTGCCGACGGAATACTCGTAGTCGGTTACCGTCTGCCGACGGAGGCCGAGTGGGAGTTTGCAGCTTTCGCACCGGTTGCCGGCACAGACGGTCTGACCATTGAGGGTAAGGTTTATCCGTGGTCTGGCTATCACCCCCGTGACCTCAGTAAGGACAACATGGGTATGATGCAGGCTAACTTCATCCGTGGCAAAGGTGACATGATGGGTGTATCCGGCATGCTCAATGACGGCTACGTGATCACTAACCCCGTGGATGCGTTTGCGCCGAACGATTTCGGATTGTATAACATGGCCGGCAACGTCAACGAGTGGGTGATGGACGTTTATCGCGAGACTACCTACCAGGACGCTACCGAGTACAACTCTTTCCGTGGTAATATATACAGCCGCGCGAAGAAAGACGACCAGGGACAGTATGTCATCAACGCGCTTGGCGGTATAGACGTTGAGTGGACAAGTGATGATGATAAGCGTGACTACCTCGACGGTGACTTTGCTTCACTCATCCAGACGGATTATCCGTTAGATACACTTGGTGCATTGTTCCTTAAGGGTTTGGCTGCTAATACCGAAGGCAATGGTGGTGAAGAAGAGGAGGAAGAAGAAGAGGAGGAGAGCGAGGAAGAAGGCGAAGAAGGTGAGGAAGAAGAGGGCGAAGAAGAAGAAGAGGAAGAAGGCGGTGGCGGAGACGCTTCCCCGGCATCTAACAAGAAGATCGACCCGACCGACATCTATGCTCCGAAGATCACCAAAACTACCCATGTATATAAAGGCGGTTCGTGGAACGACCGTGTATATTGGTTGCATCCGTCGTCACGCCGTTACCTGGAGGGCAACAAGAGCAAGAGCACTATCGGCTTCCGCTGCGCAATGTCCACGCTTGGTGATCAGATAACTTCCGGTCCGATGCAAGGTAGAAAATAATATGTATCTTATTAAATAAACAATATATAAAATCATGAATTTCCCAAATACTGTTCGTTATACTACAGAACACGAGTGGATTCGCGTTGAGGGCGAAGAAGCGTATGTCGGAATCACCGATTATGCTCAGTCTGAGTTAGGTGAGATTGTCTTCATTGACGTACCGACGGTAGGCGAGGTGGTAGCCCAAGGCGAAGTGTTCGGCTCCGTAGAGGCCGTGAAGACCGTGAGTGATCTGAATATGCCTGCCACAGGTGAGGTGCTTGAGGTGAACGAAGAACTGGAGGCTCATCCTGAGCTGGTGAACGAAGACCCGTACGGCAAAGGTTGGATGGTTCGCATCCGCCTGACAGACCCCAGCGAGCTTGACAGTCTGATGGACGCAGCAGCCTACGAGGCAAGTATTCATTAATAACAACATGTACAGCAAAGGGTAAGCCATGCATGGCTTACCTTTTTTTAGGCTTATGACACACAAATACGACTATCTGATCATCGGTGGCGGCGTAGCCGGCATGAGCTTCGCCCTGAAGGTGGCACGTGCAAAGAAGTACAAGATTGCTCTGTGCTGCAAGACGACTCTCGACGAAGCAAACACTGCCAAGGCGCAAGGCGGTATAGCCTCGGTGACGAACCTGCTGGTCGATGATTTTGACAAACACATCCACGATACGATGGTTGCCGGCGACTGGATCAGCGATCCCGCGGCCGTGGAGCAGGTGGTGAAGAATGCTCCCGAGCAGATCAAAGAACTTGTGCAGTGGGGTGTGAACTTCGACAAGAACGCCGAGGGACAGTACGACCTTCACCGTGAGGGCGGTCACTCGGAGTTTCGCATCCTGCACCACGCCGACGATACCGGTGCGGAGATACAGCGCGGACTGATGGAGGCAGTACGCAGTAATACGTTCATCGACGTGCTGGAGAACCACTTTGCCGTGGAGATCATCACCCAGCACCACCTTGGCGTACGTGTCACGCACCGCACGCCGGACAAGGAGTGCTACGGCGCGTATATCATCGATCCTGCTACTGGGAAGATTGACACTTACCTGAGCCGCATCACGCTCATGGCTACGGGCGGCACGGGGGCAGTATATGCCACTACGACGAATCCGAACATCGCTACCGGCGACGGTATAGCGATGGTTCATCGTGCAAGGGGAGTAATCAAGGATATGGAGTTTGTGCAATTCCACCCGACAGCCCTGTATAACCCGAGTGAGACGCACCCCGCGTACCTCATCACCGAGGCGATGCGCGGTTATGGAGGAATACTGCGTCTGCCGAACGGTGAGGAGTTCATGCAGAAGTACGACCAACGTCTCTCGCTCGCGCCGCGCGATATAGTAGCTCGCGCGATAGATAATGAGATGAAGATTCACGGCATAGACCACGTCTGCCTGGATGTGACGCACAAAGACCCTGAGCAGACCAAGCATCACTTCCCGAACATCTACGCCAAGTGTTTGAGCATAGGTATAGATATCACAAAGGAGTATATACCTGTTGCTCCGTGTGCGCATTACATGTGCGGTGGCATCAAGGTCGATCTCGACGGTCAGTCAACCATCCGCCGTCTGTATGCTGTCGGCGAGTGCAGTTGCACAGGTCTGCATGGTGGTAACCGTCTGGCGAGCAACTCACTCATCGAAGCGGTTGTGTATGCCGATGCGGCAGCCAGACACAGCCTGAGTATGATCGAACAATACGACTTCAACGAGCGTGTGCCGGACTGGAACGACGAGGGCACGATGAGCAACGAGGAGCAAGTGCTAATCTCGCAGGATATGAAGGAAGTCGGGCAGATCATGTCCACCTACGTTGGCATCGTTCGTTCCGACCTGCGTTTGAGACGTGCGTGGGAACGACTCGATCTCTTGTATGAAGAGACAGAAGACCTCTTCAAGCGCGTCAAGCCGACGAAAGACATCTGTGAACTCAGGAACATGATCAATGTAGGTTACCTCATCACGCGTCAAGCACTGGAGCGCAAGGAGAGCCGCGGACTGCACTACACCATCGACTACCCGCACAACCCCAACAGCAACACCAACGAAGTTTGGTAGTTGAGTGTTACGTCATGCACGCTATAATATTACATAGTATTGTACCCGTGCGCGCAGAGGCGCGCGAGGGCGCGGAGCAGAACACACAACTTCTGTTCGGCGAACTGTGCGAGGTTGTTGAGACTTTGCCGCGCTGGTACAAGGTGCGCAACGAGGCGGACGGTGAAGAAGGCTTTGTGGACAGTAAGATGGTCACGCTTCTGTCCGCGGAGGAGTATGCATCGTGCTCTGCAGCACTGGCAGCAAGCACCGCGCGCGTCATACTGCCGATGACCTACGCCGTGAGCGGCAATAACGGTCAGACGCTGCCCTTGACGATGGGCACCAGACTCACGAACTACCATGACGGACAGTTTGAGGTATTAGGTGTGCCGTTTCGTATCGACACCATGGCTGTGGCAGGGCAACCGCTTCCGCTCAACGAGCAGACTCTGATGCAAGTCACACGGTTTCTGCTGAATACCCCCTATCTCTGGGGCGGAAAGAACGCCCTTGGCATGGACTGCTCCGGACTGACACAGACGGTGATGAGCCTGTTCGGTATAAGCCTGCCGCGTAACGCATCACAGCAGGTGAACTGCGGCAAAGAGGTTAAACATCTGAAGGACGGAAAAGCCGGTGACCTCGTGTTCTTTGATCACGCCGATGCCTGCACCGACAACTGCGAAACGAACAACAGCAAGGGCGATACGCGTGTAACGCATGTAGGTATATTATTAGATGCCGAACGCGTCATCCACTGTTCGGGCAGAGTGAAGATCGAACATATTGACGAGCGCGGTATCTTCGGTGCCGAACAGCGCTTATATACGCATCACCTTGCAGCCATACGGCGGTTCGTGTAATTATTGATAAAAACCACATTTAGTCATGAAAAACAGAATACTCATCATCAGTCTTGTGCTGTGCACGTGTATATGCAGTACATCGCGCGCCGCAGACTGCGTACCCACCACCCTTGCCCTCTTGCAAACAAGCTTGGGCGATGTCACTACTGACGCATCCGATATATGGTCGTGGGATGCAGGATTCTCATGCGCCAAGGGGCGCAAGATAGGTGGCGGAGAGGGACATCTGTTTACTCCGATACTGAATTTGACAGGAGCGGATGCGGTAACCCTTGCCTTCGCACACACGCACAACTATGCAGCCAACCCATCGACCGACTACACCCTCTGGGTGACGGATGATTACAAGGGCAGCTACGCCGCTACAACGTGGCAACAACTGACCATCAGTCCGTACGCCTCGAATACCAATTGGACGTTTGTCAACGTATCAATTGATGTGCCGGTTGCGTATGTTGGAGCCAGCACGGTGTTCTGCTTCCGCTATACGAGCACGGCGGAAAATAACGGCACGTGGGAGGTGAAGAACCTGCGCATCACTACTACCTGCGAAGGCGTAGATGCTCCTCCGGTAGCCCTGCCCGAACTGGGTAACGGACGGCTCAAAGTATGTGCGCAAAACCTGCAGAACTACTATTTTAACTACAATACAGGTCGTGGCGATTACACGCCGGAGCAGTTTGCCGATAAGACGCATAAGATCGTGGATGCCATGCTATGGGTGGATGCTGACATCTATGCTTTCTGCGAACTGGAAGCCAAGCCGATCATCCTGCAGCAACTTGCTGACTCGATGAACATTCGCACGGAAGACAAACCGTACGTAGCCGTAGCCGACGAGATTGACGAAGAATGGGATGAACAATACAACAACAATCTCAAGTCTGGGTTTATCTACCGCAAAGACAAAGTGAAGCTTATCGGTGTGAACCATCCAGCAACGTCCTCGTCGTATTACAGGAAAGTGCTGCGTATCCAAGTGTTCGAGGAGTTGGAATCGCATGAGCGGTTCATGCTGTCAATGAACCACTTCAAGGCGAAAGACAATTCCTCAGATCAAGCCAACGCCAAGCGTGTGGCGAATGCCAACGAACTCATTCAGGGCTTACAGAATTATCCGCTTGATCCGGATATACTCATCATGGGTGACCTCAACTGTGAGGTGGGTGAAGAACCGTTGACTATCCTTGCTCAGGCAGGTTTCGTAGAACTGCTGCTCAAGTATAACACCGGAGCCTATTCGCACTGCTACGGTGGCGGTGAATTGATTGATCACGTATATGCCAACGCCAGCATGGAAGATCAGGTGACAGGTGCGGGATTATTCCATATATCTACCGGTTGCGGTGCGGATGCCATATACAATGACGGTCATCGCTACTCGGATCATGATCCGTATATGGTAGCTATCAACCTCGCCTCGAGGTATCCTACCGAATGTGAGCCCATGCAGGTCAGTTATCTGCCTACCGGTTCCGATGGTCTGGGAGCAATGAGTGCTGTCAGCGTTAACGGTCAGTATTTCTGGCGCTATCAGAGCAGTTACGGCGCAACCTGTCAGGATCGTGGCGGAGAGGACTGGCTGATGACACCCGTTTATGATCTGTCGCAAGCCGACAAGGTGACCGTGACGTTCGATCACGCAATCAATAATGCCAACGAGATGGCTACTCAGCAGACCTTGTGGGTAACTCCTGACTTTAGCACGATCGGGGAGTCCGAATGGACGCAACTGACTATCCCGACCTATCCGGCAGGCACGAACTGGAACTTTGTTAACACCTCGGTTGACGTGCCGCTCACCGCACTCGGTGCAAACACCGTGTTTGCCTTCAAGTACGATGTTCCGGCTGATGCCGCCAAGAACCCCACGTGGGAGATCAAGAACCTGACGGTTACCGTCACATGCAACGAAATCCCGTCTGCCCTTGACTGCCATTCTGTGCAACCCTCTGTGTGCAAACGCCTCGAGAATGGTCATCTGTATATCGTGCAGCCTGATGGCACGCGCTACAACATAATCGGAGTAAAAGTACAATAAAATAGACAGATATGAACAAACAAGTTATTTCATCCCTTATTCTCGCCATCGGTTTGGCATTGGCGGGATTGTTCGTGTATTGCGGTATTCACCAGGTCGCATCCAAGGATCGTGCCGTCGTGGTGAAGGGGCTCTCTACCCGTGATGTCAAGGCGGATTATGTCGTATGGGCACTTGACTTCTGCGTGCGCGGTAATGAGATCAGTTCGCTCTATAGCGATCTGGCGCAAATTGAGCAGATAGCACGCTCGTTCTTTATGGACAAAGGCTTCAAGGCGGAAGATCTGACGCGCGGAAACGTCAGCATCGACGACAACTGGGCAAGTTACTACGACCGCAAGCCGGAGTTTCATTACACACTGCGCACATCGCTGGTTATCTCCACTGCCGACGTAGAACGCGTGATCGCTAATCTCGGCTGCCAGAGTGAGCTTCTGAAGAAAGGTGTTATCCTACAGTCCTATGACTGGAACACGAACTTCCAGTACAATGGTCTGCCGGAGATCAAGCCGGAGATGGTTCAGGAAGCAACGCAGAACGCACGTGCCGTGGCGCAGAAGTTCGCCGAGGATGCACAATGCCGCTTGGGAAGTATTCAACAGGCTAATCAAGGGCAGTTCTCTATAGAGAGTGACAGTTATCAGCCGTGGATCAAGCACGTACGCGTCGTGACGACAGTTTCGTACTATCTCAAGTAAGAGGCATAGGTATATATCAAACAACAGAGGCATCTTTTCGGATGCCTCTGTTGATGTGTTATATCTTCGGTTCTGCTATTTCCTTGCCTCGGCAGAATCGGTGGAGAATCTGTCTGTCATCGCCAAGATAGATAAATCGCTCCAAGCGATGCAACAGACTGTAGTTGTCGTGATTAAGTTCGTGGTCATCAATAACCAGCGCATCGAACTCATAGCCCGGCTCAAAACTGCCGACCTTACCGAAGAACCGACCTGCAGATTTTGTGGCAATCCAGAATACCTCCGGCAGGGTGAGGAACGCAAGGTTCTTGTCTTGGCAGTAACGCATCTTACTTACCTGTACAGCATATACCATCATCTTGAATATACTCAGATCATGTCCGCCACTGATGTCACTGCCTAGACCAACAGGTACGCCTTCGTTGAGGAACACGCGTATAGGCGACATGCCGGATGCCAGATTGAAGTTACTCGTCGGGCAGTGTGCTACCATCACCTGCTTTTCGCGCATCAGTTCAAGTTCCTCGCCATCCGTCCATACGCAGTGCGCCATGATTGTCGGCGTGTCGCCAAACAAACCATAGCGGCGGTACGCGTCGCCGTAATGCTTGCTTTCCGGTTCCAATTCTTGTACCCATGCTATCTCGCTGCGATTCTCCGATAGGTGCGATTGTACGGGTAGGTTGTGTTTGCGTGCCAGATAGCCGCAGGCTTGCAGCAACTCCGGTGTGCATGACGGCATGAATCGCGGGGTGATGATCGGTCTCACGAGTGCATCAGGCTCCGTGCAGTCGGCAATCAATGCCTCGTTGTCACGGATAGCATCTTCTACAGTCTCTGTCAGTGCATCCGGGCAATTGCGGTTCATATCGACCTTACCGACCATCGCACCCATACCCGCTTCGCGGAAGAGGTTCATCAGCAGTCGTGTACTGTCCTTGTGAACGGTCGCAAATGCTACGGTACGCATCGTCCCGAAACGCCATAAGTCGCGCACAAATCGCCGATACATCCGTTCGGCATACTGCGTATCGGTGTACTTGCTCTCCTCGGGGAACGTATAGTTCTGCAACCATGGCAGCAGTTCGAGATCCATAGCTATGCCTTGGTTACGATATTGCGGCGCGTGTACATGCATATCATTCATCGCAGGGATCAGTAACTTGTCGCCGAAGTCCGTTACCGGAACGCTCTTCAAAGAATCCGGCAACTGCGCATATACGCCGATCACCTTGCCATCTTCTACAGCGATGTAACCGTTCTCAATGACTTCAAACTGCGTACGCTCTTTCGTAAACAGAATGTGTGCTTTATAGACATTTTTCATGATATAATAATTTGAGATATTTGCGTGTTAAAATTGCTATTTTTTTCTCTTGTCAATATTCCACGCGAGTGGCGCTCACAGGATGAGTGAGAAACACTGCTGCGGCATCGGCAAAGCGGTCGGCATCATCGGTTGTGAGGTATTGGCATGAACCGCTACGGGTGAGTTGCGTTTCATACTCGGGGTGTCGCTTGAGATAGTCCGCAAGACTATGGGCAACAATCTCGCCCTGTGCTATTGTTTTGCACGGGTGCCCGAGATTCTCTAATTCGGCATCAATAGCCTGCTTGATGAGCGGATAATGTGTGCAGCCGAGCAGTAATGTATCAATCATCGGGTCGCGAGTGATGATCTCATGCAAATATTTGTGAATGAAGTATTTCGCGCCTTCGGAGTTATGTTCGCCGGCTTCGATGAGTGGTACCCACATCGGGCAGGGTTGCTGCGTGACAATGATGTCAGGATCTTGCTTGAGAAGTTCGATGCGGTAGCTGTCCGAAGCCACAGTCCCGGGGGTCGCGAGCACACCGACGTGCTTTGTTTGTGTTAGTGATGGTACAACTTCGACCGTCGGGCGAATCACACCTAAAACATTTACCTTTTGACCATTTGCCATTTTTTCATTTATCAATGGCAAATCATGTTGTTGGATGGTGCGGAGGGCTTTGGCGGAAGCGGTGTTGCAGGCGAGGATGATAAGACCGCATCCTTGCCGAATCAGATACGAGACTGCATCGAGACTGTAACGGTAGATGCATTCAAAAGAACGCGTTCCGTAAGGTGCACGGGCATTGTCTCCGAGGTACAGGTAGTCGTATTCGGGGAGGACATTGCGAATCTGCTGGAGAATAGTCAGACCGCCATAACCGCTGTCAAAAACGCCGATCATATCTTAGTCAAAAGTCAAAAGTCGAAAGTAAAAAGCAGTCAAATTTTATTAAAACGCTGCAAAATTACAAAAAAATACGCAAATATGCAAATTATTTGGCATAATTCTTGCAAAAGTCAAAAAAAAATCGTAACTTTGTGGGCGTGAATAAATAATGCAAACAAATATAAAACTATTACGAATATGAAATTTCAAGTATCAAGTACGCGGCTGTTCAGTCAGCTGCAGGCAGTGAGCCGCGCAATTGGAAGCAAGAACGCCCTTGCTATCCTTGATGATGTGTTGTTCCGTTTGGAGGGCAACGAGTTGGCGCTGACGGCTTCCGACGGCGAGACAACAATCCGTACCCGCCTGGAGGTGGAGAATGCCGAAGGCAGCGGAACAGTAGCTTTCGGAGCAAAGATTCTGATTGAAACGTTCAAACAATTCCCGGAAGTGCCACTGCAGTTCAAGATTGACGAGCAGAACTTCGGCATGACGATCAGTTCGCCGAACGGAGAGTACTCCGTAGTAGGTGTGAACGGAGCAGAATATCCTGAGGTTGCGTTTGAGGCAGAGCAGGACAGTCACGCGCTGAAGATGTCGTCAGAGTTGCTGCTGGATGCTATCTCCAAGACAATCTTCTGCACGGCTGAAGATGAGTTGCGTCCGGTGATGAATGGTATATTCTTCGATTTGACGCCGGAGAAAGCCACGTTGGTAGCTACTGACGCTCACCGCTTGGTTCGTTATACGAACACGACGGTGCATGTGGACGAGCCTGCAAGTTTCATCTTGCCGAAGAAACCCGCTACGCTGTTAAAGAACGTGCTGGTGAAGGACGAAGGCGAGGTAGACATCCGTTTTGGCGCGCGAAACGTGCTGTTTACGTTCGGCAACACGGAGATCGTTTGCCGCCTGATTGACGGTCGCTACCCGAACTACAACGCCGTTATCCCGCAGAACAATACGAACATCATGACTATCGACCGTATGACGCTTCTGTCGGCTTGCAAGCGCGTAGCTGTATTTGCTAACACGAGCACGGCGTTGATCCGCCTGGCATTGGCGGAGAACAGCGTGACAATCTCATCGCAAGACATCGACTTCTCGACATCTGCTGAGGAGAAGCTGGTATGCTCGTATGCCGGCACACCGATGGCTATCGGCTTCAAGGCTCCCTTCCTGTGTGAGATTCTGAGTACAATAGAGTCAGATGAAGTGCAGCTCGAACTCGCTGATCCGGCACGTGCAGGATTGATCCTGCCGAGCGAGGATACCGAGAACGAAGAGTTGCTGATGCTGCTTATGCCGATGTTGCTCAATGATTAATTTTTGAGTAATGAAAATTCAATTGAACCGCCCGCTCGTCTTCTTTGACTTGGAGACGACGGGCGTCAATATCGCCAAGGACAGAGTTGTAGAGTTGTCGTACTATAAGGTTTTCCCTAACGGAACGAAAGAAGGGAAGACGTACCGTGTACGCCCGACGATCATCGACGCTATGGGGCTGGAGACGACGATGCATATTCCCGAGCAGGCATCGGAGGTGCATGGCATCTACGACGATGATGTAAAGGACTGCCCGACATTCATGGAGATAGCTCACGAGGTGGCGGCTGTGTTCGAAGGTTCGGATATAGCCGGCTATAACTCCAACCACTTCGATATCCCCTTGCTGGGCGAGGAGTTCCTGCGCGCAGGAGTGCAGTTCGACATCACGAACAGATGCATGATTGACGTGTTCACCATTTTTACGCGCAAGGAACAACGCACATTGTCAGCTGCTTACGCCTTTTATTGTGGCAAAGACCTGACAGACGCGCACTCGGCGAACGCAGACACGATGGCTACCTACGAGGTGCTGTTGGCGCAAACAGAGCGTTATCCCGATCTGCCGAAAGACGTGACAGGTTTGGCGCAATATTCCGCCCCGTCGCAGAAGTTCGCAGACCTGGCAGGCAAGTTGTCATATAACGCAAACGGCGACGTGGTGTTTGCCTTTGGCAAGTACAAAGATGTGCCCGTAAGCGAAGTGCTGGTGAAGGACTCCGGCTACTATGGCTGGATCATGAACGGCGACTTCCCGCAGTATACCAAGAACGTCATTGCGAACATCAAACTCCAACAACGATTGGCTAACAGATAGTGAATAACGAACTGCACATATTAGGCTGCGGCAGCGCACTGCCGACGTTCCAGAACTCGCCTGCTTGTCAGGTGCTGGAGTTGTGTGACAAGTCGTTTATGATCGATTGTGGTGAGGGTAGCCAGATCTGGTTCCGGCGCATGGCGCTAAAGACCGCCAGACTGTACAACATATTCATCTCCCACCTGCACGGCGATCATTGTTTTGGTCTGATAGGGCTAATCTCAACATTCGCGATGATGGGAAGGACGCAACCACTGCATATCTACGCTCCGGCAGACTTGGAGAAACTGATGCAACCGTGGCTGGACTACCATTGCGAAGGGATGTCGTACGAGGTGATCTTCCACACTATCAGCCCGCGTAAGAGCGAGGTGATCTATGAGGATCGGACAATAACCGTAACCACCATCCCGCTCAAGCACAAAGTGCCGACCTGTGGATTCCTGTTCACGGAGCATCACCGCGACAAAGAACCTGTGAAACGTTACGCGTATTGTTCTGACACGCGTTACACGGAGACTATTCTGCCGATCATTGAAGGTGTGCAGACCTTGTATCACGAAGCAACATATATCAACCAATACGCCGACCGCTGCAAGGGAACGATGCATTCAACGGCAGCAGAGGCGGCGACGGTAGCGCAGAAAGCCAACGCAGGGCAACTGATTATCGGACATTACTCGGCGCGGGTGGATGATCATACAGCGTTCCTCGATGAGGCAAAAGAGATTTTCCCGAACACGATCATGGCAGAAGAGTGCCACACGTACACACTATGAAAGCAACGGTGACATATACCTGTTCAAACTGCGGAGCACATGCCTCGCAGGCATTAGGACGTTGCCCGGTATGCGGCGAGTGGGGTACGATGATGGAAGAGGTGCAGGTGCAAGAGAAGACAAAAGGTGTACGTCCGCGCGGAGAATCGAAGGTGCAAAGACTGCAAGACGTGAGTGTGACGGAAGACCAGCGCCTGGATATGCATAGCACGGAACTCAACCGCGTGTTGGGTGGCGGGTTGGTTCCCGGGTCACTGGTGTTGCTCGGCGGCGAGCCGGGCATAGGCAAGTCAACCCTCGCTCTGCAAGTGCTCATGCAGATGGGCAACGCCGTGACGCTCTACGCAAGCGGTGAGGAGTCGGTCAAACAAATCAAACTGCGCAGCGAACGTATAGCCGGCAATCCGGAGAATCTGTATATCGTAGCCGAAACTTCGCTGGAGAAGATCCTGGAGCACGCCAAGACCTTAAAGCCGGAAGTGGTAGTCGTGGATTCGATCCAGACCATCGGCACAGAGGCTATTGATGCAACCATCGGTTCGCTGTCGCAAGTCAGGGAGTGTGCAGCCCGCATACTGCAATTCGCCAAAGAGACCAACACGCCGTTCGTCATCGTCGGACACATAACCAAAGAGGGTTCACTCGCAGGCCCGAAAGTGCTGGAACACATTGTAGATACCGTCCTGCAGTTCGAAGGCGACCAGCATTACATGTACCGTGTACTCCGTGCACAAAAGAACCGCTTCGGCTCGACATCGGAGATTGGTATCTTCGAGATGCAGCAAGACGGTCTGCGGGAAGTAACCAACCCCTCAGAGCTATTACTCAGTTCGAATCGCGACGGCTTATCCGGTATATCCATTGCCGTGGCAGTGGAAGGTGTTCGACCGCTGTTGATAGAGGTGCAGGCTTTGACCTCCTCGGCGGCATACGGAACGCCGCAACGCTCATCCACGGGCTTTGACTCGCGCAGGCTGAACATGCTCCTTGCTGTATTGGAGAAACGTATCGGATTCAAACTACTGATGAAGGATGTGTTCCTGAACATCGCCGGTGGACTAAAAGTCAACGATCCGGCAATAGACTTAGCGGTGCTCGTAGCAGTCTTATCTTCATCAATGGACATCGCGTTGCCCACAGACTGCTGTATGACAGGCGAGGTAGGTTTGGCTGGCGAGATACGCCCCGTGAACCGCATCGACCAACGTATCGGCGAGGCGAAGAAGTTAGGATTTTCGCGAATACTCATTCCGGCAGGGCAGAAGCACCAGACAGTAAAAGGAATACAGGTTATTGAAGTCGCACGGGTGACAGATGCCGTGCGCATGTTATTTAAGCAATGATTAAGCATTTCGGAGAATATTGGTTGTTGATGATGCGTGTATTCCGCTTGCCGGATCGCCCGCGAATGTTTTGGCAGCAGTATAGCCGCGAGTTGGAGAAACAAGGCTTGCAATCCCTTCCTATCGTGATAGTTATATCGCTGTTCATCGGCGCCATCTTAACCATTCAGGCGAAGACGAACACTGAGAACCCGTTTTTGCCCAAGTATATAGTCGGTCTGCTGACGCGTGAGACGCTTTTGTTGGAATTTTCCTCGACCATCCTCTGCCTGATATTGGCGGGCAAGGTCGGTTCTAACATCGCCTCGGAGATAGGCTCGATGCGTATCACCGAGCAGATTGACGCGATGGAGATCATGGGCGTGAACTCTGCGAACTATCTCATTCTGCCGAAGATCCTGGCATTCATGACAATGATGCCGATGCTGGTCATCCTCTCGACGGCTATCGGCCTGATAGGTGGCTGGGCAGTAGGTGCATTCACGGATATCATCACCGTGGCGGATTACTTGGTTGGCGTGCAATATGCGTTCAATCCCTACTTCGTGTGGTACGGAATCATCAAGTCACTGTTCTTTGCATATGTCATTACCTCGCTCTCATCGTACTACGGTTATATGGTGCACGGCGGTGCACTGGAGGTCGGCAGAGCTTCAACGAACGCTGTGGTGAACTCGAATATTATCATCCTTTTATTGGACCTCGTCCTGTCACGACTACTGTTATGATTCAAGCAATTGACATAGTAAAGCAATTCGACGACCTGCTCGTGCTTGATCATGTGAGTGCCACGTTTGAGGATGGTAAGGTCAACATGATCATTGGGCAGTCTGGCAGCGGCAAAACGGTATTACTCAAGTCGCTCATTGGTATCCATCCTATCAATTCCGGACGTATAGAGTACGATGGCAGAAACCTGCCGAATATGAAGGAAAAAGAAGTCCGCTTACTGCACCGCGAGGTTGGCGTATTGTTCCAAGGCTCGGCACTCTTCGACTCGATGACAGTATTGGAGAACGTGCTTTTCCCCATGCAGATGTTCGGGCACATGAGCAAAGATGAGATGGATGAGCGGGCACGGTTCTGCCTCAACCGTGTGCAGATTGCCGAACATGCACTCACCCTGATGCCTGCGGAGATCTCCGGCGGTATGCAGAAGCGTGTGGCTATCGCCCGCGCCATAGCCCTGAACCCGAAGTACTTGTTCTGCGATGAACCGAACTCAGGTCTTGACCCGCAGACATCGCTCGTGATTGACAAACTCATTCAGGACATCACGCAAGAGTACAACATCTGCACCGTAGTCAACACCCACGACATGAACTCTATCATGGAGGTCGGCGACAATATCATCTTCCTCAAGGGCGGCAAGAAAGAGTGGCAAGGTTCGCGCAAGGATATCTTCCACGCCGACAATGAGGCGCTGAATAGTTTTGTATTCGCCTCAAAACTATACCAAGAGATCCAGAAAGTACACAAATGAAAAAGATCATTTTTGCAGTTATTATCTTGATAGCCGTTGCCATGAGTGTACAGGCTCAACCGGCACGCGTTCCCGCTCGTCATGGAGTGATTGACCGCGTTCAGCCTAACGGCGACACGCTGCATGTGTTTCTCCGGGGTGATGAGCACTGGCACTTCACTATGACCGTGGACGGTTGGCAGGTGAAAGAGGATGACAATGGCAAGATTTGTTACGCAGTACTCAAGACGCGCAAGATAAACGGCGAGAAACAGCAAGTTGCGGTCATCACGCGCCGTCAAGCTCACGATGCCGCCAAACGTAGCAAGTGCGAACAACGCTGGCTCAACAGACGAGGCATTCAAAAGATAAACAAAGAAAATTAAAACACTATGCGCAGAAGTTTGACTATAGTACTCCTTTGTTGCTCACTCAGCATCATGGCTCTTGTTCCTCCGCGTGACCCCTCACGCAGAGCCGAGTGGTATGCGCAGATAGAGGCGCAACGCCAGTCTCAACCGCAGCATGCAGCGGCATACATACCGACAGCCACACAAGTAGTCGGTACGCGGACGATTATACCGCGCGTGTTGGTTATCATGGTTAACTTTAGCAATTATGCGCTCATCTCTACTCCGGCAGAGGTGGATTCGATGTTCAATGGCTCGAATTGGACAAAGGATGGTGCGACAGGTAGTGTGCGTCAGTATTTCTACGACCAGTCCATGGGGCAATACGACCCGCAGTTCGACATCGTGGGCCCGGTGACATTATCTAAAGGATATGCAGAATATGGTTCAGGCACGAGTATGGTAGCAGAAGCCTGTGGGCTGGTGGACAATACGGTTGATTTCTCGCTGTATGATTCTGATAATAATGGGCAAGTTGATATCGTTTATGTCTTCTACGCAGGTTACGGAAAGAATGATGCGGGTTACATTGCACGTAAAGACCTTATTCCTGATCCGAATTCGCTTATCTGGCCACAATACGTAGGCAATTGCAATTGCGGCACATATGACGGCAAGACAGTTACTGCTTGTGAGTATAGCAATGAGTTGGATGGATATTTCTCCACAAAAGACAATCTTGTTATCGCTGGCATTGGCGTGCCGTGCCACGAGTACTGCCATGCTTTGGGATTGCCGGATCTGTACGACACAAAATACACACATGACCAAAAATTGTTAGGTGAATGGGATCTGATGTGTGAAGGGCCGTACAACAATGGTGCACATACTCCTCCTTCGCTTTCTGCCTACGAGCGATTCTTTTTGGATTGGCTCACACCTACGCTTATAACAGAGGCAGATAACTTAGAACTGACAGATATCGCTTCGAGCAACCAGGCTTATCTAATTTCAGAGAACGATACACATAACCTCGACGGATTGAATCCGAACCCAACCGTATTCTATCTATTAGAAAACAGATTGGAGAACACAACAAACAAAGGCTGGGACATTGGAATACCGGGTGAAGGACTACTCATAACGCGCATCGACTACCAACCCGCACGATGGAGCAAAAATACAGTAAACAATACTGTTGGAAGTTTTGGCGTGGATCTGATTGAGGCTGACGGACTGACACCGGCTTATGATGAATCCAACACAGACAATGGTTATTACGGCAAACCCGGTGACGCTTTCCCGTACGGCGGAACGGAGTACACAGGTATCCCCGATCATGCTATCACGGATATAACGATGGAGAATGGCGTCGTGTCATTCAAGTACCGCGGTGGCAAACCCGTAGATCCCACAGACAATAGCGCACTGGTTATGGATGGGCATAGTGCTTACAAGACTATTGAAAACGGACAACTGCTCATTCACTCCAACGGGCGTACATACAGCATTTTCGGTATTCAGCAATAAAGGAATAAACCGTTTTTACTGAAAGATTTAAGACCTTATGAAATTTGTATCCTATAATGTTAACGGCATTCGCTCGGCGTTAAGCAAAGGCTTGTTAGAGTGGCTCTCTATAGCCAACCCCGATGTATTCTGCATCCAAGAGAGCAAAGCTCAACCGGAGCAGATCGACACAACGGCATTCGCAGAACTCGGCTATACAAGTTATATCCACTCCGCCGAGAAGAAAGGTTACTCCGGCGTGTGCATATTCTCCAAGCAGCCTGCTGACAAGATTGTGGCCGGTATGCATAACGACCGTTACGACCGTGAAGGACGAGTGTTGCGCGCAGACTTCGGCGAACTGACAGTAGTTTGCGTATATGTACCAAGCGGCACAACTGGCGACATCCGCCAGGAGTTCAAGATGGACTTCTTGGAAGTCTTCCTCAAGTGGCTGAACGAACTTAGAAAAGAACGCCCGAACGTAATTATCTGCGGCGACTTCAATATCTGCCACAAACCTATTGACATCAACCACCCCGAGCGGCAGATCGGTGTCAGCGGCTTCTTGCCGGAAGAGCGCGAATGGATGGATCGTTGGCAAGAGACAGGATTGATTGACACGTTCCGCGTGTTCTGCCAATCGCCGGAGATGTACAGCTGGTGGTCGTATCGTGCCGGAGCACGTGCACATAATGCCGGTTGGCGTATCGATTACTTCTGGGTGAGTGAGCCGTTGCGCGATCGTCTGCGCGATGCGCGCATCCACAGCGATGCCGTACACAGCGACCATTGCCCGGTTTCGCTGGAGATAGACTAATCCGATATATTCCGAATACATTCGATTTATGCAAACATTACGCACAGAACATCTGGTTAAGAAATACGGCAAGCGAACGGTTGTCAATGACGTGAGCATTCACTTGGAGCAGGGCGAGATAGTCGGTCTGCTTGGGCCGAACGGTGCAGGCAAGACAACGACGTTCTATATGACTACCGGTCTGGTGGTGGCTAATCACGGAAAGATCTTTCTCGACAATATTGACATCACCTCTTACCCGATGTACCGTCGTGCACAGTTAGGTATCGGTTACCTGCCGCAGGAAGCATCGGTGTTCCGGAAGATGACGGTGGAAGATAATATTCTCTCCGTATTGGAGATGACCAATTTCCCTAAGGATTATCAGTACGAGAAACTGGAGCAACTCATCCGGGAGTTCAACTTAGAGCACGTGCGAACGAACCTCGGCGACCGCCTCTCGGGTGGTGAACGCCGTCGTACAGAGATTGCCCGCTGCTTGGCTATCGAACCGAAATTCGTCATGCTTGACGAACCGTTTGCCGGTGTTGACCCGATAGCCGTGCAAGAGATTCAGGATGTCGTTTGGCGGCTTAAGGACAAGAATATCGGCATCCTAATCACCGACCATAACGTGGACGAGACTTTGTCTATCACTGATCGTGCTTACCTGCTCTTTGAGGGTAAGATTCTCTTCCATGGTACACCGGAAGAGCTGGCTGCGAACCCGATAGTGCGCAACAACTACCTTGGTCGGGACTTTGAGTTGAAGCGCAAGACGAAAGTGAACGATTAGGCAATCCTGATGAAGAATATCCTGAAACATCCGTGGATAGTAGCAGTCGGCAACCTCGTGTTGGTACTGGCGCTCTATACGATACTCCGACTCGTGTGCTATGCAGTCAACGGAGCAATGTTCCCGGATATCGATGGCAGTCATCTGTGGGAGATTCTCTGCGGCGGTGTACGCTTTGACCTGACAGCTGTCTTATATCTCAGCTCGCTTTATATCCTTGGCATCCTGTTGCCTCTTCCTGCCCGCTGGCGGATGAACAACGCTTATCAGAAAGTGCTGGCAGGGGTGTTTATGGTCCCGAATGCTATAGGCTTGGCTGTCAACACGGCTGATATCGCGTATATCCCCTTCACGGATCGCCGGACAACATGCACGTTCTTTACCGAGTTTGCCAACGACGGCAATCTGTGGAGTATCTTTGCCCAAGGAGTAGTACAATATTGGCCGGTGACGCTTGCCGGTCTGCTGGTGCTGGCTGTTCTTTTTGTCTGCACACGCAAGACGTTCCACGTGCTTTCTGTTCGTCCTATACTATATTACCCGTTAGAGACAGCTATCATGCTTCTGACGGCTTATTTCGTGGTAATCGGCATTCGTGGCGGATTCGGCAAATACACGCGCCCAATCACCTTGAGCAATGCGCTTCAGTACACCAACACTCCACGCGAAAGTGCGCTGGTACTCAATACGCCGTTCTCACTGATGAAGTCACTGGAGAATCAGCACTACATTGAGCC
>Ga0310690_10004060_pt1 | contig 21259 bp, 26 predicted proteins | sample AusTroGonzalo_MG_2_FD_207661 | JGI IMG/M metagenome (GOLD analysis project Ga0310690, IMG submission 207661) | Bovine rumen microbial communities from tropical cattle in Woodstock, Queensland, Australia - Gonzalo_04 (v2) (version 2) | ecosystem: Host-associated > Mammals > Digestive system >... | reverse complement strand
GTGACATCTACTACACCCAAGAAGAAGCAGATGCATACAATGCTGAGCTTCAAGGTGCAATATCAACCAATGATGTGAAGACACCAGCTGTTGAAGCACAAGAAGCTGTGTACTACACTGAAGAAGAAGCCAGTGCCCACAATGCGGATCTTCCAGGTGCAATCTCAACCAATGATGTGAAGACACCAGCTGCTGAAGCACAGGAAGCAACATACTACACTGAAGAAGAAGCTATTGCTTACAATGGTGATCTTCCAGGTGCAGTGAGCGAAGGTGATGTAAAGACACCTGCCGTTGAAGCACATGGTGACATCTACTACACCCAAGAAGAAGCAGATGCATACAATGCTGAGCTTCAAGGTGCAATATCAACCAATGATGTGAAGACACCAGCTGTTGAAGCACAAGAAGCTGTATACTATACTAGAGAAGAAGCTATTGCTTACAATGCTGATCTTCCTGGTGCAGTGAGTGAAGGTGATGTGAGGATACCAGCTGTTGAAGCACATGAAGCTGTGTACTACACTGAAGAAGAAGCTATTTCATACAATGCTAATTTGCCAGGTGCAGTAAGTGAAAATGATGTGAAGACACCAGCTACTGAAGGCTTGCCAGCAGTGTACTACACCCAAGAAGAAGTTGATGCATACAATAGTGAGTTGCCTGGCGCTGTGAAAGCTGGTGATCCATGGAAAGGTGCTATGCCATCTTCTGACTAAATGAATCTTATACAATAGAAGAAATGAAGAGATACTATTACATAGATGAAAAGGGTGTCAAGCACAACTATGCCGGCAATGTCATAAATGACTACATCACTAATGAGACTTATGGATTAATTACATTGCAAGAGAAAGTTGACAAAGATGTAATGCTTGAATGGCATGACCCAATTGAAGCTCAAGAAGGATGGAGCTCCTACTTTGCTTACACAACTAATGATGGGAAGATGAAAGTCTATGATGGCCTGAAGTCTAACATAAAGAAGAACTTCTCAGATGGGTCTTATTTCTTCACAATGGTCACTACTGATGTCATTGACTTGACATACCATGAAGCTATAGCCCCAGTAAAAGAGTATTTCACTTACATAGATGAGAATGGTGTTGAGCAAGTGTACAATGGGAAAGCATTCTATGACAAGTTCACATCAACTTACTATTTCTACAAATGATGGAATAGTGGAACTTATACATATGCAATGTTGGGAAGGCCATGGCCTTCCCAATATTCTTCATCTAGACACATATAATGAGTCATACACTTCGCAACAGTCATTCTTCACTAGCTTCTTGAATCCTGATTGCTTAGAGTTGACATACAAGTGCTCTGACCACAAGTCTTTAGGGACATCATAAGTGTTGTTGTCTTTTCCAGATATCCCATCATAGCTCAGCAACCACTTGCACTCTACTTGCCTTAGCCAATTGAAGAATGTGTTGTTGTCAAATGACTCATGGAAATACATGCCAGCATCATTAGCATATGGTGGATCAAGATACATGAAGTCAGTTGCTTTGAAGCTGTCTGCCACTTCACTATAAGAACAATTGAAGAACTCAACTCTATGGTTGTTCAGCAAGTAGCTCCATGTTGTTATGAGCTTCTCCATGTTGATAGGTGTCATGCCATGTCTTGTGAAGTGGCATGATGTGTTGAAGTTCCCATTCTTGTCATATCTTACCAATCCATTGAAGCATGTACGCATCAGCCAGTTGAAGAGTATTGTCCTCTTGAATTGATCTAGATCATTCTTCAACAGATAGTTGTATTGGTCACGAATCTCATTATAGAAATTTTTCCTGCCGATGTCATCAAGTGGCTCAAACTTGGAATACAACTTCTCATATTCTGACAACAGCCCATCAGGATTGTCTCGTATCATCTCCCATATTGATATCAAGTCTTTGTTCAAATCAACTCCTACAATCCTGTCACAATGCTTCTTAGTCCCTTCTAGTTGTGTCAAATATTCACCTAGAACACTTCCACCACCCAAGAACATTTCATAATAAACACTTACATTATCAGGAATTCTTGAAACTATCTCTTCTGCCTGATATCTCTTGCTTCCTGTCCATCTCAATATTGGCAACATATCTCTCTCTTATACTTTTTCTTGATATCCTAATGGTTGTTGTTCACATTCACTCGACCGAACAATAGCCAGAACAACACTATCAATGCAAATGACTGTCCATATGTTATGTCTGGCAATGAGAACAAATATGGCATTGTGTAGTTCCATAGCCACATTACAGCCAAGCCAAAGCATGATGCCCACAATATCATGATTGCCATCATCACCAAGCAACCACCAACAAAATTGATGAATATGTCATCATACTTCTTCATTATATACTTCTTCATTATAGTCTCTTATGCTAATCACTTTGTCTTCATGTATCCACTGGTGCACTGATGGGTTAGTGATGAATGACTTCAATGGGAACCAATACTTGTCAAACACAAGTGAGTCTTCACTAGCTGGACACCATTCTCCATTAGTCCCAAACTCACCAATATGCAAGTTCCATGACTCAAAGCACAAGAAGTCATGCTCTAAGCCATCATCACACTTGGTGGTGACAACTTTATGGTTGTCCCTGTCAAAGCAAGATGCCAAGTTAGCCCATGGGATCAAGTCTGCCAAGTCCATCTTTGGTGACAGCCATATTGGCTTGACCATGTCATGCTTAGACATGCCATATGAAATCTGTCTTTCAGCTATGTCATATGACACCGATATCTTAGATATCTCTGCCAGCTTGCTTGTTGTGTCAATCTTCTCTTCTCTCAAGAATTCCATCAACAGCTCAAATGGCTTGTTCATCTCTCTAGGAACAGAATAGTCAGTTGAGAACTCAAAGCTTGATAGCCTCAACTGGCTTGCTATCTCATTCCTTATGTCTTGTGCAATGAACTTCTTCCTGTCATCACTGATCTTCATGAATGCTTCTCTAGCAATGTCATTTGCATAAGAAACAACATAGCTATGCCGACCAATGCAATATCTGTAAGAAGTCCATATCAGATTCTCATAGAAATCACTCAATGTTGTCTTCTTGACTTTACCTACAAATTCATTCAATTCCATTCTTGTCAGATTTCACGGTCACACTAATATTCTTCTTAGCTTCTGTTATTCTCTTGTTTGCCTCATCTTGTATGCTCAGTGCATTGTTTAGCCCTTCAATCTTCTGCTCATACACCTTTATCTTCATGTTCAATGCATTCATTGAGTCAACTAAGTCTCTCACATTGCTTGCATTCAATGCTCTCAAGCTGTCTATCTCAACATTTGCTTTGTCAAGGTATATCTGGCGATTGCATGACTGTGTGCACTTGCTCATTCCAAAAACTAGCAACAATGCTATTATTATCTCTTTTACGTATCTCTTCAAGTTGTTCATTTCATTCATCTAACATCTATTTCATCTCTTGCAATACACATGTCTCTAACCATGCATAGAGCAATCAATGTCTTTTAAAAATAGTGCAATGAAACAGAAAATATCAATGCTTGACATCTGAGCTCCCAAAGCCATTGCTGCCACGGTGTGAGCTAGACATTATCTCATCATACTTTTCTCTAGACACTTCTTCGGCATCTGTTGTCATCACATGCTGCACAGTGCCTTGTGTGAGCTTGTCACCAACATAGACTGCCGCACCATCCCACCATAAGTATTGCATAGACAAGTGGACATACCCACTGTAGTCTTCATCAACAAGGCATGCCTTGACAGACCATCCACTATTTCCCTTTCCAGACTTGTTCTTGAACTCTAATGAAGTGTGCTCATCTAGTGCTACCTTTATTCCAGAGTTGATCAAGAGCATGTCAGAGAACTGCATCTTTATCCCGATGTTCCCATCTTTGTCGTATACTAGATACTCACTAACAAAGATGTCCACCATAGCTCTCAATGTCTTGTTCACACCAAGATCATGCATCTTCTTGCTCTTCAATGCATAGAACAAGTGCAGTGCATTTGTCTTGTTCTTCTTGTAGTTGCTAAGCTCAACATCTGGCTTGTAGAGTAGCCTTCTCATCATCTCACCATCAAATGCCTCTATGTCATAGTCATTGATCTTGTAAGATGACTTGAATGCTTCAATAGCAACTCTCTTCTTCTCTTCATCATCCTCATTGACACTTGGGATGAAGAAATCTATGCCGGCAGCAGTAAAGTTCCTTGTTGGTGTCTTTGAGAATGCATTGTATATTATCATAAACTAAGTTTAATAAATTTATCTAACTAGAAAATAGCAACACTAAATGCTGTCTGTAACAAACTATTGTATAATTTTCACTTTTTATTTTTAATTATACTTTATACTTCAAAGGCAATATAGAAATTCCTTTGGGAAAATTAACATCACAAGTTGAAGTGAACAAGCTTTTTTACACTTATCTAGGGCATTGGAACAACACTATCCCTGACTACTCAATGGACGAGTACCCAACATCACTGATATTCCACCCAGAGAGCAAGAGGATAATACAGAATGGTGTTGTATATGGGGGCAACAGCACAATATACTACATAGAAGGATCTGCTAATGATGCTGATGGGTCTTGGACTGGGACATTGTATGACATTGATTCATACTATGATGGCCTGACAATCATATATGAGCCTAAAGTTGATGGCAGTAGTTCAACAACATTGAACATAAACTCTCTTGGTGCAATCCCTTGCTACTATGATGATACTAACAGGTTGACTACCCAATACAAGATTGGGTGCCCTATGATGCTCACTTACAAGGATGGTGTATTCATAAGGTCTGACTACATGCCAGACATTAGTGGAAATGCTTCATCATTAGATGTCCAAGAAGCTAATGGGGCAACTTCATACTATGTCACAATGTCAAATGTGGCAAGTGGCACATCATACACATATGTGTCATCATCAATGTACTATGACAACAACCTTAGCAGATTGCATGTACCACATGTTGTCTCTTCATCATTCATCGGTGACTTGGTTGGTGATGTCACCGGTGATGTTGTCGGGTATGTGACAGGAAGCATATCAGGCAATGCACAGACTGCTTCTCAACTGCAAAGCTCAACTTACTTGTGGGGGCAACAGTTTGATGGATCATCAAGCATAGATGGTGACATTGAAGACACTGGTGGCATCTTGCCTAAAGAGACAACTACTTATAACATAGGGTCAATGTCTTTGCAATACAACAACATATATGCAAAGTACTTCAAAGGCAGAGCTGACACTACGGCATCATCAATGGCCAACACAACATCATTTTTCTTTGTTGGCATAGAGTCAGCAAATGGTGAGCTCAAGTATGACCAGAACATAAGGACAAGCACAATAAGTGGAAGCTTGTCAATAAACTACCTGAACATCAACACATCATCTTTCAATGACCAGTACAGGATGTATGTCAATGGTGCTTCAAACATAGCTGGCAACCTCACAGCAACAAAGTTCATAAAGAACAACTTGACTAATGGTGACAACTATGTCCTCTTAGCTGGAGGTGGCCATAAGCCACTGACTGACTTTGTCACTTCAGCAAGTGGCCACACTCACTCAATGCTTGACATGCGTGACATGGAGAATGTGCTAAAAGCACCAAATGCTGCAGACTTCCCAGTCATGACAATGTCTACATTCATCAATACCGCTGGCATGCCAACAGCTGATGAGTACGGTGGCATCAATGTGCGTAGTGAAGATGACACAAACTCAACATGGCAACTTGCAGGATGCACTAAGCAGGCGGACTACAATGGGCACTTATTCTTGAGATATGGTCGTGGCTCAACTTGGAATGCATGGAAGACCCTGTTAGACTCAGACAACATAAGTGACTATCTAGGATACATTGGCACCACACAAGTGAGCTCTGCATCAAGCCCAGGTCAGACTGTTGAAGGCATTGGATCAATATTGCCATCAGAGGCATTCACATACAACATTGGATCAGCATCTCTTGCATTCAACAACATGTATGCTAAGACACTAGTAGCACCAGTGTCAAGTGCATTGTCACTGGGCGCCAATGGTGAGTCAGTGATAATGATAAACTCTTCTGAGAATGTTGGCATTGGCACATCATCACCATCAACAAAGCTAACTGTTGCTGGCAAAGCTACTATACAAAACATTAATGAAGATGCACTGGCACTTAGGCGCAGCTCTGTTGGTAGCATAGCTATGGAGCTATACAATGACAACCAAAGCACATACAAGTGGAGCATCGGCATGGAGAGTGGTGCTACTGGATCACTGGCATTTGCATTTGGCACACTGTCTAGTGCTAATGTGAAGATAAACACAAGTGGCCAGATAGTTTCATTAACAAGTGGTGCAACAACACCACCATTTGTCATTGGCTCAACCGCAATGGTTGAGAACTTGAATGCAGACATGCTTGATGGCAAGCATGCTTCAGACTTCGCCATAGCTACAACTGCTGGAAACACTGTGACACCAATATACTCAAATGCCGGCACACTAGAAGCTATAACAGCGACAATTGGATCATCATCACAGCCAGTGTACTTTGACAATGGTGCCATCACTGCACTGACAGATTCAATAGGCACATCAGCAAAGCCAGTGTACTTGTCAGGAGGAACTATAACATCATGCTCAGCATCAGTTGGATCATCAGCAATACCAACATACATGTACCAAGGTGTGATATCACAAGTCACACCAAGTGAGATGTTCTCTTCATTCACAATAAACTCTAGTGAAGAGCTGTCACTGACAATTGCTGGGCAAACAAGGACTGTGAGTGGCTCATTCAACACAGTGCTGTCATATGACAAGTCATTGCGCCCAACAACAGAGTGGGCTGACACAGGCATAGACTCATCAACTACATACTTCCCAAATGGTGATGGCACTTACATAGTCCAAGTATATTGCCCAGCAAATGATGCTACAGACTTGTATCCATCAATTTACTCTGGTGTCATGTCGATGTACAATGGCACTAGCTCAACAGATGAAGAGCAGTCTGATGAGATAATCTTGCATCGTGCCGGCAAGTCATCATCAAAGAGGATATACTTGAAGACAATGCCAACTGCTTCTAGCATTGGCACTATGAAGATACAGATAGCTTCTGACACAAACTACTCAAGTGCAAAGACATTCACATTCAAATTCAAGAAGATGATTTGACACACATGATCACATTGAGAGAATACATAGAAGAAGGATTGCTTGACACAATCACAAACTGGCTAAAGTCATTGTTCAATGACCAAGAAGACATAGAGAAATCTCCAATAGAAGTTGATGTAGAGAATTCAGTGAAGTCTCTAGACAAGCCATTGAAGGTCTCTGAGATAGCAAAAAACAAAGACATGATGAAGCTGATATCAAACCAGAAAGCTGGATTGAACACAATAGCATTGATGATCAAGAACAAGGAAAAGTATCTGGCTGTAGAGGAGAATGGTGTCAAGAAAGAGATAGATCCACTTGTGAAGACATACTACTCAATAGACTCATCAGAAGGGAAAGACAAGCGAAAGCGATACTTGATTGGTGCTATAGCATACTCCACAGATGAGAAGAACAAGAAGAAAGTGGTCATCTATTGCTTTGATGTCGTGAGGAACATCAAGAACAAGTCAAGAGTTGTGAAGACAATCATCAATGACTTTGAAGAGAAGATGGCTGATGACAACAAAGAGATCATATGCTATAGTGGGGATGACTTCCCAGGATCTAAGAACATGCTCAAGGTGAATGGATACCGTGAGATGAAAAAAGACAAAGACACTATATACAAAGAAATCTGACAAAGCAAATGATAGGGATATCCGAATACATAGATGAGTCACTTGGAGACAACATAGTATGGAAGACAGAGACTTACTTCAGAGGAAACAGAGAAGAGAAGAGAGAGTTCTTGTCACTCATTTGGTGGTGCAAGAAGAAGTCTTCAACCGACAAGAAGCAAATTGAAGAATGGGCATCTGCACACAAGATGAGATGGCTCAAGCCTTACATAGACTTTGTCAATGATGTTGTGTCCAAAGAGGCAAGCAGCCAAGACTACATGTATCAGCTATCAATCATCATAAAAGACATCTTGTCTTCTAAGACAATCAAGTGGGACAAGTTCATCAAAAAAGATTGAGCCAGGCAATGCTTGTGGCAAACTTTGATATGTTTTATGTCTACACTTGATATCCGCCACCTAGCTAAGCCTGGCGCATTCCTGGAAGACATTTCACATAATATAAGACAAACAAAAATGGAGACTTCAAAGTCTCCATCTTTCTTATAGGTGTATTCATCCTCTTAAGGCCATTCACCTAATGGCATTGCTAGCTTTGCACCTTCTGGGAACACTGGATTGATTGCACTTACTGCACCAGTTGTTGCATCAACATACACTTGAGCATGTGTATTTCCAAAGATGTATTGTGGGTTAGCATTGACAGGACCAAGTTGCTTGCGTAGCACTACTTGTCTTGAATGTGGCTTTACAATGTTAGCTCTCATCAAATTCTCAAATGCCTCTTTGAATGTAACTTTGATATACTCGTCATTCAGCAAGTTGTCACCTATCCAGAATCCATGCTTGACATCAACTTGAGACAAGTCACCAGAATGTGACATAAGCACTACATGTACATCCGCACTGTTCTCAGCGCCATCAGTGACAACCTGGAACACATTTGACACACCTGTCACAGTACCATCACATTCCTCATCAAGGAAGTCCTCCAGCACAATGCATGTCTCAAACCAACGATAGTCATTTGAATATTGCAAGTACATCTGTTGGCGATCCATTGATATGATGTTCTCAACATCTAGAGCGGTTGCTTCACTTTCTAATGAAGATGCGCTATCTTCGGTAGTTGGGTTGCAAGATGTACAAGAAGAAACAGCAAATACCATCATGAAACAGAGAACAAATGCACTAATCAGTGAAAAAAATGATTTCTTCATCTACATAACAATATATTTTTTTGTTTGCTCACTATAATAATATAGACAATTGGTAGAAAAATATCAATAGAGACCCATAGAATTGCTCATTCAACATCTACTTCATGAATTGGGATGAACAAGTCATATCCATCATCATCTTCAAAGTGGTTGATTTTTTCGATGTAGCAAGATCCAAACTTGTTGCGAATGTATTGGAAACACTTCCCTGTCCATTGTGCAATGCTTGTGTTCCTGCAACCGCCAACATACCAAGCCCACTTGACAAGCTTGCTCTTCTCTATAGCCCCAGCATTGACATACTCTCTAACTAACTTCTTGTGCTCATCCGCATCTTTGCAACCTGGGAAATCTGGGATATCTGACGCTCTATTAAACTTTTCCATTCATGCCTCGGCTTCTTGCCACCCAACAATATTGTTGTCTTCTCTCATCTTCTTAATCACTTGGTCATACTTAGATCTCTGCAGTTGTGCTTCAACTTCATACCCAAGGTCATCATCCCATGCATCACCACGGTCCATGATGATGAAGTGTCCACTATAATTGTCCATGAAAGCTTCAGCATTCTCTTCTGAGTCAAAGTTGACTACCAATGTGATGTCATTAGACTCATCAACTCTTTCTAGTTCATGTATCTTCTCTAACAATGATTTCATGTCTTATAAGATTGTATTTCATTTTTTGTTGAATTTAACCATTCCCATTATTGCATTCAATGGTGCAAAGCTGCCAGTCAGCTTCATCCTACGCCCTTTGTACATCAAGACAACACCTTCTGTATGGTTGACAACTTGCTCACCAAGTGAATGCAACCTGTCTAGTTGCTTTTGGAGAGCTTCAATGTTGTCTTCAGATCCATTCTTCTTGATTTCTTCTATTGTGCTATCAAGGTCATTCTTGAGCTTTGTGATGATCTCTCCCTTAGACAAGTCATTTGCAAACCCATCACATATGTCAATGAATGCATTGCCAATCTTCAGGAACAAGTCATCTAGTGGCTTAAGCACACTTGTTGTGTATCTCTTTGCAAACTTGTCATCTTTCAGCTTGCTTTGCTGATCTTGATCTGTGTACACTCTCTTCATCATGACAGCAGTGTAAGACTTGTCTTTGTTGAACCAACGCTTGAATATCTTGTCAACATCTTTGTCTATCCACTCTGGCTTGATGTCAGAGAACCTCTTCATCTTCCACTCTTCTATAGATGAGTCAAGACTCAGCTGCTCATCAGCAAACAGCTTCTCTATGCATCTAGTGAACTGCTCATCATACTTGATTGCATCTTCAGCCTTCTTGATCACCAAGCTTGGGCGTGGCTTAGCTCCATCTATGCCATCTGCGGCCTTGTATATGTCATCAACACCACCTTCATGGTCTTCAACTTCATTCCACTTGCCATTAGTGTCAAGCTTGTATATCTTGTATCCATGGAAAGCAACACGATCTCTGTCATACAATATCACATTAGTCTTCCCAGCTACTATGCACTCACAGTTTATGATTTTCCTTGTATTGCCATCTATGTTGAAGTACTTGCTGCCTAGCTTTGAGAACACTTTTTGGAAGATCTTCCCACATGTAACAAACACATTGGCAACACTTGGCTTGTCTGCCCACTTCTCTTGCATGTCATTGATAGTCATGCCACCATTTGGAGAGTTCAAGTCACCACCATTTCGTATGAACACAACTTCACCATTGTTGTTCATTGTGACACTCAAGTTAGTTCCATCAAGCTTCTCATGAGCATCTTCTATCTTGCCACTGAACAGCTGGTGCACTAAGTCAACCAAGTCATTTCCGGTGAAGTCTGTATAGTCTATTGGATGGGCCATGTGTCCAGCAAGCCCACCTTCAACTATCATCACATATCTCTGCAAATCTATCATCTTGTACTATATATAGATATTAGATATTTAATTGTGTCACCAGATCCTCAACCACAGAGAGTCATCTTCTCCTCTGTATGTCTCATTCACTTGGACTTTGACTAGCTCTTCAAAGTAAGTTATCTCACCATACTCATTGATGAGATCATCAATTGAGTCAAATGCTTCTAAGAATGCACAGTCAGAATTTCTATCATAAGACAAGAAACCATATTTCTTGCCACGTTCAGAGCTCATGTCATAGCACTCAACATGCAAGCCATCATTGAATGCAGATCCTTCTTCAACATACTTGAACTTGCTCTTGCTTTCATTTATAATCTCTACTAGATTCTTCATTTCATGAAAAAAATTATCTATTTTTTGATTCTATTATATAGTCTCTTAGTGATGTCATCTCACTAGTCTCATTGACTAGTGCATTCAAGTTCTCCTTGAACTCATTGAATGCCCCAACAAAGTCATCAAACATGGCATCGGTACCATTAGGCATCAATGCCTTGAACTTTGACTTGTCATTTGTCAGTATAGCTTTACGTACATCTGTTCCTGATACTCCTTCGGTACGTCCCTTACCAGTATTGACTTCAAGAGTTCCCTTGCAAATATTCTTTATGTTTTCTTTACTTCCAAGATAAGTCTCCAGCTCATCATATTTGTCAATTATTGAAGAATACTCATCTACTCTATCATCACCACACATCCAATATCCAGGCTCATATTCATCATTATGCTCTGTCAAATATGCATTGAATTGGTCTAGTGCATCAAACATGTTCTTTACAATAACTACAGAATGAACATCTTTATTATATGATCTTCCTATGATTTCAAACTCTTTATCAATGAGTTCATTTGAGAATGGACGCTTCAGCAATTCTTTTTCTTGTTCAGTAAGTTCACCAATTGGATTGCCAATATATTCAATGACTCTTTTTATAGTTTCATTTGTATACTTCTTGCTTCCTATCTTGATACCTGTCTTTGTCTTCTCAATTGGCTTGTCCGATGAGTTTATCCTATATACTATGCATGGAGCATCACCTTCAAGCACCATGTTAAGATGTCCTTTAGTGAATGGCATGAATCTGCCAATTGTCATATTTAGTTTTTGCTTAGGCATAATTTATATTTGATTTAATTATTCTTTAGTGTATTAATACAAATGGTAAACAATTTGGACCAACTTTTATTGCTTCTTGAATCAAGAATGTTAAATCATTTTTTATTTTTTCAATATTATCTTTATTGTCTTCAAAATATTTCATTAATAATTCTCTTCCTTCTTTAATGTTTGTTGGTTTTTTTCCATCAAATATTGTCAATGCCCAATCTCTAACAGGTACTTTTCCAAGGGATGGTCCATCTATTTTACCATTTATATCTGACATTGTAACATCCATTCCAATATTTGGTTGACCATTTTTTTGAGTACCAAATTGTCTAAATGTAATTGTACAATAATGAGAACTTACTTTGTCTTTCATTTTTAGTTTTTCATCTTCCGTATAAGTTATATGTCCAAATATAAAATTTCCACCAACAACAATTTTGCCATTATTTACATTAGGAAATTTCACAATTTCATATACTTCATTTGGAGATTCTGATTTACCAACATTAAATATTTGATAATTGCCATTTTCATCACTAATCTTTTTCAATGACAATCCAATAAATGGATGTGAAACATTGAACTTATTAGAATTTAAATATATATCATTTATGAAGTTTTCTTTTGCGCTTGAAATGTCAGTATATGTTGTTAAATTGTCAAAATACTCTTTAAGTTCATTTTCTATTTCCTTTTTGTATATTATAATGTCAGTTGGATCATAATTGTCTTTTTTTACTGCTATGCCACCTGAAGTATTACTAAGATATTTAATATAAGTAGATATAAATTTTTCATAAGATTTGCTCACTTTCCATTTATCCGAAAATGATCTATTATCTCCCCCATATCTTTCAGCATAATAGTCGGTAGGATTTTCTCCTATTTTTTCTAAATAATTTTTTATGCATAAAATTTGTTTATTGAGAGAATACACCCATCCTTTGTCAAAATCGACAGATGATTCTTTTATATCATTCATTATATTATTTATATCTTCTTTAGTGTATTCTTCAATTTCATTATTTTTTACTCCATTTAGGCTTTCAACAAAATTATTCCAAATTACACATGTAGCAACTTCTTGATCTCTAGTATTTACTGTTTTTAATGATCCAGAACCTGTTTCTAAAACTTCTTTTTTATTTAATTTAACGATAATCTTATTTAATCCAGTATTAATTAATGTAAATGTATTTTTATATTGTTCATTATTTGTTATTACCTTTATGATTGTATCTTTATATGCATAAGGAATTTTTATATAGTTTACATTACCATCTGTATAAATTAATTTATTTTCAATTTCTATTCCATTATATGATGATAATATATCATTTAAAAATTGTTTTACCAATTCACCATGATTATCATACTGTGTAAATATTTTTTGTTTTGCATTTTCCAATTCATCTATGGTATTAACAGCTTTATCGAATTTTGCACTTGCTTCAAAAATATTTACTATATTTTCAACAATATATTCTTGTAAATGTTTCATCATTTATACATTAATTAAGTTGTTTATATGATTAAAAATACATCTTAGAAGTGAACTACCCACAAACTAAAGATTTGTGGGCTTCTTGGGCTGATTCTCTGTCGAGAATCATATCTCCACAAGCGTTAATTTCCGCAGTTCCTGCGGTATTATTTTTACAGAATGCAAATCGTTTAATGTTATTTGCTGCAAGTAAGTCTCTTTGGTGCACCCTACCACAATTAGGACAAGTCCATACTCTTTGTGATAACTTTAATTCCTTATTAATGTAGCCACAAATACAAGCCTTACTGCTTGGCTCAAACCTACCTATTTTTAATATATTCTTTCTGCACCATTCTGCTTTTTGTTCTATCAATTGGTTGAATCTTCCTATTGAAATATCAGATAATGCTTGAGCAAGATGATGGTTTTTCATCATATTCTTTGCAGATAGTGTTTCAAGGCAAATAGTGTCATAGGTACTAACAAGATAGTAAGTAACCTTTTCAAGGAAATCATTCCTTCTATTCGTTACTTTCTCGTACTGAATAGCAAGTTTCTTTCTCGCCTTCTCTCTATTGTTTGAGCCTTTCGCTTTTTTGGATAGTTTCCTTTGAAGTCTTTTCAACTTCTTCATTGCATTCTTTAGGTTTCTTGGATTTTGTATTTCTTGTCCATCCGACAATGTTGCAAAAGTCTTAATACCTAAGTCTATACCTACTGCTTTGTTCTCGTCAATAGGCATCTTTGTTGGCATATCGTCTTGCAACTTAACAAGTATGGATATGAAATACTTCCCTGTTGGTGTTCTTGATATGGTAGAGGTTTTTATTTCCCCATCGAATGTTCTATGTAGTTTACACTTAATACCTTCTTTGAACTTTGGTATGTAGATTCTATTATTAGTAAAATCCACATTTGTGTTTTGTACGATTTGGAACGACTGTTTTGATTCTCGTTTTGTTTTGAATTTAGGGAAACCTTTCTTTTCTTTGAAAAAACGGGTGAAAGCATTGTCAAGACAAGCAAGCGCTGCTTGTAATGAAAGAGAATTAACTTCTTTTAAGAATGAAGTCTCTTCATTTTTCTTTAATATTGGCAATTCTCTTTGAATATCAAAACGGCTGATAGCCTTTTTATTGATTTGGTATGCTTTTATCTTTTTTTCAAGTCCATAGTTATAGATGTAACGGCAACAACCAATATGTTTGTTTATCAGTTCTTGTTGTTCCTTATTAGGATATAGTCTATATCTATATGCTTTGTACCTCATACTACATATAAATAGTATTTAGTTAGAAAAAATATCAATATTTTCTAAAATATTTTTTCACCAATTCATCCCATCAACTAAAGATTAATGGGATTTCTTGGTGTTTTGATATTAAATCAATCCAAATTCAAGCCAGCATTTTTGTTTTCCTTTAGCCTCTCTTTCAAGATTTGCTTTGGATTATTTTTTAGTCTTATGCTGGCAATAATAGCTTGATATGCAAGCATCACATATTATATAGTCAAAGACATTATTTGGTCACCTAAACCCATATTTCATACCAATTAGGTACATTCTCTAGAGAGCTGCACTTACTAAACATAAATGCTATAGATGAGTCATCATCTAATCCCCAACTAGAAAAGTCACAATTGAGCTTCTTGCAACCATGGAACATCCATGAGAAGTTTGCTCTCTTGTCTACTTTCCATTTGCTGAAGTCACAGTCAAGAGACTCACAATTGAAGAACATTGATTCAAAGCTAGTGCAATTGCTGACATCCCACTCTGAGAGGTCACAATTGATCTTCTTGCAACCATAGAACATGCTAGACATGTCCTGGACATTAGACACATCCCATTGTGAGATGTCTATCTCATGTGGCTTATATGCCTCTAGCATATCAAACAAATGTGACATGTCTTCTATCTGTGACACATCAATATCATTCAAGTCAGCATTTTTGTCTTTCTTGATCCTATCTTCTAAGATCTTGACAAATTCATCTTTAGTCTTAGGCTGACAAGAATAGCTTGTATGCTTGCTAGTCTTAGATACAACCAGCTTCTCTGATATGTAGCAACTTATCTCTTTCATTCTCTATACCAATTAGGCTTTGTTTTTAGTGATGAGCAACCATAAAACATAGAGCCCATATTTTGTACATTAGATACATCCCAACATGATAGGTCTGAGTTGAAATTATCGCAATTGAAGAATATGCCATTCATATCCTCTACATTAGATACATCCCATTGTGAGAGGTCTTGGTTGAATGATGGGCAATTGAAGAACATTGAACGCATATCTGTAACATTTGACACATCCCACTGTGAGAGGTCTGAGTTGAATAGCCAGCATCCATTGAACATGTGAGACATCAATATGACACTAGACACATTCCATTGTGAGAGATCACTATTGAACTTATTGCAATGGTCAAACATACATTCCATGTTTTTGACATTAGATACATCCCATTCTGATATGTCTATATTATGTGGATTCAATCCATAGAAAAGATAAGACATGTCTTCTATCAATGACACATCAATGTCATTCAAGTCAGCATCTTTATCTTTGCTAAGCCTCTCTTTCAAGATTTGCTTGAGCTCACCTTTGGTCTTTGGCTGGCAAGAGTATCTTGTCTGCTTGCTAGACTTAGATATGGTGAGCTTCTCTGATATGTAGCAACTTATCTCTTTCATCCTCTATACCAATCAGGCTTTGTTTTTAGTGATGCACACCCATCAAACATGCACATATGCTTTACTCTAGACATATCCCAACTAGACAAGTCAGAGTTGAATGAGCTACAATTGCAGAACATGTAGTTGGCATACTCGACATTGCGCATGTCCCATTGTGAGAGGTCTGAGTTGAAGATGTTGCACCCATAGAACATGCTATTCATCTCCTCCACATTAGAAACATCCCATTGTGACAAATCTGAGTTGAATGATCTACAATTGCAGAACATGCTATTCATGTTCTCCACATTAGACACATCCCATTGTGACAAGTCAGAATTGAACTCATTGCAATTGTAGAACATGCTATTCATATTCTCCACATTAGATGTATCCAATTGTGACAAGTCTGCATTGAACTCCCTACAATCAAAGAACATGTACTTCATGTTCTTTACATTAGACACATCCCATTGTGAGATGTCAATCTTGTGTGGATCTAATAGTGTAAACAAGTATGACATGTCTTCTATCTGTGACACATCAATGTCATTCAAGTCAGCATCTTTGTCTTTCTCTAGCCTTTGTTCTAATATCTCAATAAGCTCATCTTTAGAATTTGGCCAGCAAGAATAGCTTGTCTGCTTGCTAGTCTTAGACACAACCAGCTTCTCTGATATGTAGCAACTTATCTCTTTCATCCTCTATACCAATCTGGCAATTTCTTCATTGAAGTGCATCTATAGAATATACACTCCATGTCATCTACGTTTGACACATCCCATTGTGACAAGTCACTGTTGAAGCTCTTGCAACAATCAAACATGTGTGACATGCTCTCAACACTAGACACATCCCAACTAGACAAGTCACTATTGAATCTTGAGCAATTGATGAACATGCTCTTCATCTTCCTAACACTAGAGACATCCCACTTGGACAAGTCAGAGTTGAACTTGTGGCATGAGCAGAACATGTTGTTCATGTTCTTGACTTTAGAGACATCCCAATTGGACAAGTCACTATTGAATTCATTGCAATGGTAGAACATCCCATTCATGTCTTTCACATTAGACACATCCCATTGTGACAAGTCACTGTTGAATCTCTCACAATATGCAAACATAGAAGCAATGCTATCAACATTTGAGACATTCCACTGTGATAGATCACAATTGAAGCCATAGCATTCACTGAACATCTTGTACATGTCTCTAGCATTAGACACATCCCATAGTGACAAGTCGATGTCATGAGGATCTAAGCCATCAAAAAGATAAGACATGTCTTCTACTAATGACACATCAATGTCATTCAAGTCTGCATCTTTGTCTTTGCTAAGCCTCTCTTTTAAGATTTTCCTAAGCTCATCTCTATCATTTGGCTGGCAAGAATGGCTAGCCTGCTTGCCAGCTTTAGATACAACTAGCTTCTCTAATATGTAGTCAACTATTTTCTTCATTTGTACCAATCTGGCAATTTTTCCATTGAGTCACAATGGCGGAACATGAATGCTTTGTACTTGTTGTCTTTCAAGTCCCATTTTGACAAGTCACAATTCAGCTTCTTGCAATCATAGAACATCCACGAGAACTTAGCATTCTTGTCTGGTTGCCATCCACTTAAGTCAGTGTCTAGAGACTCACAGCCAAAGAACATAGTGCCAAAATCCTTGCAACTGCTAACATCCCACTGTGATAGGTCACAGTTGAACTTTTCACAACATTCAAACATGTAGCTCATGTCTTTCACACCAGATACATCCCACTGTGATATGTCAATGTTCTCTATGTAATTGATGTTTGAAAACAATTGTGACATGTCTTCTATCTGTGACACATCAATGTCATTCAAGTCACAGCTATAGTCTTTGTCTACTCTCTCTATTATGATGTCTTGAAGCTCATTCTTGCTTTGTGGATTGCAAGAATGGTTGATAGAGCTTGCCTTTGAGACACTCAACTTCTCTGATATGTATCTTGATAAGTTTGTCATTTGCTATACAGTGCTATTATTTTGTCGTTTCACCTAGCCTATTGCATATCATGTTGACACAACAAGCTGGATTTCTATTCTATAGAGTTCATCCATTATACCAATCTGGGATTTTCTCTAATGACTTGCACTTATCAAATGCATCATACATGTACTTCACTCTTGACACATCCCAACTAGACAAGTCACTGTTGAACTTGTTGCAATATGCAAACATGCCACCTATGTTGGTAGCTTTTGACATGTCCCAATGTGACAAGTCTGATGTGAACTCTTGGCAATTGAAGAACATGTGGTTAGTGTACTCAACATTTGAGACATTCCACTTTGAGAGGTCACTCTTGAACTTGCTACAATACTTGAACATGTCAGTCATGCAAGTGACACTAGAGACATCCCACTTAGACAAGTCACAATCTAGCTTGTAGCACTTGTAGAACATAGAGTGCATGTCTTTCACTTTAGAGACATCCCACTTTGAGAGGTCACAGTTGAATCTCATGCATGCATAGAACATGTAAGCCATAGACTCTACATTGGAGACATCCCACTTAGACAAGTCACAATCCAACTTATAGCATCCATCAAACATGTTCACCATGTTCTCAACACTAGACACATCCCATTGTGAGAATTCTGATTCAAGTATCTGACAGTCTTTGAACATGTATTTCATGTCCTTGACACTAGATACATCCCATTGTGAGAAGTCACAATCTAGATCTATGCATGAATAGAACATACTAGACATGTCCTCAACATTAGAGACATCCCACTGTGACAAGTCTGAGTTGAAACTGTCACATTGGAAGAACATCCCTGACATATCAGTGACATTAGAGACATCCCAGAGTGAGATATCAATCTTCCATGGATCTAGCCCTTCAAACAATTGTGACATGTCTTCTATCTCTGAGACATCAATGTCATTCAAGTCGGCATGCTTGTTAGCTCTCAACCTAGAATGGATTTCTTCTTTGAGCTCATTCTTAGTCTTTGGCTTAAATGAGTAGCTTGTTTTCACCACACTCAGCTTCTCTGATATGTACTTCTGTATCTCTTTCATTATTTGTACCAATTAGGAATATCTTTCATGTTGTTGCATCCATTAAATGCCCAATGTGTGTATGCCGTTCTAGACACTGCCCACTGTGAGAAGTCAGAGTCTAAGCTAGAACAATTCACAAACATGTATCCTAAGTTCTTGGCATTAGACACATCCCAATGTGAGAAGTCAGAATCTAAGTTCATGCATCCACAGAATGTCCTATACATATTCTCAACATTAGAGACATCCCACCGTGAGAGGTCACTGTTGAAGCTTTTGCACCAACAGAACATGTTTCCCATATTCTTGGCATTTGAGACATCCCAACTAGACAAGTCAGAGTTGAACTCCCTACAATCAAAGAACATCCCTTCCATATTCTTTACATTAGATACATCCCATTGTGATATGTCTATCTTATGTGGATCTAGCCCACTAAACAAGTATGACATGTCTTTAACTAATGACACATCAATGTCATTCAAGTCAGCATTGTTATCTCTCTTTAGCCTTTGCCTTAATATCTCAACAAGCTCACTTTTAGACTTTGGCTGGCAAGAATAGCTTGTCTTCATTGACTTTGACACACTAAGCTTCTCTGATATGTATTTATTCAAGCATTTCATCCTTTATACCAAGCAGGTTTTATTTTCAATGAAGTGCATCCGGCAAACATGCTATGCATGTATTTCACATTAGATACATTCCAACTAGACAAGTCACTATTGAACTTATTACAATTGTAGAACATGCTATTCATATCATTTACACTAGACACATCCCAACCAGACAAGTCAGAATTGAAGTTGAAGCAGTTCATGAACATAGAGTCCATTTTCTCACAATTTGAGACATTCCAACTAGACAAGTCACTATTGAACTTCTTGCAATTGGCGAACATGTACTTCATGCTAACTACATTAGACACATCCCAACTGGACAAGTCAGAATTTAAATTATCACAATCAACAAACATGAACATCATGATCTTGACACTAGACACATCCCAACCAGACAAGTCAGAGTTGAATCTCTCACAACAATAGAACATGTTTTCCATGTCCTTGGCATTTGAGACATCCCACTGTGACAAGTCACAGTTGAAATTATAGCAACGATAAAACATGTTTGTCATCTTAGTAACTCTAGACACATCCCAACTGGACAAGTCTATGTCATGAGGATCTAAGCCATCAAAAAGATAAGACATGTCATCTATCTTTGACACATCAATGTCATTCAAGCTACAACTTTTGTCTTTCTTCAATCTCTCTTCTAAGATCTTCCTAAGCTCATCACTAGTCTTTGGTTGGCAAGAATAGTCTGTCTTCATTGTCTTTGACACTACTAGCTTCTCTGATATGTATTCATTCAAGCATTTCATCCTTTGTACCAATCTGGGATTTTTTTGAGTGAAGTGCATCCGGCAAACATGTAATACATGTCTCTCACATTAGACACATCCCAATGTGAGAAGTCACAATCTATCTTATAGCACTTGTGGAACATGTAATGTGTGTCTTTGACATTGTGCACATCCCAGTGTGACAAGTCAGTGTCTAGAATGAAGCAGTTCATGAACATAGAGTCCATGTTCTCACAATTTGAGACATCCCATCTTGACAAGTCAGAATTAAACAAATTGCAATACAATAGCATGCATCTCATGTTCTTGACATTATTCACATCCCAGTGTGACAAGTCACAGTTTAGTTTCTTACAATCATAGAACATCCCTTCCATATTCTTTACATTAGATACATCCCATTGTGAGATGTCTATCTTGTGTGGATCTAGCCTGTAGAACAAGTAAGACATGTCTTCTACTAGTGAGACATCAATGTCATTCAAGTCAGCATCTTTGTCTTTTGCCAGCCTGTCTGACAATATATTGATCAGCTCTTCTTTGCTCTCAGGCTGCAAAGTCATCTTGATGTTGTCTTTGCCAACACTCAGCTTCTCTGATATGTAACAACTCATCTCTTTCATTCTCTATACCAACTTGGTGTTTTTTCTAATGATGTGCAACCATTAAACATATTAGACATATACTTGACTTTATACACATCCCATTGTGAGAG
>Ga0310690_10004059_pt1 | contig 21267 bp, 18 predicted proteins | sample AusTroGonzalo_MG_2_FD_207661 | JGI IMG/M metagenome (GOLD analysis project Ga0310690, IMG submission 207661) | Bovine rumen microbial communities from tropical cattle in Woodstock, Queensland, Australia - Gonzalo_04 (v2) (version 2) | ecosystem: Host-associated > Mammals > Digestive system >... | reverse complement strand
AGAGGTCGAGTTCGACACCACCGCAGGCGACAAGCTGCTGATATATACCACCCGTCCCGACACCCTCTACGGCGCTACCTACATGGTAGTTTCCCCCGAGCACCCCTACATCGAGAAGTGGGCGGACAAGCTGACCAATATCGACGAGATAAAGGCTTATCAGCGCGAGTCCGCGAAGAAGAGCGACTTCGAGCGCACCGAGATGAACAAGGATAAGACCGGCGTGAAGCTCGAGGGCGTCACCGCGATCAATCCCGTGAACGGCATGGAGATCCCGATCTTCATCTCCGACTACGTCCTGATCTCCTACGGTACGGGCGCGATCATGGCGGTACCTGCTCACGATACCCGCGACTGGGAGTTCGCGAAGAAATTCGACCTCCCGATCATCGAGGTCGTCAAGGGCGGCGATGTAGAGAAAGAGGCGTTCACCGACTGCGCTACCGGCATCATGGTCAACTCAGGCATCCTCGACGGTCTTTCGGTCGAGGACGCTAAGGTCAAGATCACCGAGTTCCTCACAGAGAAGGGCATCGGTCACCAGAAGGTCAACTTCAAGCTGCGCGACTGGGTATTCTCCCGTCAGCGTTACTGGGGCGAGCCGATCCCGATCGTCAAGTGCGAGAGCTGCGGATACGTTCCGCTGCCCGAGTCCGAGCTGCCGCTCCGTCTGCCGATGGTAGAGAGCTACGAGCCGACCGATACGGGCGAATCTCCCCTCGCGAACATGACCGACTGGGTCGAAACGACCTGCCCCTGCTGCGGCAAAAAGGCTTACAGAGAGACCGACACCATGCCTCAGTGGGCAGGCTCGTCGTGGTACTATCTGAGATATATGGATCCGCACAACAACGACGCCCTCGCCTCTGAGGACGCCCTCAAATACTGGCATCAGGTCGACTGGTACAACGGCGGCATGGAGCACACCACCCTGCATCTGCTGTACAGCCGCTTCTGGCACAAGTTCCTCTATGACATCGGCGTTGTCCCGACCAAGGAACCGTACGCGAAGCGCACATCCCACGGCATGATCCTCGGCTCTAACGGTGAGAAGATGTCCAAGTCCCGCGGCAACGTCGTCAACCCCGACGACATCGTCAACGAGTACGGCGCGGATACTCTCCGCCTTTACGAGATGTTCATCGGCGACTTTGAGAAGGCCGCCCCCTGGAGCACCAACTCCGTGCGCGGCTGCCGCAAGTTCGTCGAGCGCTTCTGGAATATGCAGGAGTTCATGACCGGCGAGGACTTCATCCGTCCCGAGCTGGAGAAGGAATTCCACCGCACCATCAAGAAGGTCGGCAGCGACATCGAGAACATCAAGTTCAACACCGCTATCGCCGCTCTGATGGCTCTGATAAATTCGATCTACTCGACTGGCAAGGTCACGAAGAAGGAGCTCGCGATCTTCGCGATCCTGCTCAACCCGTTCGCTCCCCATGTCACCGAGGAGCTGTGGGAGACCTGCAAGCTCGGCAAGGGCATCATCGCCGAGGCTGTATGGCCCGAGTATGACGAGGCAAAATGCGTGGACGACACCATCGAGATCGTCGCTCAGGTAAACGGCAAGATCAAAGCCAAGCTGACCATCTCCGCCGATGCTGCTCAGGACGCAGTCCTGAAGCTCGCCAAGGGCGAGGCTAAGGTCGCCGAGGCGATCGCCGGCATGAACGTCGTCAAAGAGATCTACATCAAGGGCAGACTGGTCAACATCGTCGTCAAGCCCTAAGATAAACCAATACAGCCGGACAGGGCGCTGTTCTGTCCGGCTTTTATTGAAAATAGTCATTGCGAAGCCCTCAATCCGGGGTCCCCGAAAAGCCCCTGCTTTTTGGGGAGAGGACGAACGGCGACGCGAGGTCAAGGCATACCAACCGGATATGCCTACCGAGTACAGCCGATGAGGACGATGTGGCAATCTCAACCGATCAAAAAGACTATTCAGATAAGGAAAACGTATAAATGAAGATAAGCTATCTGTACAACCGCTTCGGTCACGCGGTCGCCCGATGTATGTACCGCAAGGCCGAGACGGTCTATGAGACGCCCCCCGTTGATGAACCCGCGGTATTCATATGCAACCACTCGGGCATCACCGGCCCTGTCCTGATGACTCTCGACTTCAAGCGCAGGCATATGACGTGGATGGTGTCCTTCGCCATGGATAGGGAGAAGGTCGCGAACTTCGCCTACCACGATATCCTGTTCGGAGAGGCTCGCCGACGCAAAGGCTTCTGGCGGTTCTTCTCAAAGCTGTTCAGGATTCTGCTGCCTCCGCTGCTCAGGCACGAGCCCGTCATCTGCGTGTACCACGACAGCAATATCGTCAAGACCTTCAAGCAGAGCATCCGCGAGCTGAATGACGGCAATGATATCGTGATTTTCGCCGAGTCGCCCGAGAGGTACACGCCGTATATCGACCGCCTGCAGCCGGGCTTTGTCGACCTCGCGAAGCTCTATTACCGCAGGGCGGGGAAGAGGCTGAGCTTCTATCCCGTCTATGTCGAGAAGAAGAACGCCCTCATATCCGTCGGCGCTCCCATCATATACGATCCCGACATCCCGATGGATAAACAGCGCGATCTGATCACATCATATCTGTGTGATGAGATCGACCGTCTCGCAAAGGAACTGCCCGAGCATACCCCCAGACCGTTCCTGCCGCAGATGTGGTACGACGCCTACGGCGAACGCTTCGAGTTCGACACCGCCGGCTACTGGCGCATGATCGACGAAAATCTTTGACCTATGTTCGATATGTAGAAAAATCGCACCTAAAATTAGCAAGTTTCTACAAATTGGGCCTTTACTCTTGACACTTCGCCGATGTTATAGTATAATCGATGTTGCATCATGCGAATAACTCCGGTTGGGAGGGAAATAAATGTCAGAAGTAAGACTCAAGGAAAACGAATCCTTAGAGAGCGCTCTTCGCCGCTTCAAGAAGCAGTGTGCACGCGCCGGCGTCATCGCCGAGGTTCGTAAGAGAGAGGCTTACGAGAAGCCTTCTGTAAAGCGTAAGAAGAAGTCCGAGGCTGCTCGCAAGCGTAAGTACAGATAATCAACAAACGAACGGACAGGTCGCCTGTCCGTTTTTTGCTATACCCAAAACCCTCGCGAGGTGTTATCATGAAAAGAACCACCCATTCACGAATAGCTGCCGTACTCGCTGCGGCGATGATACTGCTGTCCTGCTTGTTATGCGGCTGTTCAAAAGCCGAAAAAGGCTTCCCGATAGCGGTATCCCCCTTGGAGCGCAGCTATTATGAGCTGTGCGCTACAAAGTACAAGGATAACGATCTTGAGCAGATCTACAAGCTGATGGTCGACAAAAACGATATGGAGAAGCTCAACAAGCAGTACCCCGTCGAGTGCCTGCGTAAGGACGACGACGGCTATCATATCATCTATGTCGGTTCAAAAAAGATACTCGTACTGTACTTTGACTCTCAGGCTCAGTGGCGCGAGATGTCAAAGCTCGGCTGCATGTTTTTTGTCACAAAATCGCGCGGTTACTTCGATGCTCTCGAGGTAGGCGACCCAATAACCGATGTGCAGACCATAGACCCTGTCTGCTTCTTTCCGTTTTTGCTCACTGGCAGCGGCGAGCCTAAGGTATCCGACCACTACACCGAAGACGGCTACCACACCCACATCACCTACGACGATGACCTCGACATCGCGAGCATCAGATATGATATCGGTTAAGTTGGAGAGGATCCGCGAGCTGCTGCCCGATGAACACACAGCCGCTCTCGTGACCTCGGGAGTGAACCGCAGATATCTGACCGGCTTTGCATCATCAGCCGGAGCTGTGCTGATAACGAAGAGCAAGGCTTTATTGCTCCTTGACTTCCGCTATTTCGAGGCGGCTCAAAAGGCGGTGCAGCCGCCGATAGAGGTCGTACAGGTATCGCGCCTGACCGACGATCTCAACCGTATATTTCTTGAAGAGAATATTGGATCTGTCGCGATAGAGGGCGAGTCGGTCACCGTATCTCAGCTCAAAGAGTATCAGGCGTGCTTTGTGCCGCAGGTGCTGACCGACGGACTGTCGGAAAAGCTCGGCGAGCTTCGCATGGTAAAAACAGCCGCCGAGATAGAGAAGATCATCACCGCTCAGAGGATAACCGAGCACGCTTATACCGAGGTTCTCAACTACCTGAAGCCCGGAGTCACCGAGCGCAGTATAGCGATCGAGCTCGAGCATTTGATAAAGCTCTACGGCGGCGAGCGTGTAGCCTTCGACCTCATCTGCATCACGGGCGAGAACACATCCCTGCCTCACGGCGTGCCGGGGGATAGGGTCGTCAAAGACGGCGACTTCTTCACCTTCGACATCGGCGCCGTGTACGACGGCTACCACAGCGACATGACGCGCACGGTAGCGGTAGGTCATGCCGACGACGATATGCGTAAGATATACGACATCGTGCTGACGGCGCATAACAAGGCGTTCTCCGCTATAAGAGCAGGCGTACCTGCTTCCGCCGTCGATCTTGCCGCCCGCGACCATATAACCGAGTGCGGCTACGGCGAGTACTTCGGACACAGTACGGGTCACGGAGTTGGTTTGGAGATACACGAAGCCCCGACTGTGAGCAGCAAGTCGGCGACCGTCCTCATGGACGGCATGGTCATCACCGACGAGCCGGGCGTATATCTGCCCGGACGCTTCGGCGTACGCATCGAGGACATGGCGCTAGTAAAGTACGACGGCGCAGAAACTCTCGCCGATATACCCAAGGAATTGATTATTATCTGAAAAATCCGATAAATACTTGATTTTTACGGATTTTCCTGTATAATAAAAATGTTAAGGCGCTCGCGACGAGTACCTAAGATCAAAATATTAGGAGGAAATGTATATGATTTCTGCCGGCGATTTCAGAAACGGCGTTACCTTTGAGATGGATGGACAGGTTGTTTCCATCATCGAGTTCCAGCACGTAAAGCCCGGTAAGGGCGCAGCCTTTGTAAGAACAAAGATCCGCAACGTTATCACGGGTTCCGTGGTTGAAAAGACCTTTAACCCCAACGATAAGTACCCCACCGCTTTCATTGACAGAAAGGACATGGAGTACAGCTATTCCGACGGCGATCTGTATTACTTCATGGATACAGAGACATGGGAGCAGATCCCGATCAACGCTTCTATCCTGGGCGACAACTTCAAGTTCGTCAAGGAGAACATGGTATGCAAGGTTCTGTCCTATAAGGGCAACGTTTTCGGTGTAGAGCCGCCCAACTTTGTTGAGCTGCAGGTCACACAGACCGACCCCGGCTTCGCAGGCAACACCGCCACCAACGCTACCAAGCCCGCTACTCTCGAGACCGGCGCCGAGATCAAAGTCCCGCTGTTCATCGAAGAAGGCGAGATGATCCAGATCGACACCCGTACAGGCGAGTATCTGGGCAGAGCTTAAGGAGAACACTATGAACCTTACTGAGAGGATCGCGTATATCCGCGGACTTGCCGAGGGTCTCAAGCTCGACGAGAGCAAGGACGAGGTCAAGGTCATCAACGCCATCATCGACCTGCTCGAGGATATGGCGTACGACGTAGTCGATATGGAAGACATCGTTGACGATCTGGGCAACCAGGTCGACGAGATCGACGAGGATCTCGCCGAGGTAGAGGAAGAGCTCTACGGCGACGACTATTACGACGATAGTTATGATGACGATGACGACGATGATTTCGACGGCTTCAGCGAAGATGAGGCTTACTACGAGGTCACCTGTCCCGCCTGTAACGAGACCACCATCGTTGACGAGGACGCCCTGATCGAGGGCGAGCTCGACTGCCCCTACTGCGGCGCAGAGATCGAGTTCGATTTCTCCGAGCTCAACGAGGACGTCGATGCGCTTGAGGGCGCCGAGGGTCAGGTATAATCTAATATCAGGAATTGCGGTACGCTCAGGCGTGCCGCTTTTTTGTTCGCTTTGAAAAAACTTTTGACAAAGATGACGGTTTGTGATATAGTTAATCTGCACAAATTTTTCCCCAAGGAGGAACAAAATGAAAAGAATTTTATCACTTATCCTCTGTGCAGCTATGCTGGCAGGAGTCTTCAGTGCGACCGTATTCGCGGCTGAAGAGAACGACGTTTACGCTCAGGGTCTCTCGTTTATTAGACTCTCCAATCCCGACAGGGGCGAGCGTGAGATCGACGGTCTGCTCGAGGGCGGCGACAGAGGCACAAGCTATACCTGGCGTATGGCAGAGCGCGGCGACGATATCTATATCGCTACCTACCGCAACCTCTTGAACGGCGTTGTAGCGCTGTTTGAGAGCGCGCTGGGTCAGCAGGGTATCCCTTCCGACGCTGTATGGGCTCTTACCGACGTTGTTTCCAACGGCGAGATCCCCAGAGCCGAGGATACCGACGGCGCTTACATCATCAAGTACAACAAGGTGACCGGCGAGTTCACCAAGGTCTTCACCTTCCCGTCCTACATGCAGTGCAGAATGGTCGTGAATTATGAGGGCGACATCTACGCCGGCTCATTCTCTTCCGTCCTGCCCAGACAGTATCTGTACAAGATCGACGAGAACGACGAGGTCACTGAGGTATTCTCCACCTCCAATTCCTTCTCCATCCGCGCTAACTGCGTATACGATCCCGGCACAGGCGATCACCTGTACTTCGCCGGCGCTGATGAGCGCGAAGTCCTCGACGAGGGCGACGAGACACGCGTCAAGGTCGCTGTATGGGAGAAGGACGCCGACGACGATACCGTATGGAATCGTGTAGCGGACTATAAGGACTTCTACGATTACACCGACGACGAGGCTATGAAGAACAACACCGGCTGCCCCGTATGGGAGCTGGCTAACCACAACGGCTACATCTACACCGGTATGCCTTATTCCAGAGGCTTCCTCGTATTCCGCGGCAGACCTGCTCAGGACGGCGAGTCCGCTAACGAGTACGGCTGGCACTGGGAAGAGGTCGTAGGCAAGAACAACGGCATCAACTATCCCGGTATGGCTGCCAACCCCGAAGGTCATGACGACGGCAACTTCTCTACCATCGCTTCCGTCTATGATTTCAACGGCGATCTCTATGTCTTCGACTTTGACCAGACCATCATGGCTTCTCTGGCGTTCATTCAGGGCGGTCTTTATATGATGGCAGGCGCCGACGTCTCTCTGTCCGACATGATCCGTCCGGTTTATGATACTCTGCATCATACCCAGGGCTTATGGAAGCTCAACGACGAGACCGGCGAGTTCGAGCTGTGCGAAGGCTTTGACAAGCTGATGGAGGGCACCTGCAACGAGTATGTATGGCGCGCTCAGGAGCACAACGGCTATATGTATGTCTCCACAATGGATTCCGCCGTTATCTATAACTACATCACAAAGTACACAAACGGCAATCTCACCAGCATGAGCCCCGAGGAGCTCAACGAGCAGATCGGCTATGTCGAAACGGCTATCGGCATGTTCTCGACCTCCACCGATGAAACCAGCCAGAAGCTGGTACAGCTGCTCAGAGCTTATCTGACCATGCTCGAGAGCATTAGACGCATGAACAATGATCCCGATACTACTCCCGAAGAGATCGTAGATTTCAACGAACAGTACAGCGATATGCCCGACCGCGCCGACAAGGAAATTGCCGCTCTCGCGGCTGAAGGCGACAGCTCCTCTCTCTATGAGCTGCTGACCAGCATCGAAGGCGTTATCGACAGCATCGACTGGGAAGGTCTGAGAATGTACGCGTGGGTCTCCGACACCGTTAAGAACGACACCTGGGGCTTCGATATGGTCCGTACAAAGGACGGCGAGAACTTCGAAGTAGTCACACGCAGCGGCTTCGGCGACAAGTACAACTACGGCTGCCCGTCTTACCTCTCCACCGAAGAGGGTCTGTACGTCGGCACCTGCAACCCCTTCTACGGCGGTCAGCTCTACCTGATCACCGAGGATGAGATCGAGCATTCTATCTCCGGCTCCGTCACCAGCTTCATCGACGATTCCGAGGTCACATTAGAGCTCAGAGGCGTTGACAACAATCTGGCTGCTACCACTGTATCCGATAACGGCGAGTATGCCTTCGACGAGATCCCTGCCGGCACATATGAGCTGAAGGTATCGAAGGCTAATCACGTTACACGCACATATGAGGTAGTTGTCGAGGAAGATGTACCCGTTCAGCTCAACGTCAAGATCTGCCCGATCGGCGACGTTACTCAGGACGGTAAGGTCACCACACTTGACTGCGCTATGGCTAACTCTCACGCCCGCGGCGTCAGACTGATCGAGGATGATTACGCGTTCGCGTGCGGTAATGTTGCCGGCGACGACGACGAGATCACAACGATCGACGTCACACGTATCAACTCTCATGTAAAAGAGATCCAGCCGCTCTGGTAAGACGACTGATATATTTTAATAATCCGATTCACGGCGGGACAGAAGCTCTTCTGTCCCGCTGTTTTTGCGTTTAATGGTAAGTGAACGAGTAGGGGAGGGGCTTGCTCCTCCCGAAACGCCGCATATTTGATGGATTTATTACGCGAAGCAACTGCAACCTTTCGCCTTGCTAATGTCGCTTCGCGACACGGGAGCAGCAAGCCGCTCCCCTACATAACACTCACCTTTTCGCGGTATTCTCATATTATACCGTGAGGTGATATCATGCTATGCCGTCCGAAGCTAAGCCCCCTGCGCCGCAGGGTCCGCAAATATACTGCCGTTTTCCTCGCCGTATCCATACTCGTCATCACATACAGTCAGCTCGCGATAAAGTCGCAGCTGCGCGATATCATCATCCGCGATATGAAGACCGTCGCCGAGAAGGCGGTCACTCAGGCGGTGGAGGATTATCTGAGCGCCCATCCCGATATCGGCGACCGCCTCGTCACGATCGAGAAGAACGGCGGCTCTGTAGCTGCCGTCAGCACCGACCCGTCCTACATAAACCTCGTCAAGACCTCGGTCACGCGCATGGCTCAGGAGAACATCGACCGCATGGCGCACGACGGGGGAGTCAGCGCGCATCTGGGCAGCTTCACCGGGCTTGTGATACTCACCGACTTCGGCCCTGAGGTCAGCTTCCCGGTCGACAGTACGCAGACCGTCTCATGCGCTTTTGAGAGCAGCTTCGAGTCCGCCGGCGTCAACCAGAGCCTCCACCACATCACCATGACCGTGAACACCGAGCTGCTCATATACAACCCGTTCAGGATCGAGGAGACTATCGGCACCTCGTCATCCTTCGAGATCGCCCAGACCGTGATCGTCGGAGCAGTACCCTCATACAGCGGAGTCATCTCATACTAAACAAAGGCTCCCTTTGGTAAAGGATACTCCCCTGTTAGGGGAGATGTCCGCTACGCGGACAGAGGGGTCGGCCTGTCCCGGCGAGGGAGCTGTCGACGAACGTCGACTGAGGAATTGTATGGTTTGACCGAGCAAAGCGAGATACGATAAACCCAATATTTTGCGTGAAAACGCTTGAAATGGCGGATATCTTGTGTTATAATACTACGGATAATAGGATTATTGTAAACTGGAGTGGTATGGCTTGTCTGATTCCATTAAGATGTCCGACGCTCAAACCGAATATCTGAGTCTGGTCGCCGAGCTGATGACCATACGCAGGCGCGGCGATGTGCCGCTCGCCTACATCCGCACCTACGGCTGTCAGCAGAACGTCGCCGACAGCGAGCGGATAAAGGGCATGCTGCATCAGGCGGGTTACTCCTTCACCGAAGATCCCGAGGACGCCGACTTCATCCTCTTCAACACCTGCGCCGTGCGCGAGCACGCCGAGGACAGGGTGTTCGGCAACGTCGGCGCGCTGAAGAACCTCAAGCGCCGCCATCCGCAGATCCTCATCGCCCTGTGCGGCTGCATGATGGAGCAGGAGCACGTAGCCAAGCGCATCCGCGACAGCTTCCCGTTCGTGGGGCTCGTCTTCGGCACTCACTGTATGCACGAGTTCCCCGAGCTGCTGTACAAAAGCCTCGTCGACGGTTCGCGCATCTTCGTCCGCGATAACGACGACCGCCTCGTCCATGAGGGCATCCCGGCCTACCGCGACGGCAGGTTCAAGGGCTGGCTGCCGATAATGTACGGCTGCGACAACTTCTGCACCTACTGCATCGTGCCGTATGTCCGCGGCAGAGAACGCAGCCGACAGCCCGAGGTCATCTTAGCAGAAGCCAAAGAGATGATCGAGCAGGGCTACAAGGATATCACCTTACTCGGGCAGAACGTCAACAGCTACGGCAAGGGGCTGGATCCGCGCCCGACATTTGCCGGTCTGATAGGGGAGATAGACAAGCTCCCCGGCAACTACTGGCTCCGCTTCATGACCTCGCACCCCAAGGATTGCACAAGAGAATTGATAGATACCATCGCACAGAGCGAGCACATCAGCCTGCATCTGCACCTGCCGTTCCAGTCAGGCTCCGACAGGATACTCAAGGCGATGAACCGACACTATGACCGCGAGAAATACCTCGACATAGTCAACTACGCCAAGGAGAAGATACCCGATGTTTCGCTGACCTCCGACGTCATCGTCGGCTTCCCCGGCGAGACGTACGAGGATTTTCAGCAGACTCTGTCGCTTATCCGCGAGGTCGGCTTCACCTCGCTGTTCACCTTCATCTACTCGCCGCGCAAGGGTACACCTGCCGCTGAGATGGACGACCCCATCTCCGACGAAGAGAAGGGTAGATGGTTCCGCGAGCTGCTCGCCGTACAGGAGGAGATAGCCGCCGAACGATGCGCCTCGATGGTCGGCAAGGTCGAGAAGGTACTCGTCGAAGAAAAGGCGAAGAAGGACGGCAGACTGTGCGGCAGGACGTCGGGCAACATCATCGTCGAGTTCGACGGCGACGACAGCCTGATCGGAGATTTCCATAACGTCCGTATCACCGAAGCGAGAAATTGGATACTCTACGGTGAGCTTATATAGGCTCCCTTTGGGAAAGGGAGCTGTCGACGAATGTCGACTGAGGAATTGTATAAATGGAGCAAAGCGACCAACCTAATTAATTACGGTTTCTCGCTACGCTCGGTCAAATAATACAATTCATCCGTCGCCCTTGCGGGCGACACCTTCCTTTCCCAAAGGAAGGCTGAATAATTCTAAAGGAGAAATATAAATGGCAGACGTAATAGCATTAGCAAGACAGCTTGGACACGCTATCCAGGAGGAAGAATCATACAAGAACATCATGCAGGCTAAGACCGCGGCTGACGCCGACGAGACCCTGCAGAACCTCATCACCGAGTTCAACATCAAGCGCGTGGCGATCAACGCCGAGGCGTGCAAATCCGACCGCGATGAAGAGACCCTCAAGAAGCTCAATTCAGAGATGCGTACAGCCTACTCCGACATCATGTCAAATGAGCACATGAAGGCGTACAACGACGCAAAGCAGGTCTTCGACAAGCTGCTGCAGCGCGTTCAGGCAATCATCCAGAACAGCGCCGACGGCGAAGACCCCGACACCACCGACTTCTCCGAGGACTGCACCCACGACTGCTCCACCTGCGGAGGATGCGGGTGATATAAATTGTCATTGCGAGGCTTCACAGAAGCCGTGGCAATCTCAACCGCTTAAAAATGTTGGTGAAGATGGCTGCTGCAATGATAATTAATAGCGTGTGGTTTGGTAATTATGAGCTTTTATGTTTATATGATGACTAATCAAAGTGATGATGTTCTGTATACCGGCGTAACGAATGATTTAATCAGACGGGTATTTGAACATAAGAACCATGTTGATCCCAAGAGTTTTACCTGTCGTTATAATGTCGAAAAACTGGTCTATTATGAGATTTACAGCGAGGCTGATTTGGCGATATCCAGAGAAAAACAAATCAAGGGATGGAACAGAAAAAGAAAGAATAAGTATATAACTGAACAGAATCCCGAATGGCGGGATTTATATGAAGAAATAATCGGTTGAGATTGCCACAGACTGTGTCCTCGCAATGACGATTTGAATTCGGTTGAGATTGCCACAGCCCTTTCAGGGCTTCGCAATGACTGTTTAATTCGGTTGAGATTGCCACAGCCCTTTCAGGGCTTCGCAATGACTGTTTAATTCGGTTGAGATTGCCACACCCCTAAAGGGGTTCGCAATGACAATTCTTAGAAAGGAAGTGAAGTTATGGCGGAGTTATCTCCGATGATGAAGCAGTATTTCGATATCAAAGAAGAGAATAAAGACAGCATCCTGTTCTTCCGCCTCGGCGACTTTTACGAGATGTTCTATGAAGACGCCAAGCTCGCTTCCAAAGAGCTGGAGCTTACCCTTACAGGTCGCGACTGCGGTCAGGAAGAGCGCGCTCCTATGTGCGGCGTGCCGTTCCACTCGGCAGAATCCTACATAGCGCGCCTCGTCGCAAAGGGCTACAAGGTCGCCATCTGCGAGCAGACCGAAGACCCCAAGAACGCCAAGGGTCTTGTGCGCCGCGACATCATCCGCGTCATCACCCCGGGTACCGTCATGGAGTCGAGTATGCTCGACGAGAGCGAGAACAACTTCCTCTGTTCGATGTACGCTGAGAAGAACACGGTCGGCATCGCCTTCTGCGATATCTCGACCGGTCAGCTGCAGGTCTCGCGCTTCAAGACTGACGGCGACCTCTCGCAACTGAAAAATCAGATCACCTCATATTCACCAAAGGAGCTGCTGATATCCGGCAAGCTCGCGCGCGACAAGGCTCTGCACCTTTTCATCCGCGACAGGCTCACTAACGCCGCCGTGTCGCACCCCGACTCTGACGGTCTGCTCGACTGCACCGCCGTGGTCGAAGCACATTTTGACAAAGAAAACATGGCTAAGATAGCGGATATGCCCGAGGTCATCATCGCCGTCGGCATACTGATGTCTTACCTCAAGGATACACAAAAGACCGGCCTCGAGCGCATCGACTCGATCGAGTTCCACTCCGAGGATCGGTACATGAAGCTCGATTATAATACCCGCCGCAACCTCGAGCTGACGCGCACCATGATCGCAAAGGAGAAGAAGCATTCTCTCCTCTGGGTCCTGGACAAGACCAAGACCGCCATGGGCAAGCGCCTGATGAAGTTATGGGTCGAGCATCCGCTGCTCTCGGTCACCGCGATATTGAAGCGTCAGAAGGCTGTCGAAGAGCTCGTCGGCGACACCGTCAACCGCCTCGAGTTCACCGCAGGACTGTGCGGCATATTCGATATCGAGAGGCTGATGACCAAGATCGTCTACGGCTCGGCGAATGCGCGAGAACTGCGGTCGCTCTATCAGGCGCTCGAGAATCTCCCCGTGCTGAAGAACACCCTCTCGGGCTTCTCGTCTAAGCTCCTTTTTGAGCTTTATAACGATATCGACACGCTTGAAGACATCCGCGAGCTGATCGACAGCGCGATAGTCGACGATCCGCCGTTCTCTGTACGCGAGGGCGGTCTGATCAGGGAGGGCTATTCACAGCCCCTCGACGAGATCAAGCGCGACATGACCGACTCCACATCCCTGCTCGCCCGTATCGAAGCCGAGCAGAAGGAGGCGACCGGAATCCCAAAGCTGAAGGTCGGCTACAACCGCGTCTTCGGCTACTACATAGAGGTCACCAATTCGTACAAAGATCTGGTGCCCGACAACTACATCCGCAAGCAGACTCTGACAAACTGCGAGCGCTTCATAACCCCCGAGCTAAAGGAGCTCGAGAACCGCATATTGGGCGCGAAAGACCGCTGTGTAGCTATCGAATACGAGCTGTTCAACTCCGTGCGCGAGCAGGTCGCCCTGAACCTCGACCGTATCGAGAGAACAGCCAGAGCAATAGCTGTTCTGGACGTTCTCGTGTCGCTCTCTAACGTCGCATCCGACAACCGATACACCCGTCCCGAGATCACTCAGAACACCGTCATCAGGCTAAAGGACAGCCGCCATCCGGTGGTAGAGGCTTTAAAGAGCGACTCGATGTTCGTGCCCAACGACGTGATGCTCGACAATATGGAGAACCGCATCGCCATCATCACCGGCCCTAACATGGCAGGTAAATCCACATATATGCGGCAGGTCGCGCTGATAGTCATCATGGCGCAGATGGGCAGCTTCGTGCCGGCTTCGTATGCAGAGATCGGTCTTTGCGACGCTGTGTTCACGCGAGTGGGCGCGTCGGACGATCTCGCCTCGGGTCAGTCGACATTTATGGTCGAGATGAACGAGGTCGCGTCGATAGTGAAAAATGCGACCGCCAAGAGCCTGCTGATACTCGACGAGATAGGCAGAGGAACATCCACCTACGACGGCATGAGCATAGCGCGAGCCGTGCTCGAGTATGTCGCAGATAAAAAGAAGCTCGGTGCGCGTACATTGTTCGCGACCCACTACCACGAGCTGACCGTCATGGAAGAACTCCTCGACGGCGTAAAGAACTACAACATCGCCGTGAAGAAGCGCGGCGACGAGATAACCTTCCTCAGGCGAATCGTCCCCGGCGGCGCGGACGAAAGCTACGGCGTAGAGGTCGCGAAGCTCGCAGGCCTCCCCGACAGCATCATCGAGCGCGCCAAGGAGATATTGAAGGAGCTCAACGCCAACGCTCCGCGTGAAGAAACTCCGTTCAGACAGCCTGAAGAAGACAGTATGCAGCTGAGCCTTATGCCGTCGTCGGACGGTATGATCGAGCAGAAACTGCGATCGGTAGACGTAAACACCCTCACCCCCATAGAGGCGATGAACATCCTCTATGAGCTGAAGAATATGGTGGATTGATAGCCTTCCCCTTGAGGGGAAGGTGTCACCCAACGGGTGACGGATGAGGTGTTGAATTATTGCTTTATATAGAGAATCACAATAAAGCGCTTCTATCCACCTCATCCACCGTAAACGGTCCCCCTTCCCCTCGAGGGGAAGGCAGGAAGAAAGGAGGTCCTCATGGGCAGGATAAATATCCTCGACAAGCACACAGCCGAGCTTATCGCCGCCGGCGAGGTCGTCGAGCGGCCGTCGTCGGTCGTCAAAGAGCTGGTCGAGAACGCCATCGACGCCGGCGCGACAGCCGTCACCGTCGAGATAAAGAACGGCGGCGTAACCTTCATCCGCGTGTCCGATAACGGCAGCGGTATCCTCCGTGAGGATATCCGTCCGGCGTTCATCCGTCACGCGACCTCCAAGGTCGGCTCAGAGAACGACCTCGACGCTATAGCCACCCTCGGATTCCGCGGCGAGGCTCTCGCGTCCATTTCATCGGTCTCCCATTTGGAGTTGATCACCAAGGCCGTTGAAGAAGAGATCGGCACACGCTGCGTGATCGAGGGCGGCGAGGAGATCAGCCTCACGGACGCCGGCTGTCCCGACGGCACAACCTTCATCGTGCGCGATCTGTTCTATAACGTCCCCGCGCGCATGAAGTTCCTCAAAACCGATATGGCTGAGGGCAACGCTGTTTCAAACGTAGTAGACAAGATCGCGCTCTCTCACCCCGAGATCGCGATAACATACATCAAGGATCAGAAGAACGTCCTGCGTACTTCGGGAGACGGCAAGCTGCTGTCAGCGATCTACGCCGTCTACGGCAGAGATTTCGCCTCGCGCCTCATCCCCGTGGACTACACCCTCGGAGGCATCCATGTCACAGGCTACATCAGCCGATCCGAGGACGCGCGCCCCAACCGCAATATGCAGAATTTCTTCATCAACCGCCGCTTCGTCATCTGCAAGACCGCGATGGCGGCTATCAGCGAAGCTTGCAAGGGCACGGTCATGGTCGGCAGATTCCCGTCCTGCGTGCTCAACCTCGATATGTCCTTCAACGCCGTGGACGTAAACGTCCACCCGACGAAGCTCGAGGTTCGCTTCGTTAACGAGCGTCCCGTTTTCGACGCGGTTTATCACTCTGTCAAGACCGCTCTGATGAACGGCGAGAAGCGTGTCGAAGCCAAGCTTAACGACAGCAAGCCCGTCAAGCGCGTCAATCCCTTTGAGCTTGCTCAGAAGGTCTTCCGCGAGCGAGATGAAGCTCCCGTTCAGCCCAAGCCGCTCGAGAAGAAGCCGCTGAACCGTACAGTAGAATCCCAAAAAGCCGACGAGCTTTTCAAAATGCTCGACGAGCCGGTCGTCACCGTAAAAAGGTCGGTGTCCGACTCCGCGTCACCCTTCGCCGACGGCTACATCCGCCACATCGAAGAGAAGCGCGCGGAAAATACAGAAGAGCCTGTTTCCGAGGAACCGAAGCCGATCATCGAAGAAGCCCCGGTAATTGAAGAGCCGACAATCGAAACTCCGGCAGTTGATGAGCCGATCATCGAAGAGCCCAAGCCGCTCATAGATATCGACGAGAACTACTACAAATACATCGGCGAGGCTTTCGGCACCTACATCATCGTGGAGAAGAATCCGCGCGAGCTGCTGCTCATCGACAAGCACGCAGCCCACGAGCGCATGGTCTACGAGAGCCTGAAAAAGGAGAAGGGCAGCGGCAGCAGCCAGCTCCTGCTGACCCCTCTGACCGTCACCCTCAACAAGCAGGATTACAACGCAGTCATAGCCGACCTCGACTCATTCAGTGAGGCAGGCTTTGATATAGACGACTTCGGCAGCGGCAGCATCATCGTGCGCTCCGCTCCGCAGTATCTGCCGCTTGAAGATATCGAGCCGTCCGTCATCGAGATGGCGGGGTATCTCAGCGAGCACAAAAAGGACATCCGCTCCGAGAAGATGGAGTGGATATACGCTAACGTCGCGTGCCGTGCCGCCGTAAAGGGCGGCGACCGCAGCACCGAGCGCGAGCTTATCGAGCTTGCGCGCCGTGTCGAGGACGAGGACGTCCGCCACTGTCCCCACGGCAGACCCGTTTGCATAGTGCTCAAAAAGCACGAGCTCGAGCGCAGCTTCGGCAGGGTGGAATGATGGAGAAGATCCCCGTAGTATCCATCGTCGGCCCGACAGCCTCGGGCAAAACGGCATTAGCCGTAGCGGTCGCATTGGCTCTGAACGGCGAGGTCATATCTGCGGATTCGATGCAGATATACAGGCGCATGGATATCGCCACCGCTAAGCCCGAGCCTCAGGAACTGATGGGCGTGCCTCATCATCTTCTGGACTTTTTGGAGCCGACCGAGAGCTTCTCTGTCGCGCGGTTCTGCGAGCTTGCCAAAGCCGCTATTGAGGATATCCATAGCCGGGGGAAGCTCCCGATCATCGCCGGAGGCACAGGGCTGTATGTCGATTCCCTGCTCGGCGATACGCGCTTTGAGGAGCAGGAGGACGACCCCGAGCTGAGAGCGCAGATAGTCGCTGAGATAGAGGAAAAGGGCATAGACGCTATGCTCGAGCATATCCGTACATTCGATCCCGAGTCAGCCGACCGCCTGAGCATCGGTCGCAACCCCAAGCGCATCGCGCGCTGTATCGAGGTCTACCGCTCCACCGGCATGACGCAGACACAGCTCAATAAAAAACAGAAACAAGAGTCTTCACCCTACAGAGCCGTCAAGATCGGGCTGACAGCCGACCGAGAGTATCTCTACGAGCGTATCGACCGCCGCGTCGATATCATGATGGAGAAGGGTCTGCTGGAAGAAGCCCGCCGCTTCTATGAGAGCGAGTCGGGCGACACCGCCGCCGCGGCTATCGGCTACAAGGAGCTTCTGCCGTATCTGAGCGGCGAGAAAGAGTTATCCGAATGTGTGGATGATCTCAAAAGAGCCACGCGCCGATACGCCAAACGACAGCTCACGTGGTTTCGCCGAGACCCGGAGATCAGGTGGTTCCGCATTGATGAAGCCGACCCCGGGCAGCTTAGTGAAGACGTTATAGATTTTATCAAAAAGGAGTCAGCTTATGGCTAAAACGACTTCGGAAAAATCAAAACTTACCAAGAGGATCCTGATAGGTCTGGGCATCGCGCTTGCGCTGGTATATATCATCTTCGTGTTCATCACCACCAACTTCCTCGGCAACAACAACATCGTTACCGAGACCGCCTACCGCGCCAAGGCTCTGGACACCATCGAGTCAAAGGGGCTTATCGTCCGCGATGAAGAGTACCTGAGCGCCAATGCTGACGGCGTTCTGGTCTACGACGTAGACGACGGCGGCAAGGTGACCGCCGACGGCGTCATCGCCACCGCCTACGCTTCGCAGGACGATGTTTCCGCCATCCACCAGATCGAACAGCTCGATCAGAGGATAGCCTTCCTCGAGTCCATCAAGGGCGTCAACTCGACCACCAACGTCGGTATCGACACCGTCAACGGACAGATCAACGAGCGCCTTTCAACGCTTATCGGGGATTTCCACGATCACAACTACGCCGCTCTCTCATCGGACGAGTCCGACCTTCTCGTCTCTATCCTGCGTAAGCAGATAGTTACGGGCGAGCAGGGCGATTTTGACGAGAAGATAGCCTCTCTGGTCGCCGAGCGCGACAGCCTCAAGGCTTCCACCGGCGCGCCCATCGGCACGGTCAAGACCAAGGACGCCGGCTACTTCGTATCAAAGGTCGACGGCTACGAGAAGTGCTTCGACGTGAAGGCTCTCGACGAGGTCACGGCAGCCGACGTGGATAACGCCAAGCCTCAGGATATCGACGAGGGCGCCTATATTGGCAAGATGCTCAAGGGCGCTAACTGGTACATCCTGTGCCCGATCTCAGCCGACGAAGCGACCTCTCTTAGTCATACCGAGTCCGCCGTGAAGGTCCGCCTGCCCTCGGCTATGGACGAGGCTATACCGGCAAAGGTCCTGCACGTGAACACCTACGGCAACGACGGCACCGCCGTAGCGGTCCTGCAGTGCAACTACATGAACGACGCGCTCTCTAACCTGCGCCGCGATAACGTCGAGATAATCGTAAACGAGTACGAGGGTCTGAAGATCAGCAAATCGGCTCTGCACGACGACGACATCACCTACTACGACGAGGATGAGAACGGAAACGACGTCAAGAAGACCGAGCGCGTACAGGGCGTTTACGTCGAGTACGGCGCCGAGCTTGTCTTCCGTCAGGTCGCCATACTCTACTCGGGCGACGATTATATCATCTGCAACGAGAACCCCGAGAGGGGCGTGCTGCTGGACGGTCACACCGTTTCGCTGTACGATAAAGTTGTCATAGAAGGAAGGGATCTGTTCGATGGAAAGATCATTATGTGACGTTGAATATAACTACCGCGCTATATGCGAGAATATAGCCAAGGCTGCCGAGTCGGTCGGCAAGACCGCCGAGGACATCATCTTCCTCGCCGCGACCAAGACCGTCGACGCCGATACCATCAACCACGCTATCTCGCTGGGACTGAGCTACATCGGTGAGAACCGCGTGCAGGAGCTGCTCTCCAAGTACGACAGCTACGACCTCGACCATGCTTCTCTGCAGTTCATCGGTCATCTGCAGACCAATAAGGTCAGGCAGATAGTCGGCAAGGTCGACCTCATCCAGAGCGTCGACTCCGTCAAGCTCGCGAAAGAGATATCCAGGTGCTCCGAGAAGCAGGGGATATCCACCGATATCCTCGTCGAAGTGAACGTCGGCAGGGAGGAGAACAAGTCCGGCGTGCTGCCCGAGGCATTGGACGATCTGCTGTGTGAGATAGCCGAAATACCCAATATACAGGTGCGCGGACTCATGACTATCCCCCCAATTTGTGGTTCGGGGCAGGAAAATTGCAAATTTTTTGATTACATGCATGATATATTTATTGACATCGGCAGTAAAAATATAGATAATATATCTATGGATATCCTCTCGATGGGTATGTCCGACGATTATCAAGAAGCTATCAAATGCGGCGCGAATATGGTCAGGGTCGGTTCGGCTCTGTTCGGCGCGCGCAATTATATTATCTGATAAACAGAAACCAACTCATTTTTGAAATACAGAAAACGGAGGAAACCGAAATGGCAGGATTTGTAGACAGATTCAAGCGTATGTGGGACGCGCCCGACGACGAGTACGAGTACAGCGAGTATGAGGATTATCAGGAAGAGGAAGAGAGCGAGACCCCCTCGCGCCGTTCTTCATCTTCATCATCATTATCACGTTACGATTCTTCGTCACGCTATGACGATTACGACGACTACAGCTCATCGCGCGATTCTTCACGCCGCAGCAACAAGGTAGTCAACATCAGCGCGACGGCTAAGTTATCCGTGGCTCTCTTCAAGCCCGAGCGCTTCGGTGAAGAGACGAGGACCATCGCCGACGAGCTGATCAAGACCCACACGGTCGTGCTCAACCTCGAGAACACCAACAAGGATATGTCCCGACGCATCATCGACTTCTTGTCCGGCGTAGCTTACGCCAACCGCGGCAAGATCAAGAAGATCGCCACATCCACCTTCATCATCATCCCCAATAATGTCGATCTGACAGGCGACGAACTCCTCGACGAGCTCGAGCACAGCGGCGTGTACTTTTAATTGACAGGCAGCAAAAACGACGCCGAAGACAAGCTCCTGCTTTCAAAGGCGTATGACGCTTTAGAGCTGTCCGAGAGGCGGAACATCCCGCGCTTTCTGGGATTCCTCAACGAGCACGAGAGCTTGTATCTGAGACAGCATCTCCCGTCGAGGGCGGATATCCGTTTCTACGGCGGCTATCCCGACGCTGTAAGGCTGATGCTCGGCGCGGGGGCGGAGGAAGATGACTTCCCGATAACCGCTCTGGAGTTTCGCTACAAGCCCGGGTACGATCTGCGTCACAGAGATTTCCTCGGCGCGCTGACGGCTCTCGGTATCCGCAGGGACACGATCGGAGATATCCTGACGTCCCCCGGCAGAACGGTCGTATTCGTACGCGACGATATCGCGCCGTTCATCCTCTCTCAGGTCGATATGATCGGCAGGGTAGGGGTGAAGATCGGATACGCCGACGTAAGCGATCTCCCGAAGCCCGACGATACGGAGGAGCTGGTGTTCACGCTAAGCTCTCTGAGGCTCGACGCGTTCACGGCCAGAGCCGCGAATATTTCGAGGGATAAGGCTGCGACGCTCATACATACGGACATGGTGACGGTCGACCATGTCACGGTAAACGATACGGCAGCCCGTTTAGGGGAGGGCTGTACGGTGACCATCCGAAAATACGGTAAGTTTGTGTTGACGGCGAGCCTCGGCGAATCACGCAAGGGGAAGCTGAGGATATCCGTCAAGCACTATAAATAACAGAACCAGAATAAGATCAGGATAGGAGTGTAAATTATGTTAACCATCAACGAGATAAGAGAGATCAGCTTCCGCCGCGCGGGCAGAGACGGCTATAACGCCGCTGACGTCGACGGCTTTATCGACGACGTCACC
>Ga0310690_10004058_pt1 | contig 21272 bp, 18 predicted proteins | sample AusTroGonzalo_MG_2_FD_207661 | JGI IMG/M metagenome (GOLD analysis project Ga0310690, IMG submission 207661) | Bovine rumen microbial communities from tropical cattle in Woodstock, Queensland, Australia - Gonzalo_04 (v2) (version 2) | ecosystem: Host-associated > Mammals > Digestive system >... | reverse complement strand
TCAGGATGGTGGCGCCAACGAACCACCAGCTGAATCCCATACTCGGGACGGTGGTCAATGCCCAGAAAATAACGAAGACGGAGGCGCCCACGCTCACCCAAGCGTTAGCGTTGATGGTGCGGGCCTTGTGCCGCATCGTGTCGCGGAGAAGTTTTTCGGAAACGATCGTCTCCTTGTCGAGTTTCTCTTTCAGCAGTGCGATTTGCGCACGCATGGTTTCCAATTCATTGTTGTTTATTTCGCTGTTTTCCATAACTAACATTCTTGATTGTCTGACATTTTCATTAATTGCTGTTTAATTCTGACCAACTTCACGGAAACGTTTTTGGCGGAGATGCCGGCGATGGCGCCAATTTCCTCATAACTAAGGTTTTCCAACCAAAGCAGGACGAGGGCGCGGTCCATGATGCCCAGCTTGTTGATGCGCGCGTATAGCTGGCGGATCTGTTTGGTGTCTTCGTCGGTGTCGGTGTAGAGGTCGGCGGCCATCTCCAAAGGCACTCGTTCGCCGCGCCGCTTCTTCTTGCGGTCGTCGGAGATGCAGGTGTTGAGGGCGATGCGCCAGATCCAGGTGTCCACCTTCGACTCGCCTCTGAAGCCGTCGAAGCCTTTCCAGAGGTTGATGAGGACTTCCTGAAAAAGGTCATTGACCTCGTCGGTGTCTTTCGAGAACATGTAGCAGACCGTATAGACGGTGCTTTTGTGCTCCCGAACCATTCTTTCAAAATCGGTTTCCTTTTTTGTCATTGATCTTAGAATTAACATCCATTAGACGCAGGATGCAATGAAAAACTACAAAACGCTTTCGTGGCGCAAACATACATAATATTTCTGTGTTATACATTATTTCTGTGTTGAATTTGTAGAGACGTTTCATGAAACGTCCCTACTACAGCGGTTTTATTTGTTTGTGTGTATTTGAATATTGTGTATATTTGCACATTGAATTATTCGAATATGCTACAACCCGAACGACACTTTTTCGCCCCCGGGCGCGTGAACCTTATCGGCGACCATACCGACTACAACGGCGGACTCGTCTTTCCCGCCGCCCTCAATATGGGAACATATCTCACTGTGAAACAGAATGATGATGCGGACTTTTGCCGCTTCACCTCGGAGAATAATCCGGTGGAATTTGTCATCCGTAAAGAGGAACTGTCGCAAAAACAGCACAATTGGGTGGATTATCCGTTGGGCGTGCTCAAGGAATTTGACGACCGAGGCTACCCTGTCTCGGGCTGGCATTTCCATTATCGCGGTGACCTGCCCATCGGGGCGGCACTCTCCTCCTCCGCTTCCATCGAAGTGGTGACCGCCGTTGCCCTCAACGTACTGAACGATAATCCGTTCAAGATGTTGGAGTTAGTGAAGATGTCGCAACATGCGGAGAATGCTTTCGTGGGGATGAACTGCGGCATCATGGATCAGTTTGCATCGGGTTTTGGAAAGAAAGACTGTGCTATCGCTTTGGATTGCAACACGTTGGAGTTCGAGCACGTGCCGTTGGAGATGCACGGACTCAAGTTTGTCATTGCCAACTCCAACAAGCCGCGCGGGTTGGTCGATTCCGAGTACAACCAGCGTCGTGCCGAATGTCAGCAAGCGTTGGAGATCATCCAGCGGCATCTTTCAGTGGATTGCCTCTGTCAACTTTCGATGGCACAGTTCGATACCGTTGCACAGTACTTGGATGGCAACGTATTGCGGCGTGCGCGTCACGCAGTGCGCGAGAACGCCAACGTGCGCGAGGCTGTCACCGCACTCAAGGGCGGCGACATGGCTTGTTTCGGGCAGCTGATGAATGCCTCGCACGCCACCCTGCGCGACGACTACGCGGTGACCTGTCCCGAAACCGACTTCCTTGCCACCTTTGCACAGCAGTTCCCCGGCGTGCTCGGCAGCCGAATGACCGGCGCTGGCTTCGGTGGCTGCACCGTCACGTTAATCGCTGATGATCAAGTGAATGCGTTTGTCGAAAGTCTCGGCCGCGCGTATGAACAGCGTTTCGGATTACGTGCAGATTTTTATGTGGCGGAGATCGGGGACGGAGCGAGGGAAATTATGAATTAAGAATTATGAATGCAGAATTAAGAATGAAAATTGTTACGAAATGATACTCCTACTCATTCCCCTTGTGTTTGTTGCCTTCAGTTTGCGTGTGCTTTTTGCTGTCAAAAAAGGGCAAATCGTCAAGAACACTCGCTTCCTTAAATACATAAATGTGTTAAATCTTATCGCTGCATGCTTATTTTATCTGTTCGTATTTTTAATTATCTCATGGTTTGGAGGCAGGGATGAGTTTGTGACAGCATTTTTTATTTACGTCCCGTTCGGTGTGGCAATGTTGATAAGCAATATTGTTGTTTTACTGATCAATAAAAGAAAATAGAAAAAAGTTGAGGCAAGGTGTAGTTTTTCGACCACATGCTTTGTCAAAGAGAAAAACGGATCCCGGAATAATGAAAAAGAAGGAACAACAAGAACGCGACTTCGAGCGGCTCGTGGAGCGGCAACGGCAGACCATCTACTCGGTGTGCTACCTCTTCGCCAACGAGCGACAGCAGGCAGATGACCTCTTCCAGGAGGTGCTCATCCGCCTGTGGAAAGGCTTCGACAGCTTCGAGGGTCGCAGCTCGGAAAAGACTTGGGTATATCGCGTGGCGCTGAACACCTGCGTCACCGCCGACCAAAAGCATCGTCGCCGATTGGACACGTCGCCATTGGAGATGGATGTCGATCTCTTCGCCGAAGAGGAGCGCAACCCTTCCGCCTCGCGATTGCACCGGCGCATCAGCAAACTGCATCCCTTTGATCGCGCTCTTATCCTATTATGGCTTGAAGACCTTCCTTACGATGAGATTGCCGCCATCCTCGGCATCAGCATCGACAACGTGAGTGTACGCTTGGTGCGTGTGCGTGAAAAACTGAAAAAAATCACCGACTAAAGCCTTGACGATATGGAACAGAAAGATGATATTAAGTTAGAGTTGCAGCAGGAACTTCGTGGTTTACAACAGGAGATAGGGCAGCATAGCACTTTCAATGCCGAGGTGTGGCGACGTTCAGTGAAACGATATACGCGCAGCCTCTACCGACAGAACATATTATGTGTGATATTTCTTGCCGTGATGATGAGTGCCTGCCTTTTTGGTCTGTCCATAGATTCATACTGGCCATGGTGGCTAATTATACCTTACGTTGTGCTTTTCAGTGTGTTGATAATAGACAATCTTGTTCTTACGAGGGGAATGGCGCGACCCGATGTGGAGAGTAAAGAGGGTTTGCGTTCGCTTCGTGCGAGCATACAGGAGGGCACAAAGAAGAGACGCTGGCGCATGTGGTTTTATCGTGGCTTTGGCGCTCTTATTTTGACGTTAACTTTCATATACCTTTGGTTTAACGACCGTCAAATGTTCTTCACCCTTCTTATCTCGAGCCTCATCTGTAGCTTACCCTTAGGTTATCGTGTAGGCCAGCGAGTAAAAAAACGTTACGACGAACTCGGTGAGGAGATTGACGAGCTGTTGAAAGAGGAGTAAGGCTCGTGCAGTGCTGATTTTATGTATTTTTGCCGCATCGATAAATCATTAATTAGTTTGAAATCCATTAAAGATAGAACATTATGTGGTCAACAGTTATTTACATCGTCTTGCTTTTGATTGGACTTGTGGGCTATGCTTATTATATTTATGTGGAAACCCGCAACAATAAACTTCGAGAAGAGGGTAAAGAGGTCCGAAAAAAATTATACCTCATCGCCATTTATACCCCTCTTGTAGTGTTGCCTGTCGTGCATTTGACGAAGAAGTGGCTATCGTCATATATCACCAGTGAGGCGGCTATGTATTTTTTTCAGATTCTTGTAATTATAGTTCTTCTTCTCGCAATCGGTATTCCCGTCCGTCGTATGGCCAAAAGGTTAACTGTTGTTATTTTCGCCATTGTTCTAATGAGCGGTTGCGGTATGATGTATGGCTATAAGCCCATAAAACAATTCGACAAGAATGAATATGAAGCTGTTGTTGCATCGGTTATGGATGATAATTTCAAAATGAATTCAATAATCAGCGACAGTGTTCAGTTTGCTTCTTATCGAATGATTCTGTCTGACAGCCTGTGGCAACAATCGACGTCGGGACAACCTATTCAAATTCTATATTTTAAAGGAGATAAATTGGTCTCATATCACATAAATTGTACGGCAAAAGGGGGAGCTTCTGGCCTGAATTGGAATACTGACCACCGCTTTGAGACCTATCCTCCCGCATCGGCTATGCCAATAACTCGATCTATGGCATCCCTTGTAGAAGTCAAGAACATTTATCATATTACCGACAACAATGAGTGTTTAATCATCGTGTTTTGGTCCAATATGCTCTCTAAAATCTCTAAATCAGCGATTGAAACCGTTAAATCCAACTTAAGTAAATACGGAAACGTTGACCAAGCATCGATCGTTTTGATTAACACAGACAAGTATTATGTTTCTTTACAGAAATAAAACGAGGTGTTTCTCTTTTGAGCACTTGACAAAATGAAGGTAATTATCAATGAATAAGCACTTTAATACCATGAAACCTTTTCACATTAAAACCAGCATTTTCGTGATATGCGCCGCTTTGTTGACGGTCTTCGCACCGAAGCAAATCTCGGCGCAGGAGCTATTCAACGGTGTGGTTACCTACAAAATGTCGATGAACGGCGCGTCGGCAACTACTTACACGGTGTATTACCGTGGATACGACTACCTGACCGACATGCCGCAAAACAAACTGCGGACGCTCTATCTCTCCGAAGAGAAGAAGATGTATAGCATCATGAGCATGATGGGCAAACCCATTGTGAGCAGTTTCGACTACGATGTCGAGATCCCGTCTGCAGAAATGTTTGATGAGACGACACCCACGGAGGAGATTGCGGGTCATCATTGTTTCCGCATTAGCACCGATAGTGACAACGAAATGATGGAAGGGAAGGTCACCATTTGGATAGACACCTCCTATCACATTGCATCCCAATATGGCATGGGATTGCCTGTGCGCACCGAAACGCGGATGCAGATGCAAGGGCGCACGATAGAGACCGTCAGCGAGCTGGTGTCTGTGGTGGCGGGCGAAGTCGATGACGCGCTGTTTGCAGTGCCTGGAAAAGAGGGCGTTGTGTGGATGAGCATCGATGCCGACGGCAATCCCGTGATCAGCGGCGACACAACAGGACTTTACGCCCCCATCCATTCCGAGCGGATTGAAGAGGTGGATTCTGTCGGTTTCCGCAAGGCGATTGCGAAAGGCAAGACAGTCTGCATGTTCACGGCGGTGTGGTGCGGTCCCTGCCGACTGATGTACCCGCGCCTTGAAAATGTGGCCAAGCAGCTCGGCAGAGGTTACCGTTTCATCAAGGTGGATATTGACCGCTGTCGCACCATCGCCCAAGAATACGACTGCATGACTATTCCGGTCGTCATTCTTTTCGAGAACGGCAAGGAGCTGCGCCGCATCACCTCGGCTGCTTACGGAGAGGAGGATATTTTGAAGTTTGTGGAGGGGCGGTAGATAGCCCGCAGGCCGTTAGGTCTGCAGGGCGTGGTAGGGAAGATGGTTTGCGAGAATAATCGCACGCCGTTAGGTGTGCGGGCACTGCCGTTTGGTCGAACGATTATTTCGTGCAGTTGGCAGAAAGGATACGTTTTTTGTAGAAAAACGAAAAAAAATTTTAAGTCAAGGGGTAGTTTTCCAAGCCCCTATGGTGTCAAAGTAGAAAATGAGATTCTGAAATGAAGAAACAGAAGGAACAACAAGAACGCGACTTCGAGCGGCTGGTGGAGCGGCAACGGCAGACCATCTATTCGGTGTGCTACCTCTTCGCCAACGAGCGACAGCAGGCCGACGACCTCTTCCAGGAGGTGCTCATCCGCTTGTGGAAAGGCTTCGACAGCTTTGAGGGGCGCAGCTCGGAAAAGACTTGGGTTTATCGCGTGGCGCTGAACACCTGCGTCACCGCCGACCAAAAACAGCGCCGTCGCTTGGACACGTCGCCATTGGAGATGGATGTCGATCTCTTCGCCGAGGAGGAGCGCAACCCTTCCGCCTCGCGACTGCACCGCCGTATCAGCAAGCTGCATCCGTTTGATCGCGCCCTTATCCTGCTGTGGCTTGAAGACCTTCCCTACGATGAGATTGCCGCCATCCTCGGCATCAGCATCGACAATGTGAGTGTGCGCTTGGTGCGTGTGCGTGAGAAACTGAAAAAAATCACCGACTAAAGCCTTGACGATATGGAACAGAAAGATGATTTTAAGTTAGAATTGCAGCAGGAACTTCGTGGCTTGCAACAGGAGATAGCGAAACACAGCACTTTACACAAAGACATGCTGCAGCGTTCGGTGATACGACGCACTAAAAACAGCTATTTTGGGGCCTTGTTCTCTGCCATATTTTTTGCGTTTCTAATGGTCGCTTCTACGATCTTTAAGGTATGGCCATGGTGGATCCTGGTTCCTCTTGACCTGAGCCTTGGCATACTTGTGGTGGAACTCCTTATCGTTTCAAATGATTTCAGAAAAACCGATGTACAGAGTCGTGAAGGTCTTCTCTCAATGCGAGAATGTATGCGCAAGCGAAGCACACTCTCTAAGCGCAAACGGATTTTCGCGCAAATTGTACGCTGGAGCTCCTGGATAGGTACGCCGCTATTGCTTATCTACCTCTATTTATACCAACGCGATATTTTTCTCCCCGTTATTGGCATACTTATTTGCGCTGAAATTGAATGGAGGATGTGGCTTAGCGACTATATAAAGAAAGAAAACGACGATTTTGTCAAGGAAATCGACGAGCTGTTGAAGGAAGAGTAGAGTTTGCATAGTATCGTTGCACAAGCTCTGCAATGGTTGAAATGATTATTTTATCATTACGAAGAGGTTTTTTTATCTTTTTGCAAAAAAAATATAGATCATCAAAAATAATCAAATATTATGGGATACTTTAACGATTTAAAAGAAGAGGCCTTGGCCTCATTAAGAGGAAAATGGGGCTCCTTTGTGGGGCTCACGTTCATCTATGTTTTGCTTTATTGCTTAGCCAGTTGTTGGACAGAGTATCGCGCTATTTTTCAGGGCAGTACGTTTACGACATTGGCGATGGTCCTTACTGTGATTGGCAGCATACTGACTATTGCATTTATTCCGATGCAGTTCGGTTATGCGGTGGCGCACCTGCACTCTTCTCGTCAGGATTTGCCTGCCGAGATCGGTGACCTTTTCTTCGGATACAGACGTTTTTGGCATGTGTTGGGTACAATGCTTCTGGTTATGTTAGCTATCATAGGTGGTATAATCCTGTTTGTCATTCCGGGTATCATCCTCGCCTTTGCATACGCCATCGTCCCTTTGGTACTGCGCGACAACCCCGAACTCTCTGCCGTTGAGGTTCTCCAGAAGAGCCGCATGATGATGAAGGGCCACAAGATGGATCTTTTTCTGCTCTATCTCAGTTTCATCGGCTGGGCGATCTTGTGCATCTTTACCCTTTTCATAGGATACCTGTGGCTTGCACCCTACGTGCAGATGACCGAGGTGAAATTCTACGAAAAGATTCGCGCGGAATTCGAGGGTGAAGAGGAAGAAAAACGGATCCTGGAATAATGAAACAGAAGGAACAACAAGAACGCGACTTCGAGCGGCTGGTGGAGCGGCAACGGCAGACCATCTACTCGGTGTGCTACCTCTTCGCCAACGAGCGACAGCAGGCCGACGACCTCTTCCAGGAGGTGCTCATCCGCTTGTGGAAAGGCTTCGACAGCTTTGAAGGTCGCAGCTCGGAAAAGACTTGGGTATATCGCGTGGCGCTGAACACCTGCGTCACCGCCGACCAAAAACATCGTCGTCGATTGGATACGTCGCCATTGGAGATGGATATCGATCTCTTCGCGGAGGAGGAGCGCAACCCTTCCGCCTCGCGCCTGCACCGCCGCATCAGCAAGCTGCATCCGTTCGATCGCGCCCTTATCCTGTTATGGCTTGAAGACCTTCCCTACGATGAGATTGCCGCCATCCTTGGCATCAGCATCGACAACGTGAGTGTGCGCTTAGTGCGTGTGCGTGAGAAACTGAAAAAAATCACCGACTAAAGCCTTGACGAAATGGAACAGAACAATGATCTTAAGATAGAATTGCAGCAGGAACTTCGTGGCTTGCAACAGGAGATTGAACAGCACAGCACGTTCAATACGGAAGTGTGGCGGAAAACGGTGAAAAAGTCTGTCAATGAACTTTATTGGCAAAACACCATTTTCCCGGTATTTCTGGTAGTCATTATGACCGCAGCAACCGTCGCCTTCGCTCTCATCAAGTGGCCCTGGTGGCTCATCCTCTTGTTCGACCTCTATTTTGGTTGGCGTCTGGTTGATTCCCTTTTCGCCAGAATGGGTCTCCGAAAGGCCGACGTGCAAAGTGACAAGGGGCTCCTTTCGCTGCGGGAAAGTATAAACACCTACTCGAAACGCAGACGAACCATCATACGGGTTGTCGGAATCATCCTATACGCGGTGTTTTCCGTCTGCCTCCTGTTTTACAGCCGCTCGGTATTCATCACATGGCTTATTTGGGACACCATCATCTATTTCCCCTTCGGGCGCAAAGAGACCCAGCGGATGACACGACCCTACGACAAACTTGCGGAGGAGATTGACGAGTTGTTGAAGGAGGAGTAGGGTTCGCATTATTTGTTTATTTTTGCAACGGCAAATATTTTCATACAATGAAACCTATCAACATAAGAACCAGCATTTTCGTGATATGCGTTGCGCTGTTAACGGTCTTCGCATCACAGCAATCTTCAGCGCAGGAGCTCTTCAACGGCGTGGTCACCTACAAGATGTCGATGAACGGCGCGTCAGCCAGTACCTCTACGGTATATTATCGTGGTCACGACTACATGACCGACATGCCACAAAACAAACTGCGGACACTCTATCTCTCTGAAGAGAAGAAGATGTACAGCATCATGAGCATGATGGGAAAGCCCATTGTGAGCAGTTTCGACTTTGATGCCGATATTCTATCTACAAATTTTTTTGATGATTCGACTCCCACCGAAGAGATTGCAGGCCATCATTGTCTCCGCATCACCACCGATAGCGAAAACGAAACAATGGAAGGGAAGGTCACCATTTGGATCGATACCTCCTACCACATTGCATCCCAATATGGTCTCGGATTGCCCGTGCGTATTGAAACTCGGATGGAGATGAAAGGGCGCACGATGGAGACTGTCAGCGAGTTGGTGTCCGTGGTGGAGGGAGAGGTCGATGATGCACTGTTTGCCGTCCCCGGGAAAGAGGGGGTCGTGTGGATGAGCATCGATGCTGACGGCAATCCCGTGATCAGCGGCGATACCACAGGACTTTACGCCCCCATCCATTCCAAACGGATCGAAGAGGTGGATTCTGTCGGTTTCCGTAAGGCGATTGCGAAAGGCAAGACCGTCTGCATGTTCACGGCGGTGTGGTGCGGTCCCTGCCGACTGATGTACCCGCGATTGGAGAATGTGGCCAAGCAGCTCGGCAACGGCTACCGTTTCATCAAGGTGGATATTGACCGCTGTCGCACCATTGCCCAAGAATACGACTGCATGACCATCCCGGTCGTCATTCTCTTCGAGGACGGCAAGGAGCTACGCCGCATCACCTCGGCTGCTTACAGCGAGGAGGATATTCTGAAGTTTGTAGAGGGCCAATAGTGCACACTTTTGCCAGCTAAATGAGAAAGTGATGAACCGAAACGTATTTCTAATCCGAATCCTATTCACAATCCTGTGCCTCATCGTCTTAACGCCTGTGGTGATGGGCGCGGGACCGAAGAAGCCGCTCAAGTGTGTGGCTCCGGCCTATTTGAAGCCGGGCGACAAAGTGGCGCTGATCGCTCCTTCGTATTACTGTTCGATAGAGACGGCTTACAGAGCGGCTGACACACTGCGTAGTTGGGGATTTGTGCCGATTATCGGACCGAACGTCGGCAAACAATATTTGGCTCACTATGCGGGCACCGTGGATGAACGGCTCGCCGACCTCCGTTGGGCGCTCAATGACCCCGATATCAAGGCCATCATCTGTCTGCGCGGGGGCTACAGCACCTTGCACTTGGTGGAAGGTCTGCCCTTAAAGGAGCTTGCCGCATCCCCAAAATGGCTGATTGGCTACAGCGACATCACCACGCTGCTCAGCATGGAAGCTTGCGCGGGAGTGATGGGCATCCATGCAGTCATGGGTTGCAACATTGCCAATCAAGACAGTGCCAGTGTTCAACAATCCTGCACGTTGCTGCGCAATCTGCTTCAGGGTCAGGTGCCGCGCTATGAGCTGCTTTCCCACAAAGAGAACATCCTCGGTCGGGCCACAGGCACGCTGGTGGGCGGCAACCTCGCCACCTTCGCCCCGCTGCTCGGTACCCAAGTCGATGCCATCGGCAATTCCGACATCATCCTCTTTGTAGAAGAGGTGGAGGAGACCCACCATAACATCGATAGACTCTTCAACATGCTGAAAATGAGTGGCGTACTTGCCCATTGCAAAGGCATCATCTTAGGCGATTTCACGAATTGCGAGAACGATGTCGGTTATGAGAGCGTGGAAGCGATGCTGCGCGAATACATTGCGCCGTACAACATCCCGCTGCTTTGCGGCTTTCCCGCAGGTCACGAAAAGGTGAACCTGCCGCTCGTGATGGGCGCGCCCGTCACCCTTGATGTGCGCGCTGATGGTGCCACCCTCACCTTCGACATTCCCGGAGAAAAAAAAGTAGTGCGCACCGAAGAGTTGCACATTCTTCAGATGGAAACATCTGAACAAAATACCGACCAATAGCTCAAAGCCAAAAAATTGTACTTTTGCCCAATCATTAAACCCTATAAGAATGAACCCCGCATTTCATACCCTGGACATCATCATCTTCGCCGCTTATCTGGTGATTATTGTTGGATTAGGCATTTGGATTTCCCATCGGAAAAAGAACAAGGACAAGACCACAGAGGATTATTTCCTTGCGGGTAAGTCGCTGCCTTGGTGGACGATAGGTGCGTCGCTGATTGCTGCCAACATCTCGGCGGAGCAGTTCATCGGGATGTCGGGTTCGGGATTTGCGGGCGGTTTTGCGGTGGCTTCTTACGAATTCATGGCCGCACTCACCCTCATCATCGTGGCCAAGTATTTCATGCCGGTGTTCGTGAAACAGGGCATCTACACCATCCCCGAATTTGTCGAAAAGCGCTATTCGCGGCAGCTCAAAACCATCCTCGCTGTCTTCTGGCTCGGACTCTTCATCTTCGTGAATCTCACTTCCGTGCTCTTCCTCGGTGCCAAAGCCATCGACACCATCATCGGTACGGGCGACGGCTCGTTCATCATTCCCGCTATCATCGGATTGGGTCTCATTGCAGCTCTCTACTCCATCACCGGCGGACTCTCCTCCGTGGCGTGGACCGACATTCTGCAGGTGATTCTGTTAGTGCTGGGCGGCCTGATTACTACAGTGGTTGCGCTGCAGGTCATCAGTCCCGACGGCACCATCAGTCAGGGTATTCGTCATTTAACCAACGCGGCGGGCGACCGGCTGCATCTGATTCTCCCGAAAGACAACCCCGAATACTACAATCTGCCTGGCATCGTGATGCTTATCGGCGGACTGTGGGTCGCCAACCTCTACTATTGGGGCTTCAACCAATACATCATCCAACGCGCTTTTGCTGCCAAGTCGTTGCAGGAGGCGCAAAAAGGTCTGGCTTTCGCTGCCTTTCTGAAGATGCTCATCCCCTTTATTGTGGTCATTCCGGGAATCATTGCCTACGTAATGTACACGGAGGGTAGCTTCGGTGCGGTGGAGGCGCTTACCAAGGCCAACGGTGCACTCAACAACGACAACGCCTACCCGTGGCTCATCAGCACCTTCATCCCGACGGGACTTAAAGGGCTGGTACTCGCTGCGTTAGCCGCTGCCATCATCTCTTCGTTAGCCTCCATGCTCAACTCTGCCTCCACAATATTCACCATGGATATCTTCAAGCCCTATTTTGCTCCGAAAGTGCAGGAGAAATTAGGCCGAGAGCCCCGTTTGGTGCCTGTGGGGCAGGTCTCCGCCGGCATTTTCCTCATCATTGCCTGTCTTGTCGCCCCGATGTTAGGCAGTGTGGGGCAGATGTTCCAATACATTCAGGAATACACCGGCTTGGTCAGTCCGGGCATTTTGGCACTGTTCCTGTTGGGTCTGTTCTGGAAAAAGACCACCAACAAAGGCGCTATCACGGGCGTAGTGCTTTCGATTCCTATCGCGTTGGCACTCAAGTTTTTGCCGATTGATATGCCCTTCCTTGACCAGATGTTCTACACCTGTTTGCTGACCATGGCCATTATCGTGATGGTGAGTCTGCCGACCTGTCCTGGCGAGGATGACGAGAAGGGAATTGCGCTCACCGGCGACATGTTCCATACGAAGCGTGACTTCCACATCGCCGCGTATGCCATCTTGGTGTTGTTAGTGGTGGTTTATGCAGTGTTCTGGTAGCCATCTGCGTCCCGCAGATGATAGATTACAAAAAAAAAAAGAGACGCAAAATTTTGCGTCTCTACAACGTGCGATTCAACACATTGTTAATCGTTATCGGGAAATATTGATGCTCCAACTGGTGGATTTTCGTTTCGACTGTTTCCAAAGTGTCGTTCTCTTCAATATGAAATGAGAACTGGTCGATGATTTTGCCGGTATCGACTCCTTCGTCCACGAAATGGATGGTGATGCCGAAGACTTTCACGCCATAGTTGTAGGCGTCGGCGATGCCGTGTGCGCCCGGGAAAGAGGGCAGCAGGGCGGGGTGCAGGTTGATGATGCGCATGGGATAGGCTTCCAACAGCGTCTTCCCGATGATGCGCATATAGCCTGCCAGCACGATGTAATCGACTTGGCGCTTTTTCAATTCAACGAGAACAGCCTGCTCGTAGGCGGCTTTGTCGGCATACTCCTTCGCACAAAAAGTGAACGCGTCAATGCCGTGGGCACTGGCGCGTTCTACTGCTTTGCATGAAGGTTTGTCGGACACCAGCAGTGCTATTTCAGCGTTCAGCTTGCGACTCTCAACAGCCTCGATAATGGCCTGAAAATTAGAGCCGAAGCCACTGGCGAATACGGCAATCTTCTTCATGGATTACTTTTTGTTAGGACAACCGCCTTCTTTCTTGCATCCGTGGCCTTCACCCTTTTTGCAGCCGGGTTTGTCACCCTTGCAGCAACCAGGCTTGTCACCGCCTTTGTGGCAACCGGGTTTGTCGCCGCCTTTACAGCCACCGCAGCAGCCCATGTTGTCAAATGCAGCTTTTCTCTCATCGATGGTGAGGTTGTCCCAGTTGTTCATAGCAGCTTCGAAAGCGGCTTTCTTTTCTTCCTGAGCTTTCTTCATAGCCTGCATTTCATCGTATTTGGCCTTGCGGTCGTTGAGCAGCTCGTTTTTGCGATCCTCGGAGATGTTCTCCCAGTTTTCCCAATCTTCGGCAGCCTTCTTGCAGGCTTCCATTTGAGCTTTTTGCTCTTCGGTCATCTCCTTGCAGCAAGGTTCTTCGGCCTGCATTTCAGTGCCTTCAGCGGGTTGTTCAGCGGGCTTGTTGTTGTTGCAAGCGGTGAATGTAAGACAGCATGCAGCTGCCATCAGGATCATAAGTTTCTTCATTTTTTTTTCTTTTTTAATTTGTTTCTACTTTGAAAATTGTGGCGCAAAAATAGTTTTTTTTCAAATCATTAAGTGTTTAAAAATCTTAAAAGTTCAGGTCGTACACCGCCTTGAATCGCAGCCCAAAGCCTTGCATCGGGTAGTTGCGGATGATTTCGTACTGCTCGTTGGTGATGTTCAGCAGCTCCAGCTTGAGGCTGAGGATGGACTTGCGAAAAAGGAAATCATGACCCAAAGTGATGCTGTGGTCGGTGTAGCCTTTCACCAAGTTGGCGGGGATGTTCTGCGAAAGCGAGTAACGGTCGCTACAGCCGAGCATTGAGTAAGTGATTGTAATCCAAGGTGTTTGGAAACTCAAGCTGACGGAACCGGACCAAAGCGGCGTATAGGGAATCTGGTGGTTGTAGGTCTTGCTCTTGGGATCGGTGCGATCGACCGCCTTCTGATAGGTGACGTTGCCGTTCAGCCGCAGGATGTATTGGCGGGTGATGCGATATTGCCAGTAGGAGTTGAGTTCCGCGCCCGCGACATAGACTTTGCCGTAGTTCAGCATCGTCCACGAGAAGAGGTTGTGCGACGGGAACGCCACGATTTTGTCCTTCACGATGTTGAAGTAGCCGTCCAACGTGTTGGAAACGGTGATTTTACCAGCTGCGAGGTGCGCCTCTTTCATCACCAAACCGAGGTCCCACTGGTGCGTTTTTTCAGGGTTGAGGTTGATGTTTCCGACTTCGCGATAGTACAAGTCATTGAATGTCGGCATCCGGAAAATATTCTTGTAGAAGAAGCGCAGATGCAGGATTCTGGTCAGTTCGTAAGAGCCGCCGATGGCGGGCGATAAGTGTGTATAATCCTTTATATCAGGATTTTCTGCAATGATATTGTTAACGAAAGTGAGCAACAGGTTGGCGTTGACTTTCCAGCGGTTTCCAGCGAGAATGGCGGACAGGGAGGTGAGGGAGGTGAACCTTTCGGGATGGGCATATTCCAGCGAGTTGGCCGTCATCTCCTGGAAGAAGACATCCTGTGCCAACGCGAATTGCAACAGTCTCACTTTTTGTAGTGAGTCTTTTTCGGCAATAGGCGTAAACAGCACAGTGTTAGAGAGATAGCTCTCATGCTGGTGGTAGCGGTTGTCCAGGAAACCTGCCGCGTTCAAGTAGTCGGGGTCGAGGTAGCGGGTGTAATCGTAGTTGAACTTCGCATTCGCCTGATACGCCCATTTGTCGTTGAAATACTTGTGGTAATGCACCTGCCCGAAGGCGTTTTGGTTCCATAGCTTCTGATGCGATTCGGAGTTATAGAAGATGGTGGCCGAGGGCAGCTCCCGCGCGGAGTTGTAGTAGTAGAGCTTGACGTTGAGTCGCTGTGTGCGGTCAATCTGCCATACGGCGTTGAATTCGGTGTTAAGAGTTTGTGTTTCAGCGTTTTTGCGGATTTCCTGCGAGGTGCTGTCATTCACGCCGCCGTAGTGCAGAGTATAGGGGTAGTTGCCCTTCGAACGCAGGGCATCGGCCGACAAACTCCAGTAAAACAGGCGGTCGTCGCGCTTTTTCGAACGGATCAAATGCGTGAATCCCCCTTGAAGTTCGTAAAGTCCGTACATGCCCACGGTGCCGCCGACGCGCAGGTGGATCGGCTTCTCAGGAATGATATTTATTGTGTTGATTTTCAGTAAACTACTGTAAGAAAAAAGTCGTGCAGGAACGAAAATCTTGTCGTCTAAACCAACAATCAGCGAGAGCGAGGCGACGTTTTCGAGGGAGAGTTTGCCGAGGTCGATCTGCCCGGTTTGGCAGTCGGTGATGGCGATGTCGTCGTAGGCCACGCCCGTGTGCTGTGTGCCGAGACCGCGCACGGATACCGTCTTCATGCCGCCGGTACCGCCGTAGTCGCGCACCACCACTCCAGACATATATTTCAGAGCATCAGATAGTTGCAGGGTGGGAAGTTCCTTAATCTGCTGAGCTGAAATCTGTTGCACGGAAGCGGGACCCGTAAACACCTTTTGGGGACCGTCCGCGCTGATGCTCACCTCCTCAAGTCGCTGAGTGCGGGCACTGTCGCGCTGGTTTTGCGCGTGTATGTTTCCGCAGCAAAACATCAGGACCGCACATAATAAATATATGTAGTAGTTTTTCCTCATTGCAAATCGGCGGCAAAAGTACAAATATTCTACATGCAAACTCTGCTGACCTATCTCGCCAAAAAATTGTATCTTTGCCCCGTTTTTCGAAAGACTGAAAATATGAAAATGGACATTCTGCTCGGCCTGCAATGGGGCGATGAAGGTAAAGGAAAAATTGTGGATGTTTTGACACCCAAGTATGATGTGATTGCGCGTTTCCAGGGCGGTCCCAACGCGGGGCACTCGCTGGAATTCAACGGACACCGACATGTGTTGCACATCATCCCGTCCGGCATTTTCCACAAAAGCAAAATCAACATCATCGGTAACGGCGTGGTCATCGACCCGATTATTTTTGAGGAAGAGATTAACGCGCTGATAGAGATGGGTTTAACCCCTACCGATAACCTCTATATCTCCCGCAAGGCGCACCTTATTCTGCCTACGCACAAGCTGCTCGATGCTGCCCAGGAGGCCCATAAGGGGAATATGAAGATCGGCTCCACATTGAAAGGTATCGGACCGACCTACACCGACAAGACGGCGCGTGCGGGCTTGCGTGTGTGTGACCTCGAATCGCCTGATTTTGAGGCTAAATACCGCAAAAATATCGAGGAGCATATTGAGATTCTGAAGAATTTCCATTTCGATTATGCCGAAAAATTGGCGGAACTGGATGCCCAATGGCGTAAGTCGTTGGAGACCATTCGAAAGTTTCAATTTATTGATAGCGAATACGTTGTACATCAATATCTTACAGAAGAAAAATCGGTATTGGCAGAGGGTGCGCAAGGCACATTGCTGGATCTCGAGTTCGGCGCCTATCCGTTCGTGACCTCCTCCAACACCATCGCCGCCGGCGCGTTCACCGGACTCGGTTTGGCTCCGCACTATGCCGGTCGCGTCTTCGGTATCGTGAAGGCCTACTGCACCCGTGTGGGCAGCGGTCCTTTTCCGACGGAACTCTTCGACGAGACAGGTGAATTCCTCCGCAAGGAAGGTAATGAGTACGGAGCAACTACTGGAAGACCAAGACGTTGCGGTTGGCTCGACCTCGTAGCGCTTCAGTATGCGCTGATGATCAACGGCGTGACGGATATCGCGCTTACCAAAGCCGATGTGCTCTCCAAATTGGACGAAATCAAGGTCTGCACCGCCTACCGCGTGAACGGTGAACTCACCGACCGGATGCCTTCCGCCACCGATGTGGAGATCGAACCTGTTTATACTACTCTGCCCGGTTGGAAAGAGGACATTTCCGACTGCAAGACCTACGAATCGCTGCCTCAGACCTTCAAAGATTACATTCAATTCATTGAGGATAAGACGAATACAAAGGTTTCTATCGTTTCGGTCAGCCCCGACCGCGAAGGCACTATCTTCAGATAGTTTATGGTTTAAGGTTTATGGTTTAAGGCTTATGTCCTCTTACCCAAAAGTCTGGCTACTACGGCTTCTTTGCTGCGCCCTGCTTTTGGTGGGCGGCACATCTGTTTTTGCACAAAACAGGCCGGAAGAGGACGATTTCCTGCAACTTCTGCAAGAAGAACTGCGATTGCAGTATGATTCGTTGCAGCATACGGAGTATCCTCCCTATTTTATGGCTTATCGTGTGAAAGAGAGCACGGAGCATCGTATTTCGGCCAATTTTGGAAAGATTTACGACAATTCTACCTCCAAAACGGCGTTTCTGACGATTGAAATGCGTGTCGGAACGCCTGAAACGGATAATTACCACTATCTTACGTACAGAAACACCTACGTTTCGCAGATTCCGCTGCCATTGGAAGAGAATCCGGCTTTAGTCAGAAAGATTCTTCAAAAAGAGACACGGAAAGCGTATCAAGAGGCAGTGATTCAGTTTGTTGGAAATAAATTGGCTACCACCTATTTCGATGCGGAAGAGGATATTGAGAAGTTCCTCTACATGCGGAACGACAAGGATGGCTACTACGAGGCGCCTATTTCCATTGAATCGCATTGGGATGCAGCGGTTTGGGAGTCCAATTTACGCCACTGCACTTCGAGCATCCAATCCGTAGCGGATTTGCGGTGTCGGTTTTCCCGTAATTATCTGGTTAACAGCGAGAATAGTTTCTTCGTGCAAAACGAAAATTCCGCTATGTTAACGTTGCGGATGGAGTTCTTGACTGCACAAGATCATATTCCCGAATATATTGAACGTCAATATTTTGGACTCTTACCCGACCAATTGCCTGATGCTTCTACGTTGGAATTGGAGATGTCGGAAATGGAAACGTTGCTGTCGAACGTGCTGTTGGCGGAGAAATGCGATATTTCCCATTGTCCGGTTTTGCTCTCTCCAAAAGCCGCTTCAGTGCTGATGCACAGTTTGTTAGGTCACGATTTGGAAAATTCGGAAAATAGCTGGTTGCGCGACAATGTCTGGCGTCAGGTGATGCCGGAGTCCTTTTCGGTATATAGTGATCCAACCGTTTCGAAGGTTGACGGCTACTATTGTGGTGGCTCATACGTGTTTGATGATGAGGGAGTTAAAAGTCAAAGGCTGCAACATGTGAACCATGGTGTTTTTCAGCAGTTTCTCTCTACGAGAATGCAGCAGTCGAACGCTTTCAAATCCAATGGTAACGCCCGTGGTAATCGTTTTCTGCCTTCCGCTCGCCAGTCCAATCTTTTTATCGAATCAGTTAAAACATTGGACAATAGCAAGTTGTTTGAATTATTAGTACAGGAAGCAGATAAGCAATCGCTTGAGAATGCTTTATATGTGGAGGAAGTGGAGGTTCGTTGTGACACAAATGACATAGTAAGCGTTTATCCGACAGTTTGTTATGAGATTTACGCGAACCATCGTAAGCCTGATGAAATCGTGCGCGATGTAGTGCTGACTGGGACTAAACAGCAGTGGCTCAGTAATTTGGCAGCTGCTGGTAGTGAAAGTGGCTGTGTGACAATGATTTGTCATAGTCAGGGAGATGATTTGTTCACCAGTTGCTCCGCACCGTCATTGCTTTTCCACGATGTTGAGGTTCGGCAGCGTGTGAAAGAGCCGCAATCTCCCAGAATCAAGATGGATGGGATCATCGCTACGGCCTCCAGTACGCCGATCTCCACGGCGGAGCTTTTCCGGCTTTCTGCGCAGAGCGAGTGGGATGCGGATGTCAACCACTTGAAGATTGGAGACGAAACCGCGCCTTATTACGAGGAATTTTTGATGACGGATGCGCAGATTTTTGCGGTCGAAGCTTCTGAAGGAAGTGTGCTTTATGCGAATGAAAAGCCTGTCAGACAGCTCGTCCCGAAAGTGTTGATAGGCAGCGACCGCTTTAACAACGAAAACTTGACGGAGACTACGACACCTCCTGCAAGCTATCCGTTGCCGTTCGAAAACCGGTCCACTTTTGACATCGATTTCCGAAAAGCGGCCGAGGCGGAGTATAATAAGTCGCTCAAACAGTGGAAAACCAAGCAGGCTCTTGTTCCGCTGGAATCCCGCACTATGCCCGACCGCTCCATCTCCTTGCCGACGCAAACTTCTGACGAACGTGTTTTCGAGTACCCCACGCTGAACAATTTGGAGCATTTCGCCCGCGAAGCTTCCGCGCAGCTTGCCCAGCACGACTTTCTAAGTCGCTCCGGGATCAACGTTTACGTCATGTTGGGTAACACCTACTTCTGGAACAGCGAAAAGACGACCTACAGTCGTCCGATTTCGGTGATTGGGGTGCAGATTTGGGGTGGTGTGGAACGGAACGGCAAGGAGTATATGGACACCAAGACCATATTCCTTCCTTCTACGGATTCTCTTTTTTCTCCACAAGCAGTTCAAAATGAGATTGATAGATTAGTGTCGCATTTGCGGAATTTGAAACAATTGGGCGAAGAGAATATGGACTTTTTTTATGGGCCTGTGTTGATAGAAGGCGATGCGGTCGGACATTTGCTGGTCTCTGCCCTATTGGAATCCAATCATAATTTGCTGGCCTACAGAGAGCCGCTTATATCTCCAAATCCTGCGTATCCTTACAAAAAGCAACCTTTTGAGGATCAATTAGATAAAATCATTGTTTCGAAGAATATTTCAGTAACTGCGAACAAAAATGGTGACAAATTCGACAAATCCACTTTCGTCCGCCATGAAAAAACGGATGCGGAAGGAGTGGAGCGGATTGAATCCGAGATTGTTCGGAATGGAGAGTTGATTGCGTTGATGGGCAACCGAAATGTCACGAAATCAACCCCTTACAGCAATGGTTTCCAGCAGTTGGCTATACACAACGAAGGTTGTTTTACAACGCGAGGTGCCAATCGGCTTGATTTTGAGTATAAAAAGAAGATGTCGCACGCAAAGTTGAGGCAGATGCTTATCAAGGAAGCTAAGAAGCAGGGTCGCCAGTATGCTTACATTCTTCGTCATGTCTCCGAACCTTCCATTCAAAATGTTCAGGATCCGATTTCGCAATACACGATAGATATTCTGCAACTTTATCGCGTGGATGTGCGCACTGGGCAGGAGGTTCCGCTTTTAGATTGTGTTCATTTTCCATTTACGATTCTTCATCTGCAAAAGATTTTGTATGTGTCTGATACACAAGTCGCTTTTCCTGTTATGATGAACGTTCCTGGCGCATCCGGCAGTCGTGATTTCCCATTCGCGGGCGTACCTACGTGCATCGTTGCGCCCGATGGCATTTTGTTGAAGGGTTTGGGTATTAATTTTTAGCAGGATGGTTTAGCCAATAGCCAAAGTCAAAGTCAAGTATGATTTCCTTGCGTTATGCAACCATGCATCCGTGTCCAAAAAAAGCGTACCTTTGCGCCCTAATTTTTGAATATGCTTAAGATTGAAGATTTACACGTATCCATCAAGGATAGAGAGATATTGAAAGGCGTGAATTTGGAGGTGAAAGCGGGGGAAGTGCACGCCATTATGGGCCCGAATGGCACGGGCAAGAGCACACTCGCATCGGCAATTGCCGGCAAAAGCGGCTACGAGGTGACGCAGGGAAATGTCTGGTTCAAAGGCAAAAACCTGCTCGACCTTTCTATTGAGGACCGCGCCCGTGAAGGCGTCTTCATCGGCTTCCAATACCCGGTGGAGATTCCCGGCGTGAGCATCGCCAACTTCATGCGCACCGCCCTCAACGAGGTGCGCAAATACCGCGGCCTCGACCCGCTCAACGGTGCGCAGTTCCTCAAACTGATGGCCGAGAAGCAGAAGGTGGTGGAACTCACCGACAAACTGAGCAATCGTTCTGTGAACGAAGGCTTTTCCGGCGGTGAGAAGAAGCGCAACGAGATTTTCCAGATGGCACTTCTCGATCCATACTTGGCAATCCTCGACGAAACCGACTCCGGACTTGACATTGACGCGCTCCGTGTGGTGGCCAACGGCATCAACCACCTGCGCGGCGAAGACAAGGCTATCATCGTTATCACCCACTATCAGA
>Ga0310690_10004057_pt1 | contig 21273 bp, 15 predicted proteins | sample AusTroGonzalo_MG_2_FD_207661 | JGI IMG/M metagenome (GOLD analysis project Ga0310690, IMG submission 207661) | Bovine rumen microbial communities from tropical cattle in Woodstock, Queensland, Australia - Gonzalo_04 (v2) (version 2) | ecosystem: Host-associated > Mammals > Digestive system >... | reverse complement strand
TGCGGGAAGATCCTGATTATCGCTGAAGACGAAACGGAAGCGGCGGAGCTGGCAACGGAAAAAGGCTACCTGAGAATTACACCGAATGAAAAGTGAAACGATCGGAACCGTCCCCATCGTTCCAAAACGATCGGAACCGTCCCCATCGTTCCATGGAAGGACATGGACTCTATGACAGAAAATTCCACACATGCAATAGAATCGAACAGGAAGCAGATATTGATAGTGATCCCTATATTGCTTGCTGTATTTGCTTTGATTCTGATCCTTCAAATAATCTGGAGAGAATTGGTTCTGGGGCTTCATGGATTTAGAGAATATGTGTTTTCAGTATCAGTTGAATCGCTTTTCGGCAGTTTCCTGATTTCGGCTGCTATCATTTTTCTTGAAATGTATTTTGATGTTTTTATTTGTGGATTGATTAATATTTTTTTATGGGGCGTGTTATGCTCCAGTTCTTGTATATACGCGGTAAATCCAGGCATGAATAATTCCACAATTTTAGAATATATTCTCTTTCCAATATTTGTCGTTGTAATGCCGGCAATATGGATCTTGCTATGGAAGAATAACGGGGAAATTAAGACTGAGCTTTGGTTTGGAATAACAGGCGGCAGTCTTTGTGGAACCTTGCTGTTTTTCTTTCTTTGCAAAAATAACATTTGCCAAACTCTATTCATTAACCTGCTTATTACCGTAATTTTATACGTATCTTTACTATATGGAAAATCAAAACGGTTATTCATGTATATTGGTATTGTGATATGTGCATTTCTATATACAGTTAGTGCAAGTTATCAGCTAGGACAGTATGGAAAGTCAATGATTATGCATGAAGGCAAAGAATACAAAGTATTATTCCAGGATTCCGACTTTTTATATTGTGAAGGATCCGATGGGAGTATCTTAATTCCCAATACAGGTATGGTTGACTAAACAGAGATTGTGGAATGACCTCGTTACGTACATTTCATTTCCTGAGAGTTTTATCAGCATGGAAACAAAAAACAAACGGCCCATATCAGTTGAGAAGGAGTGTCTCTATGACAAAAATCCGGAAGATTATCGGAACTTTTGTGCTCGTTATATTTTTAGTGATTAGCTGCAACGCTTTGGGTGAACTGAGCACAAACCTGCGGATGATTACCGAAATGAACCCGAATAATCACAGGGTAGCCCAGCAGACCTACATCGACGCCGAGGGGAATCCGACCATCCCGGACGACAAGGGATACGCGACGGTACGCTATACCTACACGACAGGGAACAATATTGCCCTGACGGAATACCTGGACACGGACGGAAAACTGACAGACTCCGTTGACGGATACGCCATTAAAAAATGCACGTATTCCCTTAACAAGCTGGCGACAACGGAATATTTTAACGCTAAAGGGGAACTGGTTAACGGACCGGGAGGATACGCCCGGCAGGAGATCAAATACTATTATAAAAAACACAAGAGCACATGGGAATATGACGCGGAAGGGAATCCGGTAAACCTGCACCGGATTACCGAATTCGTTAGCTCGGATACCCCAGTTCTGGTGAAAAGCGACAGCTGGTACGATACGGAAAACCACCTGGCCGCCGGGCCGAACGGATATGCCCGGATTGAATACGAATACAACAAAAAGAATTTAGTCCGTACGACTTACTTCGACGCGGAGGGGAATCTCTACTACTACGCAAAGGAAGGCTATGCGGCAAAGGAAAATAAATACGAAGGGACCCGGCTGGCAGAAACGAGCTACTACGGCTCGGACGGAGAAAAGATTGCCAGACCGGAAGGATACGCCACCGCCCGATACAGCTACATGAGCACCACAGGGGATATCCAGCGGATCATGTACTACAACGCGGACGGGAGCCTGTTCTTCACGGAAAAAGGATACTGCGGGATTCAGCGCACCTACGGCAATAAGGGCTTGATCACCGACGAAAGTTATTTCAGCGGGGAGAACGAACGGGGATACTGCAACGACGGATACAGCAGGGTGACCCGGCAATACAACATGAAAAAGAAACTCATGAATGAGTTTTTCTACGATGACCAGGACAAAAGGATCTATGTGGCCAAAGCCGGATACGCTGCGAAGAAAAACACGTACAGCGGAAATAACCTGGTGATGACGGAATACTTCGGCGAGGATATGAAGCCCATCACCGGACCGGACGGCTACGCCACGGTCAAATATAAATATACTGGCTCAAAGGGATTGACAGAAACCACTTTCTACGACACGGATGGTATCGTGACCAACAGCAAGAGCGGATACGCCCGGATCGTATACGAAAACAACGAAGACAAAAAGCCGGTCAGCGAAAGTTATTACGATGCGATGGGAAACCGGTTCATTATTCGGGACAACGCCGACGAATTGCGGTACGAATGGCTGAACGAGAACAAGATCAGTGAAAGTTACTGGGCAAACGGCGAGGCTGTCACGAATGATAAGGGGTATCATGCTGTCCGGATGGAATACACCGGGAGCGGGAAGGTCAGCAGTAGGATCTATCTGGACACAGAAGGAAACCAGGTGGCCACTACGGACGGATATGCCCGGATTGATTACCAATACAACAGCCGGGACAAAGTAATGGCTACGCTCTACTATGACCTGGCAGGGAAACTGATGCTGACGCCCGGAAAAGAATACGCTTATACACGGACGATCAGCGCGGCGGATAAAGCATTCCTGGGCAAAAACGAGGACGTTGCGGCTGAAGAAGAAACGGAAGAAGACGAAGCCGCCGAAGATGAGGAACCGGACGGAGAAGAGGAAAAGGCAGAAGAGACTGAAGCGAACGCAAGCGAGACAGTATACGTCGAATACTACGGAACAGACGGGCAGCTGATGAACCTGGCGGCCGGATACGCGATGGCAAAGCGGACCACAGACGCGGCCGGACGGACCACAGCGGAAGCCTATTTCAGCCGGGACGGACAGAAGGTGACGCTGGCGGACGGATACCACAGCGTCCAATATACCTACGGAGCGGACGGATTCGCGGCAACAACGGCTTACTACGGAACGGACGGCGAGCCGGTGATCAACACCACGGTGAAATACCACCGGATTGAACGGACATACCGGGACAGCAGCCACTACACGAGCGAGGCCTGGTTCGACACGGAAGGGAACCCGATGACCACCGGGGACACCTACGTACGGATCGAGCGGGAATTTGACGAGCGGGGCAACACGACCCGCACGCGGACCTACGGGCCGGACGGGCAGCTGATTGCCCGGAACGCGGGATACGACGAGATCCGGCAGGAATTCAGCGAGAAGAACCAGGTGACCCGGGTCGCGTACTTCCTGCAGGGCGAGCCGATGACGCTGGCGGACGGATACCACAGCTGCCGGAACGTATACGGCGAAGACGGATTCGCCGCCTCGGTTGCCTACTACGGAACGGAAGACGAACCGGTCATCAACACGAAGGCGAAATACCACCGGATCGACCGGACGTATTTTGACAGCAAGCACTTCACAAGCGAAGCATGGTTCGACACGGAAGGGAACCCGATGACGACCGGGGACACCTACGTGCGGATCGAGCGGGAATTTGACGAGAAGGGGAACGCCGTCCGCACGCGGACCTACAGAGCGGACGGGCAGCTGATCGCCCGGATCGGCGGATACGACGAGATCCGGCAGGAATTCAACGAGAAAAACCAGGCGATCAAGGTTTCCTACTTCCTGCAGGGCGAGGCGCTGACGCTGGCGGACGGATACCACAGTATCCAATATACCTACGGAGAAGACGGATTCGCGGCAACCACGGCTTACTACGGGACGGACGGCGAGCCGGTGATCAACACGAAGACGAAATACCACCGGACAGACCGGACATACCGGGACAGCAGCCACTACACGAGCGAAGCCTGGTTCGACACGGAAGGGAACCCGATGACGACCGGGGACACCTATGTACGGATTGATAAGGAATTCGACGAAAAGGGGAACACTATCCGCGCGCGGACCTACGGACCGGAAGGGGAGCCGATTGCCCGGAAAGCCGGATACGACGAGCTGCGGCAGGAATTCAACGAGAAGAACCAGGTGACGCGGGTTTCGTACTACCTGGGGGGCTATCCGACGCTGAACACGGACGGATACCACAGGCAGGAGACGATCTACGGCGAGGACGGATTCGCCGCCACGGTGGCCTACTATGGAACGGACGGCGAGCCGATCATCAACACCACGGCGAAATACCACCGGATCGACCGGATATACACGGACAGCAAGCACATCACGAGCGAAGCCTGGTTCGACACGGAAGGGAATCCAATGACGACCGGGGACACCTACGTAAGGATCGAGCGGGAATTCGACGAGCGGGGAAACACGACCCGCACGCGGACCTACGGGCCGGACGGGCAGCTGATTGCCCGGAACGCGGGATACGACGAGATCCGGCAGGAATTCAACGAAAATAACCAGGTGACCCGGGTCGCGTACTTCCTGCAGGGCGAGCCGACGACGCTGGCGGACGGATACCACAGTTACCGGAACGTATACGGCGAAGACGGATTCGCCGCCTCGGTTGCCTACTACGGAACGGAAGACGAACCGGTCATCAACACAAAAGTGAAATACCACCGGATCGACCGGACGTATTCTGACAGCAAGCACTACACGAGCGAAGCCTGGTTCGACACGGAAGGGAACCCGATCACCATCGGGGATACCTACGTGCGGATCGAGCGGGAATTCGACGAGAAGGGGAACGCCATCCGCGAGCGGACCTACGGACCGGACGGGGAGCCCATCGCCCGGAAGGCCGGATACGACGAGATCCGGCAGGAATTCAACGCGGAAAACCGGGCAAAGCGGATCGAATACTACCTGGGCGGCGCGCCGGTGACGCTGAAGGACGAATACGCCGGGATGGAACGGGAATACGACGCGGCGGGAAACGTCAGCTATGAGCGGTACTTCGACGCGGAAGGCAAGGCGACAAAGCGCAAACAGGGATACGGCGCCATCCGGAAGGAATACAACGAGAAGAAGCAGGTGATCTTCGAAGCCTGGTATGACGAGAACGAAGCGCCGATGGCCATGAACGGGGATATCTACTGCACGCTGCGGCGTGAATTTGACGAGAACGGGCTGGCGAACGTACTGAAATACGGCGACGCGGAGGGAAACCCGACTACCTGCAGGGCCGGATACGAAATGGTATGGCGGCGGTTCAACGAGAAGAAACAGGTGAACTACGAAAGCTACATGGACCACACCGGGGAACCTATGGCCAACAGCAAGGGCGTATACCAGACCACCTACGACTACGACGAAAAAGGCCGGGTGATCCGGGAGCTTTACTTTGACGCGAACGGACAGACCATGGCGAGCAACGAGGGATACATCGCCAAAGAATGGACATTCGGCGAGGACGGGAAGGCCACGGAGACCGGAATTATGAAGTAACGGAACAGTAACAAACACAGTAACAAACAGCAGGAAGACAGAATTGACCAAAGAACCTTGATCTGCTATAATAAAAAATCGGATTAACAAGGGTTGGAGGAGCAAAATGGCTAACGCAGAAGAGAAAATTCAGCAAAAGGTAAAAACGGACAGCGCGGCAAACGCCGGCCAGGCCGGCCAGGCCAGCCAGGCGAACAACAACACGGTGGAAATAGACCTTGTGGCGCTGTTTTACAGGCTGCTGGAGAAATTCCACTGGATCCTGCTGACAGCCCTGGTGGGGGCGGGGATCGCCCTGGTGATCGTGAGCAAATTCGTGACGCCGATGTACCAGGCGACGGCGAAGATCTACATCGTCGGCAGCGATACGACGATCAGCCTGTCGGACCTGCAGATCGGATCCAACCTGGCGGCGGACTACCAGGAAGTATTCAAGAACTGGCATGTTCATGAACTGGTGGACAAGCGGCTGAACCTGAACTACAGCTATTCCAAGCTGGCAGGCATGATCTCCGTCAGCAATCCGGCGAACACGCACGTGCTGTACGTGAGCGTGAAATCGCCGGATCCGGAAGAAGCCAAGATGCTGGCGGACGCCTACGCGCAGGTGGCGCGGGAATTCATCGCGACGAAGATGGACATGCGCGAGCCGAACATCTTTGAAGAGGCCAGAATGCCCAGCGCGCCGGTTTCCCCGCAGAAGACGCGGGACATCATCATCGGATTCCTGCTGGGCGGACTGCTGGCGGCGGCGATTGTCACGATCAAGTTCCTGAGCGACGACCGGATCCTGAGCGGAGAGGACATCGAGAAGGTCGGCGGACTGGCCACGCTGGGCATGATTCCGCTACAGGATATCGGCGACGAGGCGGAAAACAGCAAAAAGGGCCGCAAAAAGAAGAACAAAGACAGCAACAAAGGCGGGAAGGAGTAACGAGCGATGCAACAGGCGATCATTCAGGAAAGTCTTACTTTGGACTACGCGGGCAGTGAAGCTTTCAACACGATCTGCTCCAACCTGACCTTCAGCGGGAAGAACATCAAAAAAATCGTCGTTACGAGCTGCGAGCCGAACGACGGAAAAAGCTTCATCGCGATGCAGACGGTTGTCAACATGGCAAAGCGCGGGAAAAGGGTGCTGCTGATCGACGCGGACCTGCGTCTTTCCGTGCTGAACGCCCACTACCAGATCCGCCTGGGCGGGGCAGCGATGGGACTGGCGCACTTCCTGAGCGGACAGTGCACGCTGGAAGACGCGATGTACGAGACGAACATCCCGAACGTATACCTGATTCCGATCGGAACGGACGTGCAGGCACCGCTCTCCCTGATTGCGACCCCGGACTTCGACCACCTGATCAAGACCGTCGGGGAATCCTTCGACCTGGTCGTGATCGACGCGCCACCGGTCGGCCTGGTTATCGACGCGGCGGAAATCGCGAAGAGCTGCGACGGGAGCGTACTGGTGCTTGAATACAACAAGACGCACCGGCGCGCGCTGCAGGAAGCGAAGGAACAGATGCAGCGGACAGGGACGCCGATCCTCGGATGTATCCTGAACAAGGTTACGATGGACCGCCTGAGCACAAAGAAATACTACAGCTACGGCGGGAAATACGGATACGGAAAGTACGGCAAATACGGGAAGTACGGGAAATACGGCCGGTACGGACGATACGGATACGGCTACGGATATTACAAGCGGGACGACAGCAAGAAAAAATAAGCAGGAGGCGGCATGAGAAGACAAAAATGGATCCGGGCGGCGATCATCGGCGTGATCGGCGTCGCGATTCTCGTCGGCGGGCTGCTGATCCTGCGCAACAACGATGAAGCGCAATACAAGGAAAGCCGCGGGACGATGAGCGAAGGATTCGGCCAGCTGCAGACGGTGACGGTCAACGGGAAGCAATACCGGGAAAAACCGGCGATTACAACCCTGCTGATCGCCGGCACGGACCAGGCCGGAAACCCGGAAGCCGGCGGATCGCAAAGATTCCGGCACGGATCGCCGGCGGACTTCCTGATGCTGATTGCAATCGACCACACGGGAAAGAAGATTCACCAGCTGCAGATCGACCGGGACACGATGGCGGACGTTGTCGTGCTGGGCGTATTCGGCAACGAGGTGGGGACGCGGAAAATGCAGATCTGCCTGAGCCACTACTACGGCGACACACTGGAGGCGAACGCGAAGTATACGCTGCGGGCTGTGCAGACATTGCTGGACGGACTGGAGATCGACGGATACTACATGGTGGACTACGGCGCGGTACCGGTGCTGAACGACGCGCTGGGCGGGGTACCGGTCAAAATCGAATTCGACATGACGAGCGTGAACCCGGAATGGACAGTCGGGAAGACGGTGACGCTGCACGGAAAAGAAGCGGAAGAGTTTGTACGCGCACGTATGACCGTCGGCTCCGGGACAAACGAGGAACGCATGGTGCGGCAGGCTGAATTCATGCGCAGCGCCGTGAAGCAAATGAACAAAAAGATCAGCGCGGACCTCGGATTCGGGGAAGCTTTCCTGAAATCGCTGGAAAGCCTTGCCACGACGAACATGACAACGAAGCGGCTGACAGAGGAACTGAGCCAGGCATACAACTACGAGGTGCTATCGATTGACCACCCGGCAGGAGAGTATGGCATCGGCGAGGACGGATATGTGGAATTCCATATGGAGGACGGAGCCGCGACGAAATGGGTGCTGGAGCATTTGTATACGGAAATAAGCTGAACGGATGACTAAATCAGGTGAGGGATGGAAACGGATTGTACACGGATATACACAGCCACGTGATCTGGGGAGTTGACGACGGGGCTTCCAGCGAAGAGGAGACCCGGCAGATGCTGCAGGAAGCGGCGGCGGACGGGATCGACCGGATTATTTGCACGCCGCATATCACCCCGGGCGTATACGAATTTCCGGAGGAGACATTTGAAGAGCACTTCCGGGAGGCGGAAGCCTATATTGAACAGGAGAAGCTGGGAATCCAGCTGGAGCGCGGAGGTGAAATCCTCTACACGGACTTTACGCCGCGGATGATCCGGGAAGGAAAGGTTCCGACACTGGCGGGGAGCAGATACCTGCTGGTTGAATTCAGCCCGACGGACACGAAGAAGCATATCTTCGACGCAGTACAGAAAATCGCGGGGACGGGGCTGATCCCGGTGATCGCCCACATGGAACGGTATCCGGCGATCAAAACGACGGAGGACGCAAAGGAACTGAAGAAGCACTTCCACGCGCTGATCCAGATCAACGCCCGGAGCCTGACGCGGAAACAGCCCCTGTTCCGGCGGAAATTCTTCGACGCGCTGTTCCAGGAAGGGATCTGCGACTTCATCGCAACGGACACCCACAGCATGGAAGGGCGGGGGACGTGCATGACGGCCGGTATGACGGCGGTGAAGGAAAAATACGGCGAAGAGGAAGCGCGGCGCCTGGCGGAAGCGGCCGGGAAAATCTGGGAACGATAAAAAAACAACCAAAAAAAACAACGATTAACCAAAAAGGCTTTACAAAAAGAAAAAATATGGTAAAATATCCGCGAGTGTTGTCCTGATCCGTTCGGAGCAACCTCGTAAGAATGGATATAAAAATGGACAGGAGGACATTAGACATGAAAAAGATTCTGGCTCTGGTATTGGCACTGGTAATGGTTCTGGGAGTTGCAAGCGTGATGGCTGAAGGTTCCAAGCAGACTCCCGGCGGCGGCGGAGAGGGCGAAGATGGAATCGCTGTGAACTACGTCGAAGACACCGAAGTAAGCGAAGCTATTATTGATAACTTCAAGTTTGAAAATCTGCCGGAGAGCGTGAAGTCCAAGCTGCCGGAAAACTATACCAAGATCAATGAAATGGTTACGGCCCAGTTCGTTGGTGACGTCAGCGAAGTTGCGGACTACACCGTGATGAACTTCAAGTTCAATACCCTGTACACTGCGGATACTACCGTCATGGTCCTGATCGGCGTACTGCCGGCGACAGCAGACGGCGAAGTTGAATGGTTTGATCCGCTTACGGGCACTGTTCAGGAAGACGGCAGCATCAACGCAACTCTGCCGAAGATCATCTTCGATACGATTCAGAACAAGCCCTACATTCTGGCCGTGGTCAGCGCCGCGGAATAATCCAAGGTTTGATACAAACATCAAGCAATCAGTAAGTTTATGAGCATTTCCCCCGGATCTGGACGATCTGGGGGAAATGTTGTCTAAGATAATTATCGGAGGGCTTCCGCATCCATGAGAAGAATATTGGCAATACTGATGGCCGGGATGATCGCATGCATGATCTGCATTGGCGGAGCGGCAGAGGAAGAGAACCTGACAGTACTGACAAAAACCGACGCGAAGAAGTATACGGTTCAATATATTTTCACGGACGCGGAAGACGCCATCTGCAACGGACCGCAGGGATACGCCATCATCGAGCTGCAATACGAAGAAAAGAAGGACTATCCCTCCAAGATCCGTTACCTGGACCTCAAAGGCAACCGGATCAACAACGAGGGCGGATACTCCGTTATCAAAATGAGCTACGACAGGGAAGGAAAGCTGCTGGAGGCGACCTTCTACGACGCAAAAGGGAAGATCAACGACACGATCTTCGGATACGCTCATGTATTGCTGAAATATGAAGACGGAAGGCTTTCCAAGGCTATATTCTCCAACAAGAAGAATACGAAAATAAAGGACAAGGACGGCGGAATGTTTACCAGTATCCTTTCATGGGTGCAGGAAGACGGGACGCCGAAGCTTCCCTACGACAACTATCCGGTGAAGGCCGACTGGACAACGGAATCACGGATGACGGCGGAGCCGGAAGGGTACGTTATGACGACCGCACGCGTGAACATGCGCCGGGAGCCAAAGTACAGCAACATCATGGGGAAAATCAACGAAGGGACGATCCTGCCCTACTACGGGACGGAAACCGTGGAGGCCACGGGGACTACGTGGTACATGGCGGAAGACGGGAAACTGGGGATCGGATACATCAACGGGGAGTTCCTGCGGCGGGTGAACGCGGACGGCAGCGAATATGTTGAGGTTACGGCGACGCCGGAACCCACGCCGACGCCGACTCCTACACCGACAATGACGCCGACTCCTACACCGACAATGACGCCCGCTCCGACGCCCACACCAACACCTACGCCGACGCCTACACCGACTCCGACACCTACGCCGACGCCCACACCAACACCTACGCCGACGCCTACACCGACTCCGACACCCACTCCTACACCTACACCGACGCCGACTCCGACACCTACACCCACTCCTACACCTACACCGACTCCGACGCCCACCGCGACGCCTACGGCTACACCGACTGCGACGCCTACGCTTACGCCGACCGCGACGCCTACGGTTACGCCGACCGCGACGCCTACGGCTACGCCGACGCCCACGGCGACACCTACGGCTACGCCGACAGCTGTGCCGGCCGCGGAGACCGCAACGGCAGAGACAATGACGACGACGGCTACACCCACGCCAACGCCGACACCGACACCGACGCCGACACCTACTCCTACGGCCACACCCACCGCGACGCCAACGGCGACGCCTACGGCCACACCGGAACCCACCGCGACACCTGCCCCTGAACCTACGGCAACGGCGGAGCCCACTCCGACGCCGACGCCCGCGCCGACGGAGCTTCCCGCGGCCGAGCTGCGGGAGGACCAGACGGACGAGAAGGATGTGCGCTGGGAAAGCTACTACGATCACGCGGGGAATATCGTCGTTGGTGAACTGGGATTCGCGCGGCGGAAGCAGACGCTGAACAAGGACAAGGTGATCAGCGAAAGCTGGTACGACGCGGACGGGAATCCCAGCACACGGGCAGGAAGCGAATACGAAGATACATACTGCACGGTTGAATACACCTATGACAAGATGGGGAACATCAACCGGGAGAAGTATTACGATGAGAACGGGGACCTGATCCGCTGCCTGAAGGGATACACGATGGTATACAGGGAATTCGACGCATACAACCGGGTCGTATACGAAAAATGGTATGAAACAGAAGAAGGGACGGTATCCTTCCGATACGAATACGACGATTACGGCGAGCTGATCTCCATAAAGAAATATGACTGGCTGGACCATGAGATTGAATGAGTGAAGAAGGAAACAGGAAGACGGATATAGGGGAGGAGACAAAAATGCGGCGGACCGTGACAGGGATCCTGACAGCAATCCTGATTGTTTGCATTTGCCTGGCTGTTGCCGGGGCAGAGGCGCCGGACATCAGCGGCATGAGCCGGGAGGAACTGACCGCACTGCGGGAGCAGATTGACGCGCGGATCGAGGAGATGAACCGGGAAGAGGCAATCGCCAACGCGGACCGGCGAGTTTCCTTTCCGGAGGAAGAAGTGGTCATCTTTGCCCGGGAAGCCGCGACGCAGAACGCCGAGATTGAGCGGCTGAAGGACGACGCGCCGTGGCGGACTGTGTTCAACTGGAGCAGCTCCGATCCGAAGATCGCCACAGTCGACAAAAACGGCGCGGTGACCGCCCTCAAGAGCGGGGACACGGTGATTACCGCAACGATTGCGGACAATCCCTATATCTCCGGGAGCTATACGGTGCATGTGGCAGTGCCGGTGGAGACGATTACCATCTGGGGACCGGAGGAAGTTCTCCTGCTGCGCGGCGAGGGAGAAGAGGCGACTGTTGAGCTGGGAGTCAACATCGAACCGGAGGATGCCTGGTGCCAGGGCGTTACATGGAAGAGCAGCAACGAGGCCGTTGCGACGGTGGATGAGAACGGCGTCGTGCACGGGATCGCTCCCGGGGAAGTCGTGATTACCGCTGTATCGACAGAGCCGCCGAGCGCACGGCGATTCCTAAAACAGGCAAGTTTTTCCATAACGGTCGAGCAGGCGGTCACAGGGATTGAAGTGGCAGAAAGCTCTCTTAACCTGTTTACCGGAGAGAAAGCAGTCATTGGTGTTGCAGTACTGCCGGAGAACGCCAGCAACCGCAAAGTGAACTATACGAGCGACAACGAAGAAATCGCGGCGGTGGACGCGGCGGGGAATATTACCGCCAAGGCGCCGGGAGAATGTGAGATCCTGATCTCAGCGGCGGACGGAAGCGGAACGAGCGCTGCGGTTCATGTATCTGTGCAGCAGAAGATAACGGGCATTGTTCTGGGGGAAGAACACATCAAGATGGCCCGGGGAGAGATCCGTACCGTTGAGACGGCTGTAGAGCCCGAAAATGCGACCAATAAGGCCCTGATCTGGACCAGCAGCAATATGATGGTCGCCCGGGCGGCAAACGGCGTAATAGAGGCCGTAGGGCGCGGAGAATGCGAGATCACCGTCACGGCGGCGGACGGAAGCGGAATTATGGCCGCAATACAGGTCGAGGTGCCGATGATCAGCGTACCGGAGGACAGCTATACCGTCAGCGAAAAGACGGGGATCCTGATCCCGGTCAAGACCGGGAAGGGCGGGATCACTGTAAAGATCATGAACGAGCCGACGCATTTTACCGCAAAATGGACAGAGAACAAGGAGATCGCCATCCTTCCGCTCGTTGCGGGCGAGGAAACGCTGATCCTGGGCAATCCGGAGGATGAAAAGGATAACATCCAGATCCGGATCAAGATCGAGGACAGCGCGGTTTATAATTCGAACTCCTATCCGGCCATCGCCTACAGGGAACTGGCACAGCAGCCGGACCAATACGAAGGGACGCAGATCAGCGTATACGGCCGGGTACTGACCAACGACCAGGATGAACAAGGGAATACCTTCCTGATGGTCGGGACCAGCGGGGAAGACTACAGCGACCAGGTGATCGAGATCAAATGCGGGAAAGAACTGCAGGCGGAAAAGATCGAGACGGAAACAATGGCTACCTTCTACGGCATCTACAAAGCGCAGAAGATCTACAGCGAGGCGCTGGGGACCGAATACACGATGCCGGGAATGGAAGCGGAGAAGATTGTGACGGATGAGGTTTCTGCGGAAGCAGAAGCTGAATGATCAGCGGATCCGGTTGGGTTTGATCATCCGGATTTTTTCAGGGGGAGACAGAAAAGCTGTCTCCCCTTTTCTTTTGGCCTTTTTGCACCGTAATTATTACGAAAAGATTAAGAGTTGGTTAAAAGCTGTTAATAATTTATTGGCGGCAGGCTTGATGGAGTCTGGGCTTTGGGGTATAATTTTTTTGTATTTTGGGGAGGAGTGATGAGCGATGTACGGGTGTCCCAATACGCTATGGACGGTTCCTCTGGTCCATGGGCCAACGGAACTCCATGGCGCTATTGGGAGAAGACTGAACATACGGACGAGTCCACGGGAGGGACGGATATGAAAAAGATAGGACGGCTGGTATTGATTTTCGCGCTGGTATTGATCCTTTTGCCCTGTGCGGCACGGGGTGAAAGCAAAGACGAGTATAAAACAGCGATCGATGATGCGCTGGTTTCCATGGAAGACGCTTTTTCCGCCGGGGACAGAAATGCGGCCCGTGCAGCCACCCAAGCGGCGGTCAACACAGTTTATCAAGCAATGAAATATCTGGCAAAGATTATGGAATATGATGACAGAGCGCCAAGTTTAGTAAGTGCCATAATCTATGCGTATACAATGTGGAACGATGATCTGGATTATTCCTCCTATATGGAGCAGGCATTTAAACTCAATCAGTGGATTTTCATTGGAGGCGGAGGCTCCGAAGGAGAATCTCACTACATCTCCCTGTGGGCTGATCCCGCGGTTCTTTCCGGCCCGGGGTATACCGCTATTGAGTTTGATATATCTCAAAACTGTGACCGTTTTGATGGACATTTTTCTGCCGGTTCGGTGACAAGAAACGGCCACGAGATTCCGGTCAAAGTGTATTACAGTAATGTTCCCGGCCAGGGCGGGAATGGCGACGAATTTGATGTGGCGTATGCCAAGGATATGATTTACGCGTATATTGACGAAGCGGATTACCAGGCCGCGTCCCCGGGCACTTATACCGGTTCGCTGTCCTGCAGCATGTGGGGAATGGACGGCGGAGACGGACATGTTTATACAATCAGGGTCATGGAAGAAATAAAGCTCACCCTTGTGAAGCCCGGAGAGGCCACCGAATACGGGATTACGGCGGAGGTGAGCCCTGAGGGGAGCGGCACGGTCAGCGGAACGGGAGTTTTTTACCCGAATGAGCCCCTCGTTCTGACCGCCGAGGCGGTGGATGGCTACCGCTTTGTGAACTGGACGGAGAACGGCAGCGTGGTCAGCACCGACGTGAACTGTACCCTTACCGCCACGGCGGACCGTCACCTGGTCGCGAACTTTGAGGAGTACGTACCGGAGCTCACCTCCGTCACCGTCACGCCGCCGACGAGGACGCAGTACAATACCGGCGAAGCCCTGAACACGGCGGGAATGGTGGTTACCGCCCATTACGCAGATGGATCCTCAAAGGACGTTACATCCTCGGCCGTCCTTTCCGGCTTTGATTCTTCCGCCGCGGGAACCGTGAATGTCTTCGCTTCCTATACAGAGGGCGGAATTACGGAATCAGCGACGTTCCCGGTTGTGATCATTGAACCCGTCGGGAGGGATATCACCATTGACCTGGCGGCCGAGCCCGATGATAACGCCGGAACGGTCAGCGGCGCCGGTACATACCCAATGAATACTTTTGTTACGATCACAGCCGCGCCGAAAGAGCATTATACTTTTGCGGGGTGGAAATGGAATGGTGAGACGGTCAGCACCGATGCCAGCTATACCTTCTGCCTGACAGCCAATTATGATAATGCGCTCCTGAAAGCCTGTTTTGAACCGGTCCCGGCCCATACCATCACCGCACAGAACTGTTTTGTGTCGCTCAGCGGGGATGATCCCACTCCGCTCACCTCCGCGGAGCCCGGGACCCGGCTCTTTATCTGGTGGGACGATACAGATGAGCCGGAAGGCATGTTCTGGACAGGCTTCTTCAGCGTCACCGAAGATGAACTTCCGGAATACGTGTATGAATTCACCATGCCGGCACAGGATGTGACGGTGGCCGCGGTTTACCTGCCCCAGGAGACCTGTACCGTCGATCTTTCCGCCGGGCCGGCGCCTTTCCCGGATGCTGCGGCTTTTGCCATCGGGGATACGGAATGGGACGGGGAGGGCGGATTCGGCCTCTTGGATCTGGATGGCGACGAAAGATACGATCTGAAGGTGATCCTGCAGGATGATGGACCGCTGCTGGTCAGCCCTCTGAGCGGCATGACACTCCTGGCTCCGTCCTACACAAAGGACATCAGTGCGGAGCATGGGATGATAGGTACGGTTGTTTTCCGTTTCAACCCGTCTGCTTTTGACGATCTGGCCGGGGAAGGGACACTGCTTGTGCTTCCTGCTGAACTGGATACCGTCGAAGCTGGAGCTTTCGAAGGGGATCCGGCCTTTACAGCGGTAGACGCCGGCCATTGCAGAGCCCTTGGCGCGGAAGCCTTCAAAGGCTGCGACGGGCTCAAAGTGATCCGGCTGCCGGGGGACTGCGTGATTGATGAGCACGCGTTTGACAGATGTGAGTCCCTGTACGCCATTTATGGCCCGGCGGGCGGCGATACCCAGGCCTGGGCCGAAGCGCATCATATCCTGTTTATCGGGGAGTAACAAGGCCCCTCTCTATGGCTGAAGAACAGGCTGTGGATTATTTCCAGGCAATGCGGGATTATGACAGGTCCCAGAGGAAACAGGCGGATGATTTTGATATCCCGCTGCAGTCTTCTGAGGCGGAGCTGATTCTCAATATGATTAGGAGGTTAATTTTGTTGTTTGCACAAAATGGGGAGAGATAGCATGGACGCAAAATAATCAATGCAATAGGAATAGCTCTTGCGACTATCGGAACAGTATTCACTTTATTGACTATTCAGGCTTCTCTTTCTTTTTTGTCTTTGCTGAGGGTTATACGCCTGTCGAGATACACGCCGTCGATGTGAACAGCCTCAGGGAAGCTGCTGACGCAACCAAATTGTTTAGGGCTTACCTTGAAAAGCACTGTGGCTATGGGGTATAATTTTTTTACGATAATACGAGGAGTGATGAGCGATGTACGGCTGTCCCGGATGCGGGGGAATGATGACATTCGATATTCCCAGCCAGGAACTGAAGTGCAACCACTGCGGAAGGACGGAATCCATTGAATCCGCCGACCAGCGGGAAGCACGGCAGGCGGGGAACAACTTCAGCGTGGAGGTGCTGACCTGCCCGACCTGCGGGGCGGAGATCCGCACGATGAACACCGCGCAGGCCGGATTCTGCAGCTACTGCGGCGCGTCGGTCATGCTGGACCGGCGGCACGCGGATATGGAAGCGCCGGAGTCGGTGGCGCCCTTCCGGGTGACCCGGGAGGAATGCTTCGAAAAGTACAGGGAAATGGTGAAGAAGAGCCTGTGCGCCGACCGGAAGCTGAAGCGGGACGTAACGGCGGAAAGTTTCCGGGGGATTTATGTGCCGCACTACGTATACGAAGCAGCGGTGCGGGGCGAGACGGTGCTGGAAGGCCACGAAACCCGGGGCAACGACACCTACTACTACAACACGACGGTGAAGCTGGACCACGAGTTTACGAACATCCTGCACGATGCGTCCCGGGAGATGCCGGACGCCATGAGCGAGAAGATCGGGCGCATCGAACCCGACGCGTTCAAACCCTTCACCCCGGCCTACCTGAGCGGATACTACGCGGACGTTCCGGACACGGATCCGGATGCCTATATTCCCTACGCAGAGGCGGAAGCCGTGCGGCTGGGGCTGAAGGACGTGATGGAGGACCTGGACGACGGATATACCTACTCCTCCGGGGAGACGGAGAAGAAGCTGGTGAAGATGGCCCACGCGAAATGTACGGGCAAGACGCTGGTTCCGGTATGGTTCATGTCCATCCGGAGCGGGGGACGGCTGCTGTACTCCATCATGAACGGCGTAACGGGCGAAATGACGGCGGACGTGCCGATGGACATCCCGCGGTTCGGCCTGATTGCCCTGATTCTGGCGATCCCGCTGTTCTTCCTGTTCAATTCCCTCTTTACGCTGCGGCCGGAGATGGTGCTGGTTGCCGCCATGGCGCTGGCTGTCGGGACGCAGCTGCTGGTGAACCGCCGGCGGCAGAACATCGCCGACAAGGAAAAGGCGGAGGGCGCCAAGGAGGGCGGGGACAACCTGCTGACAAGGCTGAAGCTGCGCAAGCGCATGGCGCGCCGCGCCAAGGGCGGCAGCGCGGGCACGGTGGAAACCGCCGGCGGATTCTTCGGGCTGCTGCTCCTGGTGGTCCTGATGAGCCAGGTGGCCAATATCAACGAACCGGGGGTATTCAAGTACGGCGCGCTGGCACTGACCGCCATTATGGGCGGGCTGGCCTGGTATGGCGCGAAAACGGGAATCCGCACGCCGATAGGCTGCATCGCGGCGCTGATCGTTATGGTGCTCGGGACGGTGAACCTGGTGGTGAATCCCTTCAAGAGCGACGATACGGTGATGTACGTGCTGGCGCTCCTGTGCCTGCTGTCGGTGGTCTGGGTATGCATCGATATGCTGATGCTGCATAACCGGGAATGCTCCAGCCCGATGCCGCAGTTTGAAACCCATACGGGAGGTGAGGACAATGCGTAAGGCGGTACTGATCCTCCTGGCAGTGCTCCTTGCCCTGCTGCCCTTTACCTTCGCGGCCGGGGAAACGAGCGGGAAGAATGAAACTACCGGCTATAGTTGGGTGATCAACGATGAAGCCGGGCTGATTGACCGGGCGGAGCTGCAGGACGTACTGGAGGCGATGGACGGGATCACGGAATATGCGAACGTGGGCTTTATTTCCTATCCCTCCGGCGGAAGCACGCAGAACAGTGCAACAAAGGCCCAGGAATGGGGCGACAAAACCTTCGGATACAATACCCGGTTTACGGTGTTCATCATCGACATGACAAACCGGCACCTGGATATCTACGCCAGCCGGTCCCTGATGGGGACGCTGACGGCGGGGGTCGAGAACTCCATTGCGGACAATGTATATACATCCGCCAGGGACGGACGTTATGGCAAATGCGCGGCGGACGCTTTTTCGCAGATCCTGAAGATCCTGAAGGGCGAGAAGATCGCCACGCCCATGAAGTACGCCAGCAACGCGGTATTGGCCATCATCGCGGCCATCCTGGCGGCCTACCTGCTGATTTCCGGGTGGGCAAGGAAGGAACAGGCGGTCAGCATGCCTGCGGTGGTCAAAGGCGCCGCGGCCGGTGCGGCCACAGTGGTGCTTGCGAGCCACCTGAAAAAGGTGGTGCACCATGAGAGCAGCGGCGGCCACGGAGGCGGCGGCTTCGGCGGCGGAGGCGGCGGCGGAGGCGGCGGCAGCAGCGGCGGCCACGGATTCTGAGTTTTTCATCGGGTGCGCTCCGGAAAAAACGGGGCGCATCTTTTTCACTTTTTTATGACATTTTCTGGCAAAAGGTATGGCAAAGAATGAGGGATGAGATTATAATACGGGAACACATTGGGGAATATGTACGTACTTTGAGGGTGCGGTGAGTGGGGATAAGATCCTTCACTTCGTTCAGGATGACACCCGGGGGAAGGGCGTTCAGGATGACACCCGGGGGAAGAGCGTTCAGGATGACACCCGGGGGAAGGGCGTTCAGGATGACACCCGGGGGAAGGGCGCTCAGGATGACACCCGGGGGAAGGACGTTCAGGATGACACGGGTTTTGATTTTATGGGGGACATATGATCCGGAAACAGATTAAATGGCTGATTGAAAACATGGATCCGCCGTACCGGAAACGGCAGCTGATCGCGCTGATCATCTGCGTGTTTACCTGCGGGCTGCTGCTGGTGAATCCGGCGCTGAGCCGGAGGCTGATCGACGACGTCATCATGGCGCAGAACGCGGAACCGCTGATTCCGATCCTGCTGGTGATGCTGGCGGTGAAGCTGGGGCGGGAAGGCCTGCGGTACCTGATGGTGATCCTGATGGAAAAAGACTCGCAGAACATGGTCTTCAACCTGCGGAAGCGGCTGTACGAGAAGATGCAGTACAACGACATGCGCTTCTTTGACAACAACCGGACCGGTGACCTGATGACCCGGATGAGCGCGGACCTGGACTGGTGCCGCCACTTCATGAGCTACATCAATTACCGGATTATCGACGCGGTCTGCACCTACCTGTTCGCCATGGTCTACCTGTTCACGGTGAACTGGAAGATGACGCTGCTGCTGATCGTGATCACGCCGGGACTGCTGCTGATCAGCAAAATGCTGCGCAAGCGGGTACGGCCGCGGTTCGTGCACATGCGGGAAAAACTGTCCGAAATGAACACGGCGGCCCAGGAGAACATCGCGGGCAACCGGGTGGTCAAATCCTTCGCCCGGGAGGAACACGAGAAGAACCGGTTCGAAGAGAAGAACATGGCCTTCATGGACAGCCACCTGAAGATCAACAAGGTATGGCTGAGCTTTTTCCCGATCATCGAAATGCTGGTGAACACGATCCAGCTGGTGACGGTATTCCTGGGCGGTATCTTCATCATCAACGGGGAGATCACTCCCGGCGAGCTGGCGATTTTCACCGGCCTGAGCTGGGCCATCTCCAACCCGATGCGGGAGCTGGGCACCCTGATCAACGACCTGCAGCGTTTCTCGACTTCCGCGGCGAAGGTGATCGAGCTGTTCTACAGCCAGCCGGAGATCGTGGACAGCGAGGACGCGGTGCATCACGACCGGGTGCAGGGTGGGATCGAATTCCGGAACGTTTCCTTCTCGATTGAAGGCAAGCCGATCCTGCAGGATGTGAGCTTCAGCGTTCCGGCGGGGAAAACGGTGGCCATAATGGGGCCGACGGGCAGCGGAAAGACCTCCATGATCCAGCTGCTGGCCCGCTTCTACGACGTGACGGACGGGGCTGTCCTGGTGGACGGATGCGATGTGCGGGAATGGAAGGTGCAGGAGCTGCGGGGCGGCATCGGAACCGCCACACAGGACGTGTTCCTCTTCTCCGATACGGTGGAAGGAAACATCGCCTTCGGCAACCAGGAACTGACGATGGACGAGGTGAAGGACTTCGCGAAGCGGGCGGACGCGGCGGAGTTCATCGAGCACCTGCCGGAAGGCTATGACACGATCATCGGCGAGCGGGGCGTGGGCCTGAGCGGCGGCCAGCGGCAGCGGATCGCCCTGGCAAGGGCCCTGGCGGTGCGGCCGGGCATCCTGGTGATGGACGATACCACCTCCGCCGTGGACAGCGAGACGGAACAGTATATCCAGGAGCAGCTGCGGAACCTGCCCTATGAATGCACAAAGGTGATCATCGCCCAGCGGATCTCCTCCATGCGGGACGCGGACCTGATCCTGGTGGTTAAAAACGGGACCGTCAGCGAGCGGGGAACCCATGAGGAGCTGTTGGAACAGAAGGGCTACTACTGGCAGACCTACTGCCTCCAGTACGGCATCCCTGCGGATGAAAAGGAGGTGAGCTGAAATGGCACGGAACAAATTTGACGTGGACGAGAAGCTTGAATCGCCGTTTCAGTGGAGCCACCTGAAGATGGCCGGCAAATACGTGGGCCGGCACAAGTACAAAATGCTGCTGGCGCTGCTCCTCAGCGGCGTGGCCAGCGTGGCCAGCCTGTTTATCCCGAAGATCACCCAGTGGGTGCTGGACGAAGCGGTGCCGAATAAGGATACGGCCATGATCGGCCGGCTGGCGCTGATTTTCGTGGGCATCATCGCACTGGGCATCGCGCTGAACACGATCCGCAGCCGGATGATGGTCAAGGTGAGCCAGCAGATTATCCACGATATCCGCAGCG
>Ga0310690_10004055_pt1 | contig 21281 bp, 17 predicted proteins | sample AusTroGonzalo_MG_2_FD_207661 | JGI IMG/M metagenome (GOLD analysis project Ga0310690, IMG submission 207661) | Bovine rumen microbial communities from tropical cattle in Woodstock, Queensland, Australia - Gonzalo_04 (v2) (version 2) | ecosystem: Host-associated > Mammals > Digestive system >... | reverse complement strand
TCCACTGTCTTGATTATTAATGGTTTAACATAAATTGTTGCGATCCCCCCATAATCAGAGGGACCGCAAAGGTAGTGATTTTCCATGAAAATACCAAAAGATTCTTCTTCTGGGTCCCTTGGATTTACTTGCCGCCAATCCATCAAACAGGCCTTTCAGCGCTCTCTGGTTGTCGACACGGCAAATTAGGCACGCGAGCTATTCCCCGTCGTAGACGCCCAGGAACAGGATGGTGTTGGAAGAGTCTTCGGTGATGGCATAGACGAACGGGTGGTCGGCCCAGAACAGGATGGGCTCCGGTTCGGGTTCGTCTCCGCCGCCCGCCGTGGCGATTGCGCCGATGGCCGTGGCCGCCGCCCCTTCAATCCCGTCGGTGTCCACAACCAGTTTGGTCTTGTGGACAACCTTATCGATTGCGGTTTCCGTACGGAACATCTTGGAGAAATCGGCATTGGCTTTGTCGAAGGCCTTTTGGATGCCCGTCTCCTGCAAGGTCTGGACCAGGTCGAAGGAGTTCTCGGTTTCGAACATGGGCAGGCGGAAAGACACCAGCATGTGTTTCCTGTCACCCAGTATTTCCGTCCATTTCCCGCTGGTCATCCGTTGCAGCACGTCCGCCACGCCCCTTTCCGCCTTGGGCAGCAGGATGGTGAAAGAATACCTGTGCTTTATCCCCAGTTTGCGGACGACAGCCGTAAACGTGTCGTTCTCAATGTACTCCAAACCTTCCACCGTCGTCAGATAATCCCTGGGGACGGTCTCCCCGGAGGCCGATTTAAACCCGGCGCCCTTGAGTACTTGACTCTCTTTGTCGAAACCGAAGGTCCAGGGGGCCTTCATGTACAGCAGGTTAATCAGGAAGGCCAGAGCATTGTTCCGTTCATCCTGGTCGATGATGGTGGGAATCAGGCCGTTCGTGGTCCTGTGGCACCAGTCGTTCACGGTTGCTTTCACCGCTGCGAAGTCCTCGAAGTCCATGTTCCGGACGGCGGCGTAATAGTTCTTTTCCACAGAAGACACATAATCGCTCACCAGCGGTGCCTGATTGTCGGCAATCAGGGCGTTTACGCAGTTCATCCTGATGGAGGTGTCTACCGCCGGGAGCAGTTCTATCAGCCGTTTGTTGAAGGCATCAAGCGCCGCATGATCGGCAGCGGGGACCCCCATGGCCGCCAGAATCTCGGAAAGCGTTTCCCCGGCTGCGCCATCGGCCGCCATGGAAAGGGCCAGTTCCAGGCTCAGCGGAGAGATAACGGTGCTTTCCCCCTCATACAGTTTGGACAAAAGGCCGAACCCGAACCTGCCGATACCCTCAGAGAGGGCCTTCTCCTTTTCCTCCAGCGTCATCGGCCCCAGCTGGGTGGCCGGTGCCGGGAATCCCGCCACGATGGGATCCGCCACGGGAGGATTCTCCTGGCCCTCTTCCGGATTCTCTTGCGGGTCCTCCTTGCCTTCCTCCAGATGTTCCTCGATGGCTTCGACCGGGTCAATGGGATGAATCTCTGTACAACCGTAAGCCAGCGCCAGTGCGCAAACCCCGGCAACTATGTGTAAACCGTTATGTCTCATAAGCCGCAAAACTAAATATATCTAAACGTCAAAAATACCAAAACTTGCATGAATAACCAAATAAGCAGAACTAGCGAAAAGAACCATTCTTGTCTTTAGATACTGAAACCGTATACCATGTAGTCTAAATGGTTCCAAGTGTAGAATCCAGTTGTCCAAGCCACGGCTTCGGTGTTATAATAGATAGGCTGTCCACCACTATACATATTGCTACCATTCCACCCCCAATTAATACCAATATATTTTGCTATTACATCTATTTGTGTCGAGAATCTATGATTCTCTTCGAATGCTCCAGTAAGTTCGTTGTAAAAAGACAGGACATATTCTCTCACTTCTTTTCGATAGAGCTTCTGAGCAGCATCGGCTACCACACCATGGCCCATTATCCAATGGTTGTTTTCGTATTCAGATAGGCCAAGATATACGGGCATTTCTTCATCAAAAATCTGATCAATGACTGTGTCAAGGTTTACATTAGGTGTCCCAACGCAAGGGATGAGGAAATGGTTCTCAAAAGCACTTTCAACCATTGAAGAATAAGCCCATGTTGAAGACCAATAATAGAGGGCCTCAATGTATATTCCCATTTCTACCATAAGGGTAGAAACCGCCGCAAATGAACCGGTATCTGTATACTTCAGAGGCATAGAGTCCCATGTTGAAGAAGAATAGGTTGCGCTATTAAAGCTGACATCTGTGGGCTGTAAAATCAAATAGGATGATCCTGTTGGAATATATGCTTGGTGGGAACAATCCCCATATGTTTGTTCTGGGTAATTGTATTTGTCATGGAGATAAAAGAGTATTTGAGCCGCTGCTACTGGGACACAACCCGTCACACAACGATCTGTTAGTGCACTACTCGTAAAAGGAGCACGAATATTCCAGGGCGACGATTGCCCCCATTCTGTTCTAAGTAAATGTGGTGTTGATTCATAGTACTCCGTTATAGTTGTTCCCACTAGTGTCCATGTGCCAATTCCCCTTGTTTCTTCCACTATTCCATCCCACCCCTCTTGATAATCCTCACCAGTTTCAAAATCCGGGTTTTGTCTTATGTACAGGATTTTTTGAATAAAACCCTCTAATAGCGCATTAGCAGCGGGAACTTCCGTTAATTCCTTAACGGTGATATTCCCTTTTTCTGCTTTGGCAAAAACTCTCGGTGCACGGGTGTCGGCAGATAGTAACTCCCAACCTTCTGGATAGTTAATCAAGTAAAGAACCGTATCTTCACCCGAAAGAATCGGATCTATTTTGACATCATCCCCCTTTGTCGGATTAAGATTCTTATAACCGGTTAAATACTTATTGATATCTGAAAACGAAACATTATAGTGGCGTGATATCTCTTTCTCGTTACGGCTTTTGCCCAGATCCACTTCCGGGACATAATCTGTATTGCAAGAGCCAAGCATACAAGCCGCAATAATGGGAATAACAAGGCTGAGATTAATTGTTTTCATAACCATAACAATCTATAAGTTGAACTCTCCTTCATAGACATCTCCGTTCGAGAGCGAAAATGTTACGGACCAAAGACCGGAGGTGCCACCAATAGGCATAACGGACGGGCCGCTGCCAGGAATCTCATAGTCTAAAGAAGTTCCTGTGGTGTAGTTATAGAATTCAACCTCTACAACGTCTCCTGCGTTATAAAGGCTGGCGCACACAGAAAGCAGGTCGGAGCTGTAATAGGCCACAATGCTTGTTGAAGAAGGCTGCCGCGGGCCGCCGGACGGTTGACCCTCATGCTTCCTGAGTATAATCCCTTCATCATCTTCTTTAGGCATTCCTTGGCTGTTAGTGCTAGCTGAGCAAACAAATCCATAACTCGTAAAACAAACGAGCAGGATGAATAATAGAAACTTGTGTGACATGATATAAATAAGTTTAATTCGCCACAAAGTTCATTATTCTTCCTCTAGATAAAAAGGAAAAACATGTTACATTTTTATTTGTAACATGTTGATTAATTCAGAATTACGAAAATTGCGATATTACAGAATTGCTAACGCCTATTAAAAGACGTCAATTCTTGAACAAAAAAATAACCATCAGGAATGTCCGGTTGAATTAAGCGGTCCTTGTATCTGGTCTTTCTAGTTCTCACAGCAGAGCATGTCATATCTAAGAGAAAAGCGATGGTTCTGTCTGGGATACCTGAATAAAAAAGCATAATCAATCGAAAATCGTTTTCCGTGAATTGAGGTTTTGACATTGATTCCTTTGCACATGCTTTCCGCAGTTTTACCATTAGATTCTCCCTCCATTTATTCACATTCTCTTCCAAGAGGGCAAAGATTGTATCGTCTTTTCTAAACATATCCAACGCCTGAAGAAACTGCTGCATCTCTTTCTCTTTTTTCTTCACGGGATCCTCATCAAGATAACGGTAAGGGTCTTTCGGGTTTTGCTTCGGCTCATTCTTAACGGTTTCGTATGCGTCTGCGCATATTTTGACAATTTCTATTTTTGCTCTTATTAAACTATTAATTGTCTGAGCCATTTCAGACTGGTTCTCTCGAGTCCACTGCAATTCTTCCGAAATCTCCTGAATTTGGGCCATTTCTTCCTCAATCTTTTGCTCTTTTTCTTGAATAACCAGGGCCTTCATTTGGAGTTGCCGTTTTCGGCTCCTTATGTTCAAATATAAGAACCCTATCATAGCGAGAAGAGCCACAATAGAGAGAAAAAGCAAGATGAGTCTATACCGAGCAACTTCCGCTTGGCGTAAAGCTTCCTGCTGGCTATAGACACTCACCGTATTGGCTATCTGTTGGTTGTTTCTATTGAATATTAGTTTATTATGAAGATTAATACCCCTCAACATCTGACTATTTGCTTCTTCTTGATGCCCCCCATGATTCAAAATCCTAAATTTAGTATTATAAAAATGAATCGAATCCAGAAGTGTGTTAGCGTTGTTTTCCGCCAATGCTAAATAATATAGGGCAGAATCTGTTTGATTCAAGAACTCAAACGCGATAGCTAACGTCCCAAGATCGGCTGTCATATCCGCAGGAAAGCCTAATTCTCCCGCCTCTCGGTATAACTTAATCGCCTCTCCCGGACTTATTCTCCCTGGTTCCATCATGATTGAAGCCCTATCCTTCAACACAGAGGCCAGCAGATAATAATCCTGCTCCTTATGAGCATACTCCTCAAGATGTCGAAATACAGAATCCGCTGCATCAAACTCTCCTTTCGATAACAACGAACGGGCCTCCCCTAATTCTGAATATGCAACATAATTCCACTCTTCGATAGAAAGAAAAGAAGACACGGATTCTTGGTAACAACTTAACTCTGTGTCATAGTCTTGGCTGTCTCCATAGATATAAGCCATATTCTTTGTGATGAGACCCAAATAGTGCCTGTCATCCAACCTTTCGGCTATCTCCTTTGCCTGAAGAAGGGAAATTATAGCACTAGTCCTGTTTTCGGCGTTCAATTGGACGCGTCCTAACGAGTAGAGGGCCAGCATTCGGTTCCTGTCTGCTCCCCGATTCTTATAATATCGTACAGCAACTTGGATTAATGAATCGTCTGCTACATCTATATACGACTTATCCATTGCCAAGGACATAAGAAGAGCATAGCGGGCTTGTCTGGATTTGGAGTTCAAGTCATCGGCAGGAATCTCTGATAATTGTTCATACGCCGAACGGGGATTGTCAGATAACTTCCACTCAATCTCATCCAACTGCCGGTCAATGGCATTGTGGCAGGAGGCGGCAATCAAGAACAAGATTACCACTCCGGCCAATCGCTTTGTTGCTTTATCCATAGTAAATAAGGCTGCCTTAAACAATTAAAAATAGTGAATTAAACTTATTATCTCATGTCCCGGCAGCCTATGCCGTTCCATACAAAAAAGGTGACAAAAGAAAGTCGCCCGATAGACTCACGCAGGCTCCGGAAGGCCTAAGTAGGATCTACCTGATGACTTTCTATGCCACCTTATGGAGGCGGCATAGAAAATCTTGCAGTAGGGCCTACTTGTTAATTTTCCGGATTAAGCGTGTACCCTAAACAAAATTTCTAAGCTAAAACTTTGCTTCTATGTGTTGCTAAACAAGTTTTGCGCTTGCTTACCAATATTGCAAAGATAAAGCTAAATCTATAATAATCCAAGCCCGAACCAGAAACTTGAATCATGCGAGGTGTTCCGAGGTTGTATAAACTATAATTAAATATAAGTTAGTGTATAAATTTGAATTTAATTTATAATTAATTATATTTGTATCGACAAATATGGATGCTCTATGGACTTGAAAAGATTTTCGAACACTCAGATTCTGCAGATGCTTGGGTTAAGATTCAAGAATTACAGGTTAATTCTGAATCTTTCCCAGGGAGACCTTGCCAAAGTAGCTGGGGTTTCTGTATCCACCATACACAAGTTTGAGACGGGAGCGATATCTAATATGAACATCACCAACCTGATGGCTTTGCTCCGACAGGTTGGTCTGCTGGACCGGTTCGACGAGTTGATTCCTGAACAGCCCGCGAATCCATACCTGACGGTACCGGAGCATCAGCAACAAAGAGTAAGGAGAAGAAACAATGGCTAGGATTATCAACAATGAACGCCTGAGTGTCATACTCTGGGGGCAGGAGATTGGACAACTATGCTGGAATCCGGCAAAGGGCAACTCATATTTTTACTTTTCGAAAGAGTATCTTGCATCCGGACTGGATGTCGCTCCTCTCACGGCATCATCCAAGAGCCCATCGGCCCGTTTTGCCATCTATGGCAACTCGGATTCCGCGAAATACCAGAACCTTCCTCCCTTCATCGCAGATTCCCTTCCCGATGATTGGGGCAACACCCTTTTCGATCAGTGGTTTGCAGAGCACCATTACCACGAAAAAGACAAGACTCCTCTGGCAAAGCTCTCCTTCGTCGGTAGCCGCGCGATGGGGGCGCTCGAATTCATCCCTTGCAGCGAAGAAGCGTTCAGCGCCAACGAAAAACTGATAATCCCCAAACTATACCAGTTGGCGAAGAAGATTGAGCAGGACCGCGAGCATGCCATTATCTCTCCGGAAGAGACCCTCACACAGAAAGCCTTGATGGCCGTCGGGACATCCGCCGGCGGGCGGTTCAAGAAAGCGATTATAGCTATGGATGAAGGTGGGAACATATTCTCTGGTCAGACATCTTCGAGGGAAGACCGGAAGTATTTCATTCTCAAGTTCAACACCCCTGAGTTCTGTCTATCGGAGATTGAAAAGACTTGGTATGACCTGGCCACTAAGGCAGGTATTACGATGATGCCTTCCCGCCTGATTGAAGTGGAAGGGATCAAACACTTCCTGACCGAACGGTTTGACCGCCGGAACGGGGAGAAGATTTTCACCCAGACCCTGGCTGCTGTCAATCCCGAAGCGTACTGCTATGAAGATCTCTTCTCAACCTGCAGACTGCTCTCCATTCCCCAGGATGAGCTGAATGAGCTCTACCTGCGGATGGTTTTCAATGTCCTTTCCAACAACACGGACGACCATTCCAAGAATTTCTCCTTCATCATGGAAAAAGACGGCTCGTGGCACCTCTCCCCTGCCTACGATCTCTGTTTCATCTTGAAAACCGCCTCTTCATCCGAGAAACATCATGAGTTCTCCATCCGGGGAAAACACGAAGACATCACCATCGCCGACCTTCTGGCATTTGCCACCCAGAACGATATCAAGAATCCCGCAAAGTACATCAACAAAGTCCGAAATGCGCTCCGGGATGTCCGGGCACTGGCTACATCCAATGGCGTCGCTCCATTCATCATTGACATCATAGAGGCCCGGCTCTGCGAAATATCTCCAGATGTCTTTGCCCTGCCTGCCACCTCCTCGAATTTGATTCGCTTCGAGATAACCGGCTCCGGAAACATTCATCTGTTTGCGATAATGGACGGTAAAGAAAAACGCCGGGTAGTCACCAAGAAAAATGAACAGTATGAACTCTTACTGAGGACAATGAAAGAATCGCTCTCAAGAGAGGAGCAAGAAAGGCTTTTGGAAAGATTTTTCGGTAAGGAGCCAGAATAGCTCCATGCTATAATTATACGCCGTAGGCGGAGACGGCGTCCGGGGCGTCGGAGCCCCAGCGGTCGGCTACGTAGTCCAGGGTGGCCAGGATTTCGGCCGGGTCTTTGGAGGTGACCAGTTTGATGCGGGTGTCTTTGAAGTCCCTGAGGCCCTTGAAATAACAGCTGAGGTGGCGGCGCATTTCGTATACGCCGGTGACGGGGCCCTTCAGGTCCAGTGACAGGCCGAAGTGGCGTTTGGCCAGGGCAACGCGGTCCCGCACGTTCATGGGAGGGAGTTCTTCTCCTGTGTCCAGCAGGTGCCGGATTTCCGTAAAAATCCACGGATGGCCGAAACTGGCCCGGCCCACCATGATGCCGTCTACCCCATACCGTTCGAACATCTCTTTGGCGCGGGCGGCCGAATTGATATCCCCGTTGCCGATGATGGGAATGTGCATCCGGGGGTTGTTCTTCACCTGGCCGATTAGCGTCCAGTCCGCCTCCCCCTTGTACATCTGGCAGCGGGTGCGGCCGTGGATGGTGAGGGCGGCTATGCCGCAGTCCTGCAGGCGCTCGGCCAGGTCTACGATGATTTTGCTGTTGTCGTCCCAGCCCAGGCGGGTTTTTACGGTAACCGGCTTGGAAACCGCCTCCACGATGGCCTTGGTGATAGCAACCATCTTGTCCGGCTCCCGCATCATGCCGCTGCCGGCACCCCGGCCCGCAATCTTGGAAACCGGGCAGCCGAAGTTGATGTCCACGATATCGGCCCCGTGACCGCCGGCGAGTTCCGCGGCGCGGTCTGCCATCCGGGCGGCGTCCACCATGGCTTCCGGAATGCTGCCGTAGATTTGGACAGCCACCGGGGCCTCCTCTTCCAGCGTGCGCATCTTGGCGATGGTTTTGGAAACGTCCCGCACCAGGCCGTCTGAGCTCACGAATTCCGTGGTGACCATGGCGGCCCCCGCCTCCCGGCACAGGATGCGGAAACTGGCGTCGGTGACGTCTTCCATGGGCGCCAGGGTAACCGGACGCTCTCCCAGGTCTATGGTTCCGATTTTCACTGGACGGCGGGTTTCAGCTTTTCCAGAAGGGCGGCCGAGAAAGCGGCTTCCTCTTCAGGGGTAAGGAAAGTGGCCTGCACCGGAAGGTGGAACATGCGCTGCCGAAGCTCCAGGGGCACCTTTTTCACATCCACAATACGCTGGGCGTCCTTTTCGGTGGTGACCAGACAGGCAGTGGGGAATTCCTTCATGGCGGCTCCGAGCGAGCGGATATCGGCCTGATTATACTTGTGATGGTCCGGGAAGCCGATGCGGCGGACAATCTTGTAGGTATCCGAAAGGTAGCTGCGGAGCGGGGCGTCGTTGGCGATGCCGCTGAACAGCACCAGCCGCTTGGAATAGGTGTAACGGCTGTCTCCGTCTTCCGGGAAAACCGGTTCCATGGTGCCGTAGGTGAAAGTGCTGAAGAACAGCTTCTGCGAAGGCTTCACACCCAGATACTTCACCCACTGGCTGCGCTCCCAGTCGTCCAGATACGCCGGGCATTTGGTAACGACAACCATATCGGCGGCCTTCAGGCGGCTCTTCAAATCCCGCAGCCGACCCCAGGGAAGCAGCTTGTCCTTGTGCACCGGACGGTTGTAATCCACCAGGACGATGTTTACATCGGCCCGGAGCTTCCGGTACTGGAAGGCATCGTCCAGGACGATGATCTGGGATGCCCGGTCCAGGCCGGGCATGACGGAGGCGGGGCCGGTCGGGGCGGAGGCGGGGCCGGGCATGACGGAGGCAGAGCCGGTCGGGGCGGGAGCGGTGCCCGTCAACAGCCGGCAGCCGCGGACTCGGTTCTTGTCCACCGCCACGGTGACGGACGGGAACTTGCGGGCCATCTGAAGCGGCTCGTCTCCGAACTGGAGGGCGGTGCCGGACCGGGGCACAATCTGGAAGCCTTTGCTCTTGCGCTTGTATCCGCGGGACAGGACGGCGATATTGCTGTAGGCCCAGTCGTCGCTGTGCAGAAGGAGCCTAAGAACCATTTCCGTATGCGGGGTTTTGCCCGTTCCGCCCACGGTGATGTTGCCCACGCAGATGGTGGGAACACTGGCCTTCACCGACTTCTTCCAGCCCTTGTCGTAGAAAAAGTGCCTGAGTGCTAAGACAATCCTGTAAATCATACTACATGGACAGCACGTTGAGAACGGAGATCAGCTCCTGGTTGATGGGCTTGTCCATCTTGATGGCGCGGGAAATGGGCACGTACACTATCTCATCGTTCTTGATGCCGATCATGACGTTGCGCTGGCCTTCAAGAAGGGCTTCGATGGCGGCATAACCCATGCGGGAAGCCAGGATACGGTCGTATGCACTGGGCCTTCCGCCCCGCTGAAGGTGACCCAGAATGGTCACACGGGCGTCGAACTGCGGATATTCCTTCTTGATACGGTCTGCATAATACAGGGCCCCGCCGGTGCCGTCTTTCTGGGACTCGCTTACCAGCACGATGGCGCTGTTCTTGCTCTTGCGCTTGCCCCGTTCGATGAATTCCGCCAGCTGGTCTACATCCGTTTTGCCCTCCGGGATGATGGCAGCCTCTGCACCTGAAGCGATGGCGCTGTTCTGGGCCAGGAAACCGGCATCCCGCCCCATTACCTCGATGAAGAAAATGCGGTCGTGGCTGTTGGCGGTGTCCCGGATCTTGTCCACACAGTCTACGATGGTGTTCAGCGCGGAATCGTACCCGATGGTGGAGTCCGTTCCATACAAATCGTTGTCGATGGTTCCCGGCAGGCCGATGATGGGAATGTCGTACTCCCGCGCAAAGAGCTGGGCGCCCGTGAGGGAACCGTTGCCGCCGATAACGACAAGAGCGTCAATTCCGGCCTCCACCATGTTGTCGTGGGCTTTCCGGCGGCCTTCCTCCGTCAGGAACTCCTTGCAGCGGGCCGTTTTGAGAATGGTTCCGCCGCGCTGGATGGTATTGGAAACCGAAGAAGAAGTGAATTTGACGAATTCCTTTTCTATGAGTCCCTGGTAACCGCGCATGATGCCGATTACATTGATATTGTGGAAGCGGGCCGTTCTGGTAATAGCACGGATGGCGGCGTTCATGCCGGGAGAGTCTCCACCGGAAGTAAGCACGCCGATGGTGTGGATGTTTCTTTCCATGGGGTACAGGATTTATTCTTACAAAAATAAGAAAAAAACCGTGAATTATTCTGCCAGCACCTGATTTTGTACATGCACGGATTCCTCGTGGATGGCATTGAACACCGTCTCCACGAAGTCTTCCGAAAGGCCGTATTCACGGGCCATGTCGCGGACGGTGGCCGCTACCTGACCCCATCGGCCCATCTGCAGCACCGCCACGTTGTGGGCCTTCTTGTAATGGCCGATTTTGTTGCTCACCCGCATGCGGGAAGCCAGGATATGCAGCAGGTTCTCGTCGATAACATCAATCTGGGCACGCAGGGCGTCGATTCCTTCCCGGTACTCCTGGTTCTCCGACGTATTGTCACGGATGACCAGGCTTTCCAGCAAGTGCTGAACGGCTTCCGGCGTGAGCTGCTGCTTGGCGTCGCTCAGCGCTACGGAAGGGTTGCAGTGGCTTTCCACCATCAGGCCTTCCAAGCCCAGGTCCATGGCCCGCTGGGAAAGCTCCTGCAGGTATTTGCGGTCTCCGCCCATATGGCTGGGGTCGGCAAAGAAGGTCATCTGGGGGTAACGGGCCCTGAGCTCGATGGCGATCCTCCAGCCCGGGTCGTTCCGGTAGGCCATGGGAACATACGTGGAGAAACCCCGGTGAATCACGCCCAGTTTGCGGACACCGGCCCGGTTCAGACGCTCCAGGGCGCCAATCCACAGTTCAAGGTCCGGATTGATGGGGTTTTTCACCAGAAGGGGTACGTCGGTGCCTTTCAGGGCATCGGCAATCTCCTGCACCAGGAAAGGGTTGGCCGTCGTGCGGGCGCCAATCCACAGCATGTCCACCCCCGCTTCCAGGCTCTCCTTTACGTGTTTGGCCGATGCTACCTCGGTGCAAACCCGCATGCCCAGCTCCCGCTGAACGCGCTGGAGCCAGGGGAAGCCGGCGGTGCCTACGCCTTCAAAGCAGCCCGGGTGCGTACGGGGCTTCCAGATACCCGCCCGGAACATGTGGATACCGAAGGCCGCCAGGCCGCGGGCCGTTTCCATCACCTGCTCTTCGCTCTCCGCGCTGCAGGGGCCCGCAATGCACATGGGCCTCGGCAGGGTGAAGAACCCCCACTCGGTTGCGGGGACTATATCTAATTCGTGTGCCATTGTCTATCTGATTATCTTCTTGATTCGGTTGGCTTCCTCTATGAGGCTGCGGACGCGGTCTTCGTCGTAGTCGGCCACGGCCTCCCGGAAAGCCTTCATCTTCTCTATGTACGTGTCCATTACGCGCAGGACGTTGTCCCGGTTCTGGGTGAGGATGGGCACCCACATATCCGGGTTGGACTTGGCCAGGCGCACCGTGGAGGAAAAACCGCCGGAGGCCAGGTCGAAGATATGTTTTTCGTCCTTCTCCTTGTCCAGCACGGTAAGGGCCAGGGCAAAGGAAGTAACATGGGAAATGTGCGAAACGTAGGCGGTGTGCACATCGTGCTGGGAGGCGTCCATGTACAGGGGCCGCATGTTCAGCGCGCCGTACAGCTCTTCGATGGTCTTCACCGCCTTCGGGGCCGATTCCTCCGAGTTGGCGAAGATGCAGGCCCGTCCGTCGAAAAGGCCCGGCATGGCCGCCCAGGGACCGCTGTACTCGGTGCCCGCCATGGGATGGGTGGACACAAACTGTTTCCGGCACGGATGGTACTTGGTGGCGTTGCAGACCTGCTCCTTGGTGGAACATACGTCGATGACAATCTTGTCCTTCCAGTCAGGGCAGGCAGCAGCCTCCTCTGGAGCATTTGCCCGTACAGGGTCGCGAAGCGACGCGGAAGGGGAGGCTGCTGCCTGCCCTGAAGCAAAATGGTCCAGAATGTCGCAGACAATGCCTACGGCGGCGCCCACGGGGACGGCTACCACCAGGATATCGGCCTCACGGATGCACTCTTCGTACTCCACCACCCGGTCCACGAGACCAATCTTTTCGGCCGCCATGGCGTTGAGGGGCTCTTTCTCCACCCCCAGCACCTTATTGGCAAAGCCCCGGCGCTTGAGGTCCACGGCCATGGACCCGCCGATAAGGCCCAGTCCTATGATGCCTACTGTGCGCATACGGCCAGTACTTTTTCCAGCGCCTTCTCCAGCCTGGGAACCGGAGCGCAGAGCGAAATGCGGATATAGTTCTCTCCGTTCTTGCCGAAGATGAAGCCGGGAGTAATGAACACGCCCGCCTGGTACAGCAGCCTGTCGCTCACCACCTCTCCGGGCGTCTTTCCTTCCACTTTCTGGGCTATCATCGTTTCCGGCAGGCGGCCCCACACAAAGAGACCGGCCGCGTCGGTGCTATAGGTGGCACCCAGGGCGTCCATGATGCGCCAGGCCACCTTTTCGCGCCTGTGGTATTCCGCATTCAGCTCCGTGAACCAGTCCGGTCCGGCGGAGAGCGCCTCCACGGCGGCCAGCTGCAGCGGACGGAAGATACCGGAATCCATCTGGCTCTTCACCTTCAGGATTTCCTTGATATAGGCCGATTCCCCGGCGATGAGCCCCAGGCGCCAGCCGGCCATGTTGTGGGCCTTGGACAGGGAATTCATCTCCAGGCAGCACTCCTTGGAACCGGGAACCGCCAGGATGGAGAGGGGTTCGGTGTTGCGGATGAAGCTGTAGGGGTTGTCGTTGATGACGAGGATGCCGTGACGGCGGCCGAAGTCTACCAGACGCCGATACAGTTCCGGGGTGGCCTTGGCGCCGGTGGGCATGCCGGGATAGTTGGTCCACATGAGCTTGACGCCCTTGAGGTCCATCTTCTCCAGCTCCTCGAAGTCCGGATACCAGCCGTTCTCTTCCCGCAGGTTATACTTCACAATGCGGGCGTCCACCATCTGGGAGGCCGATGTGTAAGTGGGATAACCGGGGTCCGGAATCAAAACTCCATCTCCGGGGTTCAGGAACGTGAGGGAGGCCAGCAGGATACCCTCCTTGGAGCCGGTGAGGGGCTGGATTTCGCAGGAAGGATCCAGCGTAACGCCGTAGAACCGGGCATACCATTCGGCAAAAGCCTTCCTGAGTTCCGGAATGCCGGTATAGCTCTGGTAGCCGTGGACACCGTCTTTACCCGATTCCCGGGCCAGCACCTCCAGCGAAGTGCGGGGCGGCGTGCCGTCCGGCGAGCCGATACCCAGGTTGATAATAGGGTCCAGGCCCTTGGCTGCACGTTCTGCATTCAGGCGGGCCATCTCTTTGTTCTTGATGGAGAAGTAATACTCTTTGACCGACAGGGTCCGGTTGGCGGGTTGGATAATCATAGGGCTGGTTTATAAAGCTGCTTTGTATTCTCCCAGAATCTGCAGGTCTTCCAGGAGGGGACGCACCGCCGACAGGGCCTGGCGGTAGCGGAGAATGTCGTCGAATTTGATATCGGCATAAAAGAAATACTGCCACTCGCGGCCCGGGATGGGCAGCGACTGGATGCGGGTGAGGTTCATGTCGTAGAACGACAGGATGGTGAGGATCTGGGCCAGGGAGCCGGGCTTATGCGGCAGCACAAAGCAGAGGGACGCTTTGTCTATGTCTTTCTCCGGCACCGTAAGGTAATTGTCCAGAATGAGGAAGCGGGTGAAATTCTGCTTGTAGGTCTCTATCCCGGGGGCCAGGATTTCCAGCCCGTACAGCTCCGCCGCCAGGGCCGATGCCACCGCACCCACACCCTCCAGGGCCCGTTCGGCCACGTCCCGGGCGCTCTTGGCGGTGTCTTCGGATTCAACCAGTTTGATCCACGGGCAGGTTTTCTCGAAGAAAGGGCGGGTTTGGTTGATGGCCATGTAATGGGTGTGCACCTCCCGGATATCCTCCAGCCGCTGGCCGGGCAGAGCCATCAGGTTTTGCTGGATGCGGAGATATACCTCTCCTTTCACCCGGATTCCCTGCTCCCGGAGCAGCTCGAAATTGTGGATGAGACCACCGGACACCGTGTTCTCGATGGCCATCACTGCGGCATCGGCCCGGGTTTCGTCCATGGCGGCGTACAAATCCGGGAACGTGTCGCATTCCACAATGCTGAGCGGCGTGGAAGAATAAAATAAACGGGCTGCTTGTTCGTGAAAGCAGCCCTTGTATCCTTGGATGGCAACCCTCTTCATTCTTCAATTAAACGGTGAGGATATCCTTTTCCTTGGCGGCGATAACCTCGTCTACCTTCTTCACCCACTTGTCGGTGACCTTCTGGAGCTCCTGTTCTCCTTCCTTCTCTCCGTCCTCCGACAGGCCTTCGTTCTTCTGGGCCTTCTTCAGGAGGTCTATACCGTCACGGCGGGCGTTGCGGACGGTTACCTTGGTGGTTTCTCCCTGTGCCTTGGCCTTCTTGATGAGGTCTTTACGGCGCTCTTCCGTGAGGGCGGGCACCACGCAGCGGATGATTTCTCCGTTGTTGGACGGAGTGAGGCCCACGTTGGCGTCCAGGATGGCCTTCTCTATCTTGCCGATCATGTTGCGCTCCCAGGGCTGGATGGCAATGGTTTTGGCATCCGGCGTGGTTACGGAAGCAACCTGGTTGAGCGGGGTGGCGGTACCATAATAGTCCACCATCACGGGGTTGAGGATGGCCGGAGAGGCCTTGCCCACGCGATAGTTCTTGAGGTCTTCCTCCAGGAAATCAACGGCTTCCTGCATTTTGACATCGGCCGCATCTACGATTTCTTTCGCTTTCGGTAACATATAAAAAGGGTTTTTAGCAGGTGCAAAGATAGTAATATTTTTCAAAAATGTTATATTTGCAAATACAACAATAAAAAGACTTATGCTTAAAAAGTTACGGATTATCCTGGCCGTTGTGTTCTGGGTTGGTCTTACGCTCCTGTTTCTGGACTTTACCGGCGTACTGCACCACTGGCTGGGATGGATGGCCAAGCTGCAGTTCCTCCCCGCTGTACTGGCCTTGAATGTGGGCGCCGTCGCCTTCCTGATTGTGCTCACCCTGCTCTTCGGCCGGGTGTATTGCTCGGTTATCTGCCCGCTGGGTGTGTTTCAGGACGGCATCTCCTGGTTGGGAACCCACAAGGAAAAACGGCCTTATCAGTACAAGAAAGAACACAAATGGCTGCGCTACGGCGTTTGGGTGGCCTTTGTGGTCTTGTTCATCCTGGGTGTGCAGGCAGCCGTGGCTCTCCTGGCCCCCTACAGCGCCTACGGCCGCATCGTCCAGAACCTCTTCCAGCCCGTTTACCTGTGGGGTAACAATTTGCTGGCCAAGCTGGCCGAGCATTGGGGCAGCTATGCCTTCTACACGGAAGAGGTGTGGATTACCAGCGTGGCATCCCTGGTTATCGCCATCCTTACGGTGGTGGTGCTGGTGGTGTTGGGCTGGAAGGGCGGCAGAACGTACTGCAACAGCATCTGCCCCGTGGGAACCACCCTCAGCTTCCTCTCCCGCTTTGCCATGTTCCGTCCCATGATAGACACGGAAAAGTGCAAGAAATGCAAGGCCTGCGAGAATCATTGCAAGGCCCGGTGCATCAGCATCACCAAGGACGCCCAAACCATAGACTACTCCCGCTGCGTAGACTGCTTCAACTGCATAGAAGAATGCAAGTTCGGCGCCCTGAAGTACAAGTATGCGTGGGGTTCGTCCACAAAAAACGCCCAAAACGTGGACGGAACAGCCCAAAAGGCCGATGCATCCACAAAATCGGCCCAAAACGTGGACGGAACGGCTCCGATTGAGGACAAGGGCCGGCGCGCTTTTATGACCGGCGCGGCCCTGGCCGTGGGTGCCGCGGCGCTCAAGGGCGTTGAGGTCCGGGCGCAGGAGGCGGCCAAGAAGGTGGACGGCGGTTTTGCCGACGTGCTGCCAAAGCAGGCCCCCAAGCGGGAAACGCCCATTACGCCTCCCGGCAGTTTGGGTGCCAGAAACTTCTACCGCCGCTGCACGGGCTGTCAGCTGTGCATTACCGACTGCCCCAACAATGTGCTTCGGCCCTCTTCCCGTCTGGAACATCTGATGCAGCCCGAGATGAGTTTCGAGAAGGGTTTCTGCCGGCCCGAGTGCGTCCGCTGCGGCGAGCTTTGCCCCGCCGGCGCCATCCTGCCCATCACCAAGGAAATCAAGACCAACTTCCACCTGGGAACGGCCGGTGTGGATGTAACGCTTTGTCTGGAGGCTACCGGAAAGAGCGCGTGCGGAAAGTGCGCACAGGTTTGCCCCACGGGAGCCATCCTGATGGTGGACGAGGGAGAGGTCCGTCGTCCCGCCGTAGCCGAAGAAGTTTGCATCGGCTGTGGCAAATGTGAATATCTGTGCCCTGTGAGGCCCATCAGCGCCATTACTGTTAACGGAAGGGAGATACACGTATGAAAAGAAGAGACTTTATCAAGATAACCGGTGCAGCCGCCCTGGCTGCTGCCTGCGCCCCTAAAACGCAAAAGAAAACCCCTGCCGCCGAAGGTCCGGAACAGATGGTGTACCGCACCAACCCGCACAACGGAGACAAGGTTTCCCTGCTGGGCTTTGGCTGTATGCGCTGGCCCATGGTGAGGAATGCCGAAGGAAGGAATGTCATTGACCAGGAGGCCGTGAACGAGATGGTGGATTACGCTATCGAACACGGTATCAATTACTTCGACACATCACCGGCCTATCTGATGGGTCAGTCGGAAAAGGCAGCCGGCATTGCCCTCAGCCGCCATCCCCGGGACAAGTATTACATTGCCACCAAGCTTTCCAATTTCGGAGACCAGTCGCCGGAAGCATCCATCAAGATGTACCACGATTCCTTCGAGCAGCTGAAGACGGACTATTTCGACTACTACCTCCTGCACGCCATCGGCAGCGGCGGCGTGGAAGCCTTCCGCCAGCGCTATGTGCAGAACGGAATGATGGAGTTCCTCGTAAAGGAGCGGGAAGAGGGCCGGATCCGGAACCTGGGCTTCTCCTTCCACGGCAGTCCCTCGGAGTTCGACAGCCTCATCGGCCTGCACGACAGCGCGGAATACCACTTCGACTTTGTCCAGATTGAGATGAACTACGTGGACTGGAACCATGCCGACGGCGTCCGGAACGCCAATGCCTCTTACTTGTATGAGGAGCTGGACAAGCGCGGCATTCCCATTGTGATCATGGAACCGCTTCTGGGCGGCCGCCTGGCCAATGTGCCGGAAGGCATTGCCCGCCAGATGAAACAGCGGGAGCCGGACAAGAGCGTGGCCTCCTGGGCTTTCCGCTTCTGCGGTTCACACGACCGGATTCTCTGCACTTTGTCGGGAATGACCAATATGGATCCGCTCCTGGACAATGTGAACACCTTCACCCATTTCCAGCCCCTCACGGAGGAAGAGCTGGAGTTCATGGAGGAGATGGCCGTGCAGATGATGGAATTCCCGATGGTCAATTGCACGGACTGCAAATACTGTATGCCGTGCCCTTGGGGAATCGACATCCCGGGCACGTTCCAGCACTATAACCGCGCAGTAACCGACGGCACCTATGCCCAGTCCCAGGAGCAGAAGGATTACCGGAAGCTGAAGAGAGCGTACCTGGTGAGCTACGACAGGGCCGTTCCCACCGTACGCCAGGCAGACCACTGCATCGGCTGCGGAGAATGCCTGTCACACTGCCCCCAGAGCATCAACATTCCCGTTCAGCTCCGGAGGATTGCCCAGTACATAGAAAACCTGAAACAGGATACGCTTTAGATTTTCACCACCGGCATCTTATACTCTGCACCGTCATACTCCAGTATGGCGGTGTATTGTCCCGGTGCCAGGGCGGAGAGGTCCACGGGCACCTGGGAGAAGATATCGGCCGTATAGTCTCCCGACAGAACCTTGCTTCCCTGGGCCGAATACAACGTGATATGAAGGGCGGTGGGCTCTTCGGAATCTATCCAGAAGTAAACAAGTCCGGTTGTGGGGGTGGGGAACACATCCACCGGAGTGTCCGGCTTAACCGCCACCCGGAAGCGGACCTGCGCCGTCTTTCCAAGCGCATCGGCCGCTGTAATGCTGACAGCGCCCAGGCCATAACCACCCGGCGTAAGGAGAAGTGTCTGGTTGTTCAGGTTGTTCACCTTCAGGTTGCCCTCGGTACTGATGGAAATGCCTGGCGTTTCGCCGTCTTCGTCCTGGAAAAGACCGGAAATATCCACCGGATACTGCCCGCCGGATTCCCGGAGAATCATGTTGGGAAGGCTGCGCACCGCTACCGGAGCATGGTTAGGAAGGATGGTGTAAGGAAGGACGGCTTCCGCCGAGAGGCCCGTAGCGTCTGTGGCGGTGAAAACGGCCTGGTAGGTGCCTGCAGGGGCATTCTGGCCGGTAATCTTTACCCGGCCTTCCGACGGGAGGAATTCCAGGGCGTCCGAGCCGGGAAGGCACGTGACGGAAACCACGTCCTGGTTGGGGTCTTCCACCTTGACGGTGAGAAAGGCCGATTCGTGCGCGTGTACCGTAACTTCCTCCTGAGACAGGGTGATAACGGGCGGCTGGGGATGGTCCGGATTCACCGGCCCGATAAGGGCAATACCATATTCAAACGCAGCCCCGGCATCCAGCCTTTTGCCGATAGGTTTGTTGCCCCCCACTTCCTCCGTAAGGCTTTCCAGCAGGATTTTCCGACAGGTTTCCTGGGTGAAGTCCGGCCCGCCGAAATAAGAAACCAGCAGGGCCGCAACACCGGCCACATGCGGACTGGCCATGGAAGTGCCCGCCCAGCCGGCGCCTTCGTAACCGCTGGAATACACGTCGGTGGGAACGGTGCTCAGGATACTGTTGGAAGCGCTGGTACCGTTTCCGCCCGGGGCGGCAACATCCACCCAGTCTCCGTAATTGGAATAGCTGGCCTTGTTTCCGTTGAGGCCGGTGGCGCCTACGGCAATCACCGCGTCGTAATCGCAGATAACGTCGTAGTCAATGTCTTCATTACCGGCGGCAAAGATAATCACGCCGCCTTTCATGGGAGAATCCGGCAACTGGTTCCCTTTTTCGTCACAGCCGGCATATTTGATAAAATAGTCAATGGCCGCCTTGGTGGCACTGGGGATTTTCCAGGATTTATACGTTCTCAGTTCTTCCGCAGAGATGACGCCGTCCGGCTCGTCGCCCAGACAACCGTCTGCGCCATAACCCCAGCTGTTGTTGCTGATGACGGCACCATGGTCTGCGCCCCATTTGATGGCCCGCTCGGAGATAAGGTCTGCGGAACTTTCCACGGTGTCGAAAATCTGGCAGGACATGAGCCGGACGCCGGGGATGCCGAAAGCGCTGTTGCCGCCGGCAATACCGGCCACGCCGATTCCGTTGTTGCTCACGGCGCCGATAACGCCGGCCACATGGGTGCCATGGCCCTCATCCGACACAATCAGATAATTGTTCCGGACGAAATTGAAGCCGCAGCTGCCGGTTCCGTCGTCCCACATATTGGCGGCCAGGTCCGGATGCTTGTAAAAGATTCCCTCGTCCACCACGCTCACAATCACCTTGCTGCTGCCGGAGGTATACTGGTCCCATACCTGCATCACGTTGATATCGGCCCCGGAATAGGACTTGTTCTGCATGTTCCACTGGCGGTCCAGATAAGGGTCGTTGAATCCCCTTCGCTGAACCTTCCGAACCGGTTCGACGGACGCGATGCCCGGTACGTCAGACAGGCCCGTAACAGCCTTAGTAACAGGTGTTTCCGTGGAGAATTCCACCTGGTAGAACCGGTGCAGGCCTTCCTTGCGGGTGCGGGCTTCATACTCCCCCGCGTAAGGGAACACCCGTTCCAGCCGGGAGATGCCCAGCTCCTGAAGGGTTACGTTAAGGGCTTCTGATTTGGTGACAGTTTTCCCGGCCGACAGCTCTTCTTCGATAAGGGCCATCAGGTCTTCGTCAAATTCTACGACGGCCATGCCGGGCACATCCGGTAAAGCAACAGGCTCCGCTTTTTCCGGAGCCTGTTCCTTAATAACCGCTTCCGATGTGCAGGCGACAGCCAAGACCGCCGCCAAAGCACATTTAGCGAAGCTTCTTATAACCGTAGCGAGCTTCATCGGCCAGTTCGATTTCGATGCGCATGAGACGGTTGTACTTGCAGATACGGTCTGTACGGCTCAGGGAACCGGTCTTGATCTGGCCGCTGTTGGTGGCCACGGCGATATCCGCAATGGTGGTGTCCTCGGTTTCTCCGGAACGGTGGCTGGTGACGGTGGTGTAACCGTGACGGTGGGCCATTTCAATGGCGTCCAGGGTTTCGGTGAGGGAACCGATCTGGTTCACCTTGATGAGGATGCTGTTGCCGGCGCCCATCTCGATACCCTTCTGCAGGTACTTGACGTTGGTAACGAAGAGGTCGTCACCCACAAGCTGGCAGCGGTCTCCGATGGCCTTGGTGAGCTTTACCCAGCCTTCCCAGTCTTCCTCGGACAGGCCGTCCTCGATGGAATCGATGGGGTACTTGGTGATGAGCTGCTTGAGGTAGTTGATCTGCTGCTCCGTGGTGAGACGGCGGCCGCGAGGGTCTTTCTTCTTGCCGTCCTTGAGCTGCTTGTAGTCGTAATAGAACTTGCCGTCTTCT
>Ga0310690_10004054_pt1 | contig 21282 bp, 20 predicted proteins | sample AusTroGonzalo_MG_2_FD_207661 | JGI IMG/M metagenome (GOLD analysis project Ga0310690, IMG submission 207661) | Bovine rumen microbial communities from tropical cattle in Woodstock, Queensland, Australia - Gonzalo_04 (v2) (version 2) | ecosystem: Host-associated > Mammals > Digestive system >... | reverse complement strand
ATGGCTCCGGAAACGCCTTCGATAACTTTATCGGCAGTTGTGTGAGCCGCGTATACGGCGATGCCGGCACGGATGGCCTTTACGATGGCTTCACCGGTGGGGTCTGCGCTGTTTATCTGCTTGAGTCCCTTGAAGATAAGGGGGTGGTGGGTTATCACCATGTCGCAGCCTTTGGCCGCGGCTTCATCGACCAGCTGAGGGGTACAGTCGAAGCCTATCATGACGCCGTGAACCGGGTCCTCCGGGGAACCGATGCACAGGCCGCTGTTGTCCCACTGCTCCTGGATGCCAAGCGGAGCGAATTCCTCCACTGCGGCAATGATGTCGGCTACTTTCATAGGCTCTTTTTCACTTCCATGAGGCGGGCCCTGATGTCGCGCAGGGAATTCAGGGCTTTAACCCTCTTTTCCACGCTGCGGCGGTCTTCTCCCATGCGGGCCATGGCGCCCTCCAGGGTGAGGCCTTCGTTTTTGACCAGGTGCTTTATCTGCTTGAGGGTTTCGATGTCTTCCTCGTGGAAAAGACGGTTACCCTTGGCGTTCCTCTGAGGCTTGATGAAGCGCTCGAAATAGTTGCACCAATAGCGGACGGCGCTGGTGTTTTCGCCCAGTATCTCCGCTACTTCACCCATTGTGTAAATAGTTTTTGCCATATAGATTAATCCATTGATTGTAAAGTACTTCCAGATATGTAAAGCATTCGTGCATAGTCCTCCGGACTGACGGATGCGAAGATGTGGTTCACAGGGTCCCGGGGCGCTCCGTGATACAGCACTTCATAGTGCAGATGCGGCGCGAATCCAGGCATCACGCCCACGGTTCCAAGGGCGTCTCCAAGCTTCACTTTCCTGCCCGTTTCCACAAAGGTGTCGCCAAGCTGGCCGTAGCGGGTGAGGAAGCCGCCGGGATGGCGTACTGTGACGGTGAGGCCGAGCCCCGTGCGGGTGTTCTCCACGCTTGCCACCACTCCCGGAGCAGTGCACCACACCAGGGTGCCCCTGGGAGCCACGATGTCCAGCCCTTCGTGCTGTACCGTTTTCTTGTGGAAAGGGTTCTGTTTCTCACCCAGGGAGGCGCCCGTCTGGGCATAGGACATATCCTTAAGTGGGAGGGTCAGTGGCGGGATGGAATCGGCCTTCTGTTGCAGCAGGCGGAAGATTTCGGCGAAGGTGCTGTCCACCAGGGAGGCCATTTTCATAAGCCGTTCGCTCTTCTCCGCGGAGTAGTTGAGGTAGAAATTGTCGGAGAGGGAGTCGCTGTCCGCGATGAGGTCGGCCGCCGTTAAGGCGTCGGCGCTGGGGGGCTCCGCGAGGAAGAGGCCGGAGTAGATGGCTCCGTCGCGTCGGTTGAGGTTTTCAATCACCTCGGATTCAAGGTCGACATCGGCCTTGAGATCGGCGTACACGGACTCGTAGCGGGCGATTTCCCTCTTGAGGGCCTTGTCCTGAGGGGACGACATAACCAGCGCCGCCACCCCCGCGAGAACCACGGACAGGGCGAAGGACGACAATATGAAGGTTCCACGGCCTTTCATCGTTTTCCTGCAGGTTTGCGAACCATTTCGAAGTAGTCTTTGACCGGCATCGACATATCCATGAAATGCTGGGGGTCAACGGGCTCTCCCTGATATATTACTTCGTAGTGAAGGTGGGGCGATGTGGACTGCCCGGTGTTGCCGGAGAGGCCCACACAGTCGCCTCTCTTGAGTTTCATGCCTTCATATACGAATATCTGTGACATATGCGCATAGCGCGTCTGGTAACCGAAGCCGTGGTCCACCAGCACCTGGTGGCCGTAGCTGCGGTTTTCTTCTTTTATCATCGACACCACTCCGTCGCCCGTGCAATAGATGGGGTTGCCTTTGTCGCATCCAAGGTCCACCCCTGCGTGGAGGCGGATGCCGCCCAGGATGGGGTGATGCCTGTAGCCGAAGGGGCTGGAGAAGCGATAGGTCTTGGGGTCCGGGTTGATAGGGGGGATGGCGGGCAGATGGCTGGCCATGTCGCCGGCCGTGCTTGAGAGTTTTTCCACCTGGCCGTAGGATTCGCTCTGCGCCAAGGCCCTGCGCATTATGGTTTGGCTGCGGGCGATGGTCTGAGCAAGGGCCGATGTGCTGTCCAGGCCCTCCGGGAGAACGGTTTGGCCCTTTGTGCGCTCTTCAGCCGGAAGGTCCTTCATGCCATAGACGGGGCGATAGATGCGGTTGTCGCGCACTTCCAGGAGGTCAAGCTCTTCTTCGAAACGGTCCATGCGGTTGCCCAGCCTCTCCACTTTTGATTCCCAGCTTGCCTTTTCTCTCAGGAGAACGGCCGTTTTGGGGAGATGGAAGTGGAAAACGCCGAAGTAAATCAGCATATAAATGCCGAAAAGGGCCAACCCTGTGGCTGCAATACCCAGTCCCATGAGCACGCTGTGCCGGGACGAGGTGTCCGCTTCTACCATCAGGGTCTCAGGATTGAATATGGTTTTATCCTGCTTGGACACGTTTTAGTTGTATATGTCAGATGCAAAAATAGGAAAATTTCCGCAAAAATAGTATTTTTGCAGGCTATAAGTTAATTGCGTACTATGACAGCACAAGAAATCAGACAGAAATTCCTGGACTTTTTCGCATCCAAGGGCCATACGGTGGTGCCGTCGGCCCCTATGGTGATCAAGAATGACCCTACTCTGATGTTCACCAACGCGGGAATGAACCAGTTCAAAGATATATTCCTGGGTAACAGCGCTCCCAAATTCCCCCGTGCGGCGGACTCCCAGAAGTGCCTCCGCGTGAGCGGCAAGCACAACGACCTGGAGGCGGTGGGCCACGACGGCCGTCACCACACCATGTTCGAGATGCTGGGCAACTGGAGCTTTGGCGACTATTTCAAGACGGAGGCCATCGACTGGGCCTGGGAACTGCTCACTGAAGTCTATAAGATCGACCCTTCAATCCTCTACGCCACGGTTTTCGAGGGCGCACCGGAGGATGGCACGGAGCTGGACACTGAGGCTCAGGCCGCTTGGCTCAAGCACCTTCCCGCAGACCACGTTCTCACCGGCAACAAGCACGACAATTTCTGGGAGATGGGCGATACCGGCCCCTGCGGCCCCTGCAGCGAGATTCACATCGACCTGCGTTCCAAGGAGGAGCAGGCCCTCAAGCCCGGCCGCGAGATGGTGAATACGGATAACGACGAGGTGATCGAAATCTGGAACCTGGTGTTTATGCAGTTCAACCGCAAGGCGGACGGTCATCTGGAGCCGCTGCCGGCAAAGAACATCGACACCGGTATGGGCTTCGAGCGCCTCTGCATGATTCTTCAGGGCAAGAGCTCGAATTATGAGACCGACGTTTTCTCCGGGCTCATCGGCAGGCTGGAAGAGCTTTCCGGGCACAAGTATAAGGAGAACGACAAGGTTGAGGTGGCGATGAGGGTTTGTGCCGACCATATCCGCGCAATCGCTTTCTCGATTGCCGACGGTCAGCTGCCTTCGAACGTTAAGGCCGGTTATGTAATCCGTCGTATCCTTCGCCGCGCCGTGCGTTACGGCTACACTTTCCTTGGCTTCACGGAGCCTTTCCTCTGCCGTCTGGTGGAGCAGCTGGTGGCCGATATGGGCAGCGCCTATCCTGAGATCAAGGCCCAGCAGAAGCTCATCGAGAATGTGATCAGGGAGGAGGAAAACGCATTCCTGCGCACTCTGGACAAGGGTATCCGCATGCTGGAGGACAATATGGCCAAGAACGCCGCCACCAAGGTGGTTAACGGCGTGGACGCGTTTGTTTTATACGACACTTACGGCTTCCCTATCGACCTGACTGAGCTGATTGCTACCGAAAAGGGCTATACCGTGGACCTGGAGGGCTTCAAGGCGGAGCTTCAGAAGCAGAAGGAGCGCGCCCGCAGCGCCACCGCCAACGAGTTCGGCGACTGGGAGACGTTCGTGGACGGAGAGGAAGTGGTATTCGAGGGCTATGAGAAGATGGAGGTGGAAGACGCGGTTCTTCTGCGCCAGCGCGTTGTGAAGCAGAAGAATAAGGAATACTTCCAGCTCGTGTTCGACCGCACTCCGTTCTATGCGGAGATGGGCGGACAGGTTGGCGATACCGGCTGGATCGAGGCCGGCGGGGAAAGGATTGCCATCATTAATACTGTAAAGGAAAACAACCTTACCATACATCTTGCGGAGCGTTTCCCGGCCAATCCGGAAATGCGTTTCCACCTTTGTGTCGATGTCGCCCGCAGGCGTAAGATCCAGGCCAACCATACGGCTACGCACCTGCTGGACCACGCCCTGCGCGAGGTCCTTGGCACCCATGTGGAGCAGAAGGGCTCGTACGTGTGCGCGGATTATCTAAGGTTCGACTTCTCCCATTTCCAGAAGGTTACCGACGAGGAACTGCTTAAGGTGGAGCGTCTTGTGAATGCCGCCATCCGTGAGAACGAGCAGCGTGTGGTTGTGGAAACCGATATGGCCCACGCCCAGGAGATGGGCGCCATCGCCCTGTTCGGCGAGAAGTATGGCGACAAGGTGCGCGTTGTGAAATTCGGCCCTGCCGTGGAGCTCTGCGGCGGTACGCACGCGGAGGCCACCGGCAACATCGGCCTTCTGAAGATCGTTTCCGAGAGCGCGATTGCCGCCGGTGTGCGCAGGATTGAGGCTATCACGGGCGAGGCTGCGGAAGAGTATATACACGGTGAGGAGGATTTGCTGCGTACCGCACGCGGATTCTTCAACAACGTTCCGGATCTTGCCGGAGCCATTAAGAAACTGGTCGATGAGAATGCGGAGGCCCGCAAGCAGATTGAGGCCGCCGCGGCGGAGAAGGCACAGCAGCTTGCTGCAAAGCTGTCTGCCGAGGCAAAGGAAATCAACGGCGTCAAGGTGGTTCGCTTTGATATGTCCGTGGAGCCCGGAATGGCGCGCAACATCGCCCTGATGCTGCAGAAGAATTCCACAGGGCTGGCCCTTTGCGCCGCGTTTGCATATGACGCAAAGCCCAATCTGGTGCTTATGTATTCATCGGACCTTGTGGCGGCAGGAAAGAATGCGGGCAAGGATATCCGCGAGGCTGCGGCCCTCATCCAGGGCGGCGGTGGCGGACAGCCCGGCCTGGCAACGGCCGGCGGCCGCAACGTGGACGGCCTGGCATCGGCACTGGATAAACTCGTAGAACTGGCAACTGCCTGATGAAGAGGCTGGACAGGTTCATATTGAAGTCGTTCATAGGACCGTTTTTCGCGATCCTGGCCATAGTTATATTCATCCTGGTGATGCAGTTCCTATGGCTGTACATCGACGAGCTGGTGGGTAAGGGACTGGAGTTCAAGGTTATCCTGGAGTTCCTTATGTGGGGAAGCTGCCAGGTGCTGCCCCTGTCCATCCCGCTGGCCACCCTGCTGGCGTCGATGATGACGCTGGGCCAGATGGGCGAGAATTTTGAACTTACGGCCATAAAGGCGTCCGGCATTTCGCTTACGAGGGTGTTCATACCGCTCATTTTTGTGAGCGTGCTGATCAGTATCGGCGCATTCTTCATCGGCGACCGTCTGGTGCCTTATTCCATCAATCAGATTTATACGATGCGGTCCGACCTGAGCCGCACCAAGTCGGAGATCAAGATTCCCATCGGCGCGTTCTATGACGGCATCGATGGGTATATTCTCCGGATCGAGGACAGGGACAATTCCAGCGGAATGATGTACGACGTGATGGTGTACGACCATTCCGGAAACAAGGGAAATACTTCTTTGACCGTGGCCGACAGCGGAATCATGAAGATGTCCAAGGCGAAGGACTATCTCACTTTCATGCTGTACGACGGAATCAGCTATCAGGAGACCAATACCAAGAAATATCGCGATACCACGCTGGCGCTGAGGCGAATCGGCTTCAACAAGGAGGAGATGATCATCCCGCTGGAGAACTACGCCTTCCAGCATTCGGATTCGGCCAGGTATGGCGACCAGGTGCGTTCGATGTCCCTGAAGCAGCTCACCGTGGGGCACGATTCGCTGTCTCGTATGAACGACGAGGGCCTGGCGAAGCATCTGAATGAATTCGACAGGACGATAAACTTCCGCTACGACTCCCAGCTGGACACAAACTGGAGGGAGAAGGGTAAGCAGCTCATCGCGATGGATGAGTATTTCACCGGATGGAAGGACCTGGAGGCTCAGAAGCAGGCCCTGGAGAATGCTGCAAACCTGGCTTCGCAGGCGGAGTCGGCGTTGCAGAGCCAGGGGTACGAGGCTTTCGAGTACACCAAGATACTGCGGCTGACCGATGTGGAGATATGGAGGAAGTACGCACAGGCGCTGGCCTGTCTGCTGCTGTTCTTCATCGGCGCGCCTTTGGGGGCGCTGATCCGGAAGGGCGGCCTGGGTACGCCGGCCATCATCTCGGTGCTGTTCTTCGTGCTGTATTGGGTGGTCGATATCAGCGGTGAGAAACTTGCCAAGGACGGCGCTGCAAGCGCGTTCGTGGGCAAGTTCATATCGGCCTTCGTGCTGGCGCCTATAGGGGCTTTCCTCACTACCAAGGCCATTCAGGATTCTTCGATTTTTAATGCCGATTCAGTGAAATCGTTCTTCAGAAAGGTTCGGAGCCGCATTGCGGCGTTCTTCCGGAAGCCCAGGCTGGTGTTTATGGGAACGCCGGAGTTTGCAGTGGCATCGCTGGATGCACTGGTCAAGGCGGGGTATAAGGTTGTGGGTGTGGTTACCGTTGAGGACAAGCCAAGCGGGCGTGGGCTCAAGGTGAATGAGAGCGCGGTGAAGAAATATGCTGTGGAGCATGGGCTGCCGCTGCTACAGCCTGCCAAGTTGAAGGATCCTTCGTTCCTGGAGGCCCTTGCGGCGTGGAAGGCGGATCTGTTCGTGGTGGTGGGATTCCGTATGCTGCCGGAGCAGGTGTGGACTATGCCCAAGTTCGGTACGTTCAATCTGCACGCGGCGCTGCTGCCGCAGTACCGCGGCGCTGCCCCTATCAACTGGGCCGTAATCAACGGGGAGCTGCGGACGGGTGTCACTACCTTTATGATCGACAAGAAAATCGACACCGGCGGTATCCTGTTCCGCGAGAGTTGTCTGATCGGCCCTTCGGATACGGCTGGCGACGTGCACGACAGGCTTATGGCGATGGGCGCGACGCTGGTTGTGGACACCGTGGAGGCTATTCTCCAGAAGAATGTGGAAACCCGCGTGCAGCGCAGCTTCATCCAGGGCTCGGAGGTGCTGCGTCCCGCACCCAAGCTCACGCGCGAGCTTCAACATATAGACTGGAACGCGCCCACGCGCGAGGTGTACAACCTTATCCGCGGCCTGAGCCCGTTCCCCTGCGCGTTTACAGAACTGGTGCGCAAGCCTGTCATTTCGAGCGAAGGCTCTGCCGAAGTCGAGACCCGAGCTTGCGAGAGATGGCTTCAGCCAAAATCTCAACTCAAGATATTCTTTGGCGAGCAGCGTATGGACCTCCACGCCGCTCCCGGAACCGTGATTTCCGACGGCTCATTCATCGCGATCGCAACTGCCGACGGCGCCATCGAACTGAAGGATGTCCAGCTTGCGGGCAAGAAGCGTATGGATGCATCGGCCTTCCTTAAAGGCTTCCGCGACCCGTCGGGCTATGTGGCCACGGCCGGCACTTCGCACGAGGAGATACTCAAGTATACCCCTGAAGAAGAATGAAACAGGCTGTAATCCTTTGCGACGGGGCTTTCCCCACAGCCGATTATCCGCTGTACCTTCTGGGTTCGGCCGATGTGCTGGTGTGCTGCGACGGGGCTTTCGGACATTATCTTGATGCGGGCTTTACGAGGCTGCCGGACGCTGTGGTGGGGGATATGGATTCGGTTGCAACGGAGCTTCGTGAGAAATACCCCTCGCTGTTTTTCCCCGAAAGCGAGCAGGACTACAACGATATGACCAAGGCGATGCGGTTCCTGCTTTCGCATTATCCCGATGTTTCCGATATCTGCATCCTGGGTGCCACCGGCCTTCGCGAGGACCATACCGTAGGGAACCTCGGACTCCTTATGGAATACAACCGTATGTTCGACCTGGGCGACATTCGCGTCCAGATGGTAAGCGATTACGGCACCGCCTTTACGGTCTGCGACACCTGCGAACTGCACGTAGGCGCCGGGCGCCGCTTCTCGCTTTTCAGCTCCGACAACAGTCTCCGCATCAAATCTGAGGGCCTCCACTGGCCCACCGACGACGTCGTCTTCGACGCCTGGTGGAAAGCCACGCTCAACCGCGCCGACACGGATGTCGTGAAGCTCCACTTCTCGCACCCCTCCGTCGCGCTTATTATCCTGGACTGATTCCTGGCGGCTAACGCATTGTGCTACAGTATTTTACGTGTTTGCCGGTGCAAAAATATTTGCACCGGCAAACAATGAACTCGCTGTGTATCAGCCACTTAGCCGCCAGAAAAAGCGGCGCGTTACGGCAGCATAAAGCCGGCGAAGTAGCCGCGGAAGATCACGTTGGCGATTAGGTAGCCGATGATTGTGGAAACGGTAACGCTTATGAGGCCCGGCATCATGAAGCTGTGGTTCAGCAGGTACTTGCCTATTCGCGTGGTGCCGGAGCGGTCGAAGTTCACTGTGGCGATATCCGAGGGGTAGTTGGGGATAAAGAAGTAGCCGTATACGCTGGGGAGAACGCCAAGGAGTACAGGCCCGGCGATACCGAGCTCATACGCCAGTGGCAGCATTGCAACCACAACAGCGCCCTGCGAGTTGATCAGCACGGAAACCAGGAAGAAAACGAACGCGATGGTCCACGGGGCACGGGTCACGAGGTCCGTGAGCATGGCTTTCATCTCCTCCAGATAGTTGCCGAAGTAGGTATCGGCCAGCCAGGCGATGCCGTAGATGGCAATCACGGCCACCATACCGGACTTCCACACCGAGCCGGAGACGCAGTTCTTCAGGTCGACCTTGCATAGCATTATGTTCAGGGCGGCTGCAACCAGCATTATAATCTGGATGCAGAGGTTCATCTTGGGGAGGTTGATGGCATCGGCCAGGGACTGGTTTCCGACGTGAATCATCTGGCAGAATGCAAAGCACACAATCACCAGCAGAGCGCCAAGGAATACGAAGACGGAAACCTTTGCCGATTTGGAAATCTCCTTGTCCAGCGTGGTCGCGCTGCTTCCATACATATACTTGTATATCTTCGGATCCGCCTTGCGCTTGAGGAATTCCGGGTCTTTGTCCAGGTCCTTGCCCCTCTTGTAGGAGGCCAGGGAAGCGCACATAAGGCCGATGACGCAGGACGGAATCGTAACCATGAGCACCTGAGGAATCGACACCATATAACCGTTGGCGTTGGAAATGGTGACGAAGGCTACGACCGCGGCGGCAATGGGCGAACAGGTGATACCCACCTGCGAGGCGATGGAAGCCACGCCGCAGGGCCTTTCCGGACGGATATTCTTCTTAAGGGCGATATCGCAGATGATGGGCATAATGGTGTACACCACGTGGCCGGTTCCAACAAGGACGGTGAGGAAGAAAGTCACCAGCGGGCCCAGGAAGGTGATGTGCTCCGGATGCTTGCGAAGCAGTTTTTCCGCAATCTGTATCATCCAGTCCATACCGCCCGATGCCTGCAGCGTGCCCGCGCAGGTTACCGCGGCGATTATGATATAGATAACGTCGGTGGGAGGTTTTCCGGGTTCCAGACCAAATCCGAAAACCAGGATAGCCAGGCCGATGCCGGAGATGGCGCCCAGGGCCAGCGAGCCGTAGCGCGAGCCCACGTAGAGGGCGGCCAGCACTATCAGCAGCTCGATAATCATCAGGAAAGTCATAGGTTCTCAGTTTTAATGCTTCCAAATATAGTCAATTTTTCTTTAAGTTGGCCCGGAATGTGTATATTTGCAGTGCGTTTGAAAAAGAGACTATGAAGAAAACAATACTTGCCTGCGCCCTTTTCATTGCATCGGCCCTTATTATGGGTGCGCAGGAAATCCGTACCAACTACCGTTCAGGCAACATGACCCGCATCTCCACCGACTATGAGGAGATAACCTGCGGGGAGTGCCCCGTATGGACGAGGGTGGAGAAAGTGGGCTACAAGGACGGCTCCACGCTGTATGTCCTGTACCTCAATTTCGAGCAGAAGACGTCGGCCAATGTCCCCAAGGGGGTGAAAATGGCCCTCAACCTCACCGCCGGCGGCTTTGTCAGGGTAGAGCAAATCGGCCAGGACAGCGCCACTAAGCAGGCCTTCCAGCGCGGCGGAAACAAGGTATACTGGAACCGCACCAAATACGCGGTGGACGATGCCGATATGGCCAAAATCCTTCGCGGAGTAAGCTCCATCGACGTCGTAACGGGCTGGGATCCGGACGATTATATCCAGATGAAATTCTCTGCCGATGAGCTGTCGGCCCTGCTGCGCAGGCACGTCGACGCCATTGGCAAGGCGGCGTCATCGACCATTACCCTCACCGCGGAACTGGGCTCGAGGGCGAACAACCGCAACAACATCCTCACCAGCACCAAGCCCATCACGGCCAGGGGCGCGAATTACGCCTATAACGTGAGCCTCACGCACCTTTATTACAAGAACACCAACAAGGAGGATTTCGACCTCAAGATTCAGATCGGCTCGTCCAAGACTCATCATATCGCCATCGATTCGCCTGTGACATTCACTCTGGCCAATGGTTCGACGGTGGTGCTGAAGCAGGCCGTAGAGGAGGACGATTTCTTTACCGTATACCCGTCGATGCGGGAAATCCGCCAGCTCTGCGGCGGCATCAAGTCCATCTCCGTGACCTACGAGGGCGGCACTCTCACGGACACTTTCAGCGGCGGCGCGCTTTCATCGGCCATCAACCAGCAGTACCAGCTGCTGATGTCGGTATCTGACAGATAATTATGCTTAAACGACTGCTCACCTTATTGCTTCTTGTGTGGGCCCTTCCGGGGTTCGCCTGCACTTCCGTCATTGTAAGTGGCCGATATACGCGCGACGGCAAGGCGGTGATGTTCAAGCACCGTGATTCCTCCTGCAAGAACGTTTCCGTGGAGTATTTCCAAGGGGAGCGTTTCCGCCTGATGGGGCTCGTGAACTCCAACTGGCGCAGGCATCCCGTAGCCGCAGTGCCGGCGGGCACGCCTGAAGTATGGGGAGGAATGAACGAGACGGGCTTTGCCATAATGAACACCGCCACATATGACCTGAAGGACGATGACGTCCCGGCCGCCCTTATGGACAAAGAGGGCGTGGTGATGTACCGCGCACTGTCCGTGTGCGCTTCGCTGGCCGATTTCGAGCACTTCCTGGATACCCTTTCCAGGCCGATGTGCGTGGAAACTAACTTTGGGGTTATCGATGCATATGGCGGTGCGGCCTACTATGAAGTGAATAACAGCATCTGGGTAAAGTTCGATGTGAACGAGGATCCCCTGGGCTACCGCGTGGTAACCAACTTCACCTGGACGGGCCGCGTGGAAGACCGCAAAGGCGTGGACCGTTACGAGAAAGCGATGGACATCCTTGCGTCCACGTCAGTGCCTATGCGCGACTGGGACCACGCATTCTTTATCCGCCACATCTCCTGCTCCGGCGAACCCATCCTCCGCCGCAGCACCTCCTGCGCCATCGTCTTCGAAGGCTCCACGATGTGGGCCTCCCTCGGCCGCCCGGACCGCGTCCCCTGCAAACCCTTCACGCTGTAACTTTTCCTGGCGGCTAAGTTGCTGATACACAGCGAGTTCATTGTTTGCCGGTGCAAAATTTTTTGCACCGGCAAACACGTAAAGCGTTGTGTATCAACGTGTTGTCCGCCAGGAAACACACGGATGTGGAAACGGCCGATTATAAAGAAAAATCATTAAAAAACAGAAAAAGACATAAAAAACATAAAAATCTGCACTTGGGCGGGCTGATACTTGCGAAAAGTGGAAAAAAAAGTAATATAATTGTGCCTCAAAATATGTTATCTTATGCGAGGCTTAAAACGAAAAACCACCGATTCGGGGTGCCAGCACATTTATCAGAATACAATGCGTGGCATTTTGTTGTTCTATTCCGATGAGGACCGCATTGTGTATCTTACCCTTTTCAAGACGCTAGCTGTAAAGTATGGTATAGTGGCACTTACACTGGCACTAATGTATAACCACACTCACTACCTTCTCGAGGATCCCGAGTTGGAAACAATGGCGAAATTCAATATGGAGCTGGCATCCAAATATGCACTGGCCTTCAATCAGGACTGCGGACGTAAGGGCGCCCTGTTTAAGAAGGCTTATGGCAACAGTCCCAAGCACGGAGAAAAGATTATCAGGACATCCGTCGCCTACACTTTCAACAACTCCGTTGAAAAGCGATTGTATACCCGTCCGGAGCACGACAGGTGGATGCTTCTTGCGTATTTGAAGTCCGACCATCCCTTTTCGGAAAAGATCGACAGGGAAAAAGCCTCAAAACGGATGCGCCGGGGATTATCGATGCTCCAGACTCTGAGCAGCAAGAATGTCCCGCTCTCGTACACTTTCGTGAGACAGCTGTTCGATGGATTGAACGAAAAAGAAACGTTGCAGATGAAGGACGCAATAATCAGCGCTTATCTGCCTATCGACAAGGAAGCGCTCCTGAGCTATTACAAGAGTTACGATGATATGATCATCGCCATCAACTCCAATACCGGCAGCGAATACGATATGAAAGAGGACTTTGACGACGTTTCTCATATATACTACCGTGAAATGCTGTCGATTATCGCCAAATCTAGTTTTGGCGATAATCCCAAAAGCATCCTGACGGCCTCTCCGTCGCAGAAAAAGCACATTGCCGATATCCTTGCCCGTATGACCGGTGCCAAATACGGCCTGATACGCAGAGTCCTGGACTTGTAGCCTGGCAGACAAAAATCCCCGGATTTGCCAGAAACCCGGGGATTATTATGTGTGACAGGTATTTTAGAACTGGTAGTTGATACCGATACCGATCCACAGGCCGGCGTCCATGCCTTCGGTGAAGCACTTGGCAAAGTCGGCCGAGATGATGAAGTTCTGGTTCATCGCAATCTTCAGGCCCGCACCGGCGCTGTATACAAGGTAATTAACCTTGGATGCATCGTAGATAGGAGTGTGGGATCCTGTAAGGAGATCGAAAGTGGGATCGTAAATCTTTCCTTCACTATCGGCAATACCGGCAAGGGCATCGGCCTTGTAGGGCTTGGTGATGATACCGGCATCGAAGAAAGGATTCACGGCAAGATAGAAGTACTGGTTGAGGAAGTTGAACTTCACGAGCTTGATGCGCAGTTCGGTGTTCGCCCAGGCCATACCTTCTGCCAGGACACGGTTCTCACGGAGACCGCGGATGGTGTTGGAAGAACCGAAACCTTCGGAAATCATATTACGCTGGACAAGCAGAGGGTTGTTCTGGATCATTGCCAGGGGAGTCTCACCCAGGAGGGTGTGCTGCCAGGCAAGGCGGTATGCGAACACGGGATCTCCTGCAGGAAGGTGAATGGGGATGGAGATGTACTGACGGAAGTATGCGCAGGCCTTGAGGTACTGCTGGTTGAGTACATTTCCGTTCAGGTAGGCTTCTGCCCAGATGCCCTTGTTGGGGGCGGCTTCGATGTCACGGGTGTCGTACACGACGCCGGCATTGATTTCAAGTGCCAGGCTTCCGTCCTTTTCTGCATCGGTGATAACTCCGGACCTGGTGAGGAAGTTGTACAGGGTGGCGTCGGTGTTATAATACTGTTTTGTGCCATCGACATCTACGCCGTTATCCTTCATTGCGCCGAGGTTCCATTTCCAGAAGTTCACGCCGGCAGCCCAGTTGAGGTTGTCGGTGATACGGCCCTGGAAGTTGGCCAGGATGCGGAGCATCTCACGGCTCATACCGTAGTAGTTTACGTTGCCGCCGACGAGGGGAACTGTCATTTCCCTGTTTCCCCAAACATCATAATTCTGCGTTGCGGCAGCACCGTTGAAGCCCCACATGCTGTACAGAGGGTCCGTCATATAGGTAACGGACGCGTTCACGCGCATATTGGGGATCAGATACTTGGAGTCGTATGCCAGATACAGGCGCATACGGTGGCTGTGGGTGAAGTAGGAGCCTTCCCAGCTGATCTTGTGGAGGGGATCCGGATATGTTTTGCCGTCGCCGTAGTAATAGATATCGCCGAAAGCACCAGCCTGGAAGCCATTATCCACAGAGTAGGTGGCAGTGGGCAGTACGCCGAAGCTCCAGCCGGTTTTCATTTCTTTCTCTCCTTCCTGTGCCGATACTGTGAGTACAAGACCGCACGCAAGAAGCGAAATAAAGGTCAAAAAGAGTTTTTTCATAATAGTCGTTTTAGCGTTTAATTGAGCAAAGATATAAATATTTTCTGAAAAAACACTACATTTGCAACCCTATGCCGAAAGCGAAGAGTAAAATACAGATCACCAACCGCAGGGCCTCGTTCGATTACGAGTTCCTGGAAACCTATACCGCGGGCATCTGCCTCGTAGGTACGGAAATAAAGTCCATCAGGGCGGGTAAAGCTTCCCTGCAGGACGCCTGGTGCTACTTCGCCAACGGTGAACTCTACATCCACGGCCTCAACATCGCCCAGTATCACTGGGGCACCTGGGGCCAGCACGAACCTCTCAGGGACCGCAAACTCCTCCTTACCCGCCGCGAACTCCGTCATCTTGCGATGGAGGACAAAAAGAAGGGCCTCACCATCATCGCTGTGAAACTCTTCGTATCGGAAAACGGCTACGCCAAACTCGTCATCGCCCTTGCCAAAGGCAAACGCGAATACGACAAACGCCAGACCATCAAGGAAAAGGACACCCGCCGCGAACTGGACCGGATGGGCCTCTGATGTTACATTTCCGCACCTTCTGCGTTATATAACCGGATGACAGATTATTTGACAGAAGCGTTTCTCCGCATCAAGGAGAGGCTGCTGGGCGGGTCGAAGCGTATGCTGCGAGACACCGCCTCAAGCGAGGACGCCCTGCAGGACGCTTTTGTCAAGCTATGGGGCCGGTACAAGATACGTTCCCCGCAAGAGGCGGAATCGCTGCTCCAGCGCACTGTAAGAAACAATTCCGTGGATATGCTGAGACGCCGGAAAACAGTACCGCTCGAAGTGGACGTCACCCAGGAGGAAACCCCGGTGGAAGAACGTGAGCAGCTTTTCCTGAAGATAGAAGAACTGGTGAGGAAGGATTTGAGTGACGTCCAGCAATACATAATCCGTCGGCACGAATACGAAGGGGCGAAGCTGGAAACCATAGCCCGCGAACTTGGGATGAACCCGCCCGCCGTCCGGATGCAACTGTCAAGGGCAAGAAAAACCATTAGAGACCGATATAATGAACAAGAGCTACTATAAACGACTTTGCCGGGAATGGTTCGATGCCGCCCTTTCCCCAAGGGAGGAGCGCCGCCTGAAGAGCTTCCTGGCCACAACGGAGGACCCGGAGTTCGATGAGGCCAAGGCCGTAATGGGCTACTTCGCCGCAGGCAGGGCCATTAGCGCAAAGCCAGTGCGCAGAAGGCCTTGGATGTCGATAGTCGCAGCGGCAGCTGCGATATCGGCCTTATTCATCATCGGCACAACCATCCGGAATAACAGCCTGAAAGCCATCGACTCGATGGAATCCACCCTGACGGAGTTCTTTTCTTCAGGGGCCGATGTCGAAGGCTCGCTGACCGCATTAATCAATAAGGAATGATGAAACGATTGCTCACCATACTTGCCGCGATGCTGCTGTGCGCGGCGGCATCGGCCCAGGAGGGGCTCTACGTGGAGGACCTCTTCGAAGGGAAAGTTATTTCCCAGAAGATAATGAAGCGCACCTTCATCTCGGGCGCCCAACTGCGGCCATACAAGCTCGACACCTATAAGAGCCTTACTTTTACTGTCGATGAGGGAGCGATGCACGAAGTGGAAGTGCGGGTGATCCGGGACGCCTATGACGCCCTGGACAAGCAGATGGATTATGACGGCGGACACCTAACTTACGCACTTGTGTGCCTTGAGCCTCTCCCCAACGGCCTCAACCGCTTCCTGTGCTATCAGGCAAAGGAAATCAAGGGCCTGTGGGATGTTACGGTGGTGTATTTGCGCGGCCGGGCCTCGGTGGAGGACCTCAATCTGATGTTTAACAAAAAAGAACGATAGTCTTATGAGAAGATTGATTGCAGCGGTTTTTGCCGCGCTGATTGCGGCGTTGGCATCGGCACAGAGTTATTACGATTTCAGCGACCCGTCCATTCCCCTGGTGACCAAGGCGCAGAATGAAGGTCGTGTTGTGTCCGGCCATTCAATATCGGCCAGCATCCTGGGGCTGGAATATGCCTACGAACAGCGGCTGGGAGGTAACTGGTCGATGGTTTTCAGGGCGGGCGCCCCTTGCGTGCTTACATACGCGTCCAGGACGGTCACGACCAATACGTATTCTTCCGGAAACTACAACACATCGGACTCCTCAGTGAGTTATACTTTCAACTGGGGCCCCAGGCCCGGCATAACTATAGAGCCGCGATACTATACAAATATGGAACGCAGAAGCCTTATGGGTAAGAAAACAGCCAATAACTGCGCCGATTTCATTGCCGTAAGGACAGTCCTATATGCCGGCCTGGGGGCTTATGATATGAGCTCCCTCGACCTGTCGGCAATCGGCATGTACGGAATCCGCCGCGGAAACGCCCACTGGTTCCGCGAATACACTTTCGGCGTTGGTTACCACACCAAGTTTATGTTCTTCCTGCCCCACATCAATTTCCGAATCGGCTATACTTTCTGACAATGAAAAAGATTATTGCACTGTTATGCATCCCGGTTCTGCTGCTCTCCTGCGGAAACAGAGAAGAACAGACGGCCTTTTTCAATACGATGTCCGAAACTTTTGGGCATTATACCCTGCAAGAGGTCCGATGGGAACAAGCCGTGAGACTCTCCGACATCGGCCTGATCCCATCTTGCGAACTTCTTCACCAGATGAAAAACTACGGATGGACCGGCTTGCAGTACCAGGAAACAGACTACGGGACTATGTCCGCCACGGACTGCAATCTAGTGATACCACCGACCAGCGCCGATGAGCTGGCGCAGGTAAACCTTTATTTGCCTTATTTCCAATACACTCCCGATGTCGCCGGCGACGGAACGGAAACCATTCTTCCTCCCGATCCGGTTGACGGCCGATGCTGCGTCACAGTGGACGCCTACCAGTTCCATTACACGATAGATGATGAGGGCCGTATCGACATACAATGTCCCGACAGTCCACTTGTCGCCGATACATTCCCTTATACGGATGTCAAAGTCCGTTTCACGGATAACGGGCAGTTACTTTTCGAAGGCTATACCACGCTCTGGGACTTCAGCTCCGGCACCTGGCAATCCGGCCGCCTGACCGCCGTCTTTTCCCGCCGCGTCCACCAGGAGACCATCGTCGTCGTACGCGAGCGCTAAATCGGCTGGCGGATAACCCGTTGAGGGTCAGCGTTTTACGTGTTTGCCGGTGCAAAAATTTTTGCACCGGCAAACAAGGAACTCGTTGAGCCACAGGCACTTAGCCGCCAGGAATTTTCTAGAAGGCGTAGAGGAAGATGTCGTACATCATGATGGCGGAGGCGATGAGTTTCAGGCCCATGCCGAACATAAAGCCCAGGAAGGCGCCGAGGGCCGATTTGGCCGATGCGCCGGCGCTTTTGTCGGCGAACATCAGTTCCGCCAGGAAGGCGCCGATGAGGGCGCCCAGGATCATGCCGACGGGGGTGAGGAACATGCCCACGACAAGGCCGATACCTGCGCCGATGCCGCCGTATTTGCTGCCGCCCGTGACTTTGGTGAAGTACGAGGGCACGACGTAATCAAGTATTGTGATAATCACCGTCAATGCCAGCCAGATGAGAAGCAGCGTGAGGGTCATCGTGTGCCCGGCGTGGGTGCCGTGGCCCCAGATGTAGATGACGAGCATTCCTATCCAGCTGATGGGAGGGCCGGGAAGCCCGGGCACTATGCTGCCGATGATTCCGACGACGCCCAGGACTATTGCAATTATCGCTACCAATGTTTCCATAGGCACAAAAATAATCCTTTTTGCCGATATCGAAAAATTTTGTGTATCTTTGCAACCCCAAGATGGTCCCGTAGCTCAGTTGGATAGAGCAACAGCCTTCTAAGCTGTGGGTCCCGCGTTCGAGTCGCGGCGGGATCACGAAACGCCCAGGCATCACGCCCGGGCGTTTTTCGTATACAAAAAATTCGTATCTTTGGGGTGCCTATGGAAATACTAGTAATCAACGGAAGCCCCAAGGGGCCGTACTCGATAACCCTTCACACCTGCCTGTATCTGGAAAAGAAGTTTCCCCAGCACCATTTTTCGTATCTGGATGCGGGGCGGAAGATACGCGCGTTCGAGAAGGATTTCACTCCTGCGCTGGAAGCGCTGCGCAAAGCGGAACTCATAGTGTTCTGCTATCCGGTGTATACTTTCCTTGTGCCATCGCAGCTGCACCGTTTCATCGAACTGATGAAAGCGTCAGGTGAGGATTTCTCCTCCAAGGCCGCAACGCAGGTGAGCACCTCCAAGCATTTCTACGACATCACCGCGCATCGCTTTATCAAGGACAATTGTGCCGATATGGGTATGAGATGCCTGGATGGTTTGAGTGCCGATATGGATGATATTCTGAAGCCCGTGGGGCAGAAACAGGCGCGGGACTGGTTTGAGTTTGCAATTTGGCAATTAAAAGGAGATTTCTCGACTCCGGCTGCGCCTTCGCTCGAAATGACAAGTCGCCGCGCAGTCATCGTGGCCGATCTGGCACCGGAGGATGAGAAACTCAAGGGGATGATCGACACATTCCTGGAAGTTTTCCCCTATGAGTGCGACGTGGTGAACATCCGCGAATTTCCTTTCCAGGGCGGCTGTATTAGCTGTTTCAGCTGCGCCGGGGACGGAGAGTGCGCGTACAAGGATGGCTTTGACGATTTCCTCCGCAACACAATCCATAAGCACGATGCAATCCTCTATGCCTTCCGCATCCAGGACCACTCGATGGGCTCCCTCTTCAAGATGTACGACGACCGCCAGTTCTGCAACGGCCACCGCACCGTGACGATGGGCACGCCGTTCGGCTACATCGTGGAAGGGGAGTACTCCAAGGAGGAGAATCTGCGTCTGCTTCTGGAGGCCCGCGCCCAGGTGGGCGGGAACTTCCTTGCGGGCGTGGCAAGCGACGAGGGTGATGCCCGGGCCAACATCGACCTGCTTGCAAAAACCCTCACGTACGCCCTTGAGCATCAGTATTGCCCTCCCCAGAACTTCCTGGGCGTGGGCGGAATGAAGATTTTCCGTGACCTTATTTATATGATGCGCGGCCTTATGAGGGCCGACCATAAGTTCTTCAAGTCCCACGGCCAGTACGATTTCCCGCAGAAGAAGTGGCGCACTTCTATGTCGATGTACCTGGTAGGCGGCCTTATGCGTAACAAGAAACTCAAGGCAAAGATGGGTAACAAGATGAACGAGGGGATGATAGCCCCTTATAAGAAAATGTTAGATAAAGCTTAAAGATATGGCAGAGAACAGACGTTCACTTTTTGCAGGCCTGCTTATCGGCCTTGGTGCCTGCGGTTTCCTGGCCCTGGGAGGCATTCCCGGAGCAATCATCTTCGCATTCGGCCTCATCGGCGTGGTGCTCTCCGGGGTGCCGCTGTACACCGGCCGCGCAGGCGTTATGCCCGTCAAACAGACGGGCAGCCTTGTGATGATATGGCTGTTCAACGTGCTGGGCTGCGTTCTGCTGGGTCTCCTGATGCTGTCTCTGGGCGGCGAGCCCGTGGAGCGTGCGCAGACTGTGGTGGCGGGTCGATTGGCGCAGGGCCCCTGGCGCAGTTTCTTGCGCGCCGTGGGCTGCGGCCTCATCATCGACATAGCCGTATGGATGTACCGCACCACCAAGAACATCCTTCCCGTGCTCTTCGGCGTGCCCCTGTTCATCCTCTGCGGTTTCTACCACTCCATCGCCGACGTGGTGTACATCGTGGCCGCCTGGAAATGGAGCCCGGACCTCCTCTGGTACTACCCGATAATCGTTCTTGGCAACTACGCCGGATGCAACATCCGGCGCCTGGTACTGCCTAAAGAATAATACCCGAAAAATTGCTTGCAATATCGAAAAAAAGCAGTACCTTTGCGGTCACATAAATGCGAAGTGGAAAGATTTGGCCAGCTTGCAACCACTTAAAAAAATGCTAAAATGCTTTCATATCAGTGTTTTGTATTTTAGCCTCACGCATATATAGCCGGGGCTAATTTTTTTATACTTTATGGGAAAGAATTATCTTTTCACGTCGGAATCGGTGTCCGAAGGACATCCCGACAAAGTTGCAGACCAGATAAGCGACGCCGTCCTTGACGCATTCCTGTCCAGGGATCCGGAAGCCAAAGTGGCCTGCGAGAGTTTCTGCACCACCGGCATGGTTGTGGTGATGGGCGAGGTGCGTACCGACATCCGCGTGGATGTGGAGACCATCGCCCGTAACACCATCCGCAACATCGGGTACACCAAGAGCGACTACAGGTTCGATGCCGACGGCTGCGGCGTGCTTTCCGCACTTCACGGCCAGAGCGACGATATCGACAGGGGTGTGTCCAGGGAGGATCAGGGCGCCGGCGACCAGGGAATGATGTTCGGCTATGCCTGCCGCGAGACTGAGGACTATATGCCCCTGCCCCTGTACCTGAGCCACAGGATCCTGAAGATTCTCTCCGAAATCCGCCACAACGAGCCCACTGTGATGCCTTATCTCCGCCCGGATGCTAAGAGCCAGTTCACCGTGGAATACGACGGCGAAACCCACAAGCCGGTGAAAGTGCACACCATCGTGATAAGCACCCAGCACGACCAGTTCGATACCGACGAAGCCATGCAGCGCAAGATCCGGGAAGACGTGGAAAACATCCTCATCCCCCGTTTCAAGGCGGCCCTTGCCCCGGAAACCGCAGCCCTCATCCACGATTATGAGCTTCTGGTGAATCCCACCGGCAAGTTCGTGATCGGCGGTCCGGACGGCGATACCGGCCTCACAGGACGCAAGATCATTGTCGATACCTACGGCGGCCGCGGCGCCCACGGCGGCGGCGCCTTCTCCGGAAAAGATCCGTCCAAGGTCGACCGCAGCGCGGCCTATGCCGCCCGCCACATCGCCAAGAACATCGTGGCGGCAGGAGTGGCCGACGAATGCCTGGTACAGCTGGCCTACGCCATCGGCGTGGCCCAGCCCG
>Ga0310690_10004053_pt1 | contig 21283 bp, 15 predicted proteins | sample AusTroGonzalo_MG_2_FD_207661 | JGI IMG/M metagenome (GOLD analysis project Ga0310690, IMG submission 207661) | Bovine rumen microbial communities from tropical cattle in Woodstock, Queensland, Australia - Gonzalo_04 (v2) (version 2) | ecosystem: Host-associated > Mammals > Digestive system >... | reverse complement strand
CAAGCCTACGGCTGGGGTCTGCTCGACCGCGAAGTTTATCTTGGCATTTGGATTGTGTGCTTTGCCTTGTTGGGCTTCTACCTCTTGGGCAGAATCCGATTCAAGGGTGAGAAAGAAGTCAAGGAGCTGAGCGTGTTCCGTTTGGTGTTGATTATCATTGACTTTACCTTCGTAGTTTATATGATTCCTGGCATGTGGGGTGCACCTTTGAAGGCTCTCTCGGGCTATCTGCCTCCGCAGCAATCTCTCGATTTCAATTTGGACAGAACCATTAAATATGTTGAGTCGCAAATGGAACCTCAAATCTGCGAAGAACCGAAATATGGCGATGTCCTCGAACTGCCTCACGATTTGAGCGGTTATTTCGACTATGAGCAAGCTTTGAGTTGCGCTCGTGCCCAAGACAAGCCCGTTTTCGTGGACTTCACTGGCCATGGTTGCAACAACTGTCGTGAGATGGAAAACAGCGTTTGGAGTGACCCCGAGGTGCTGAAGATGCTTCGCGAGGAGTATGTCGTGGTGGCCCTATACGTGGATGATAAGACCCTAATGCCCGAAGAGGATTGGTCGGTCTCGACCAAGAACGGCAAGGTCAAGAAGACTATCGGTTCTAAGAACATTGACTTCCAAGAAACCTGCTTTGGTGCCAATGCGCAGCCTTATTATGTGCTTTTAGACAACGACGGCGACATGCTGATGATTCCGCGTTCCTATAGCAAGGATAAGGTTGCTTTCCTCACCTTCTTGAAGAAAGGTCTCGACAACTACAAGAACGGTAGGAAGTATATCCCCGAAAAATACAAATAACTTATATTCAACCTTATTCAAAAGTTGACTAACATGAGAAAATCATTCATTCTTTTCCTGCTGCTTTTTGCGGGAACATGCCTTTTTGCCCAAGGCGAATTGAAAACCAAGACCTTCCATTTGGATAACGGTCTGAAGGTGGTGATGTGCGAAGACCACTCACAACCAGAAATTTACGGAGCTGTCTATGTCCACGCGGGCAGCAAAAACGATCCTGTGGAAGCTACAGGTATGGCGCATTATTTTGAGCATATCATGTTCAAAGGGACGGACAGAATCGGTACGACCAATTGGGAAGCCGAAAAAGTGTTCCTCGACAGCATCGACTTGATGTATGACCGTCTGCATGAAACAACCGATGTGGTTGAACGCCAAGCCATTCAGCAGAAAATTAATGCTTTGTCGCAGAAGTCGGCGGAATATGCCATCCCGAACGAGGTGGATGTCATCCTCACGCAGATGGGCGGCAAAGGCTTGAATGCAGGCACGGCCTACGACCAAACCATGTATTTCAACACTTTCCCCTCGAACCAACTCTCCAAGTGGATGGACGTGTATGTGGAGCGTTTCCGCAATCCCGTGTTCCGCCTGTTCCAGTCGGAGCTGGAGACGGTGTATGAGGAAAAGAACATGTACGGTGACGGTCCTATCAATGCGTTCCAAGAGTATCTTTTCAAGGAAACTTTTGGTGAGCATCCCTATGGTCGCCCCGTCATTGGCTACACCGAGCACTTGAAGAATCCGCAGACCAGCAAGATGCGTGAGTTCTACAACACCTATTATGTGGCCAACAATATGACCCTCATCCTTGTTGGCGACTTTAATATTGAGGAAACCGAGCCTTTGGTGGCCAAGAAGTTTGGCACTTGGCGCAGGGGTGAACTGCCCAAAGAGCCTACTTACACTTTGCCGAAATTCAATGGTCCGACGGTGAAGGAAGTCAAGATGACGCCCATCAAGATGGGTGCTTTGGTGTTTCCAGGTGTCAAAATCTCTGACCCCGATTACCTGCCTTTGAGTTTGGCTTGCGGTATTTTCAGCAACGGCGAGACGGGTCTCACGGATAAACTTATGCTTGACGGCAAAATCATGGCTGCCATGCTGATGCCGCTTTCTTTGGAGGATCATGGCGGCAATTTGATGTTTTACATCCCAAAACTGATCGGCCAGTCACATGAGGATGCAGAATCATTGATTTTCGAGTGTCTCGACCGCTTGAAGAAAGGCGATTTCAGCGACGACCTCTTCGAGGCCATGCGGATGAGCACGCTGACAGACAGGATTCATGATATGGAAAGTCTGAATAGTCTTGCCAATCTTTTCCTTGAATTGGAAACGAGAGGCATGACCTATGAGGATTATCTCGCTGAAACAAAACGTCTTGAAGCCATCACGAAAGACGAGGTGGTAGCCATTGCCAACAAGTATTTCGGCAACAACTATTTGGATGTGCGCTCTAAAATGGGCTTCCCCGATAAGGACAAGGTGGATAAGCCAAATTGGAAACCCATCGAGGCCAAGAACACCGAGGCCAAGTCGGACTTTGCTAAAGCCATTGAGGCACAACAGGTTCCTGAGGTTGAGCCTCAAGTCATTAAATTTGGAGAGGATGTGAAGATTACGGAGGTGAACGACAGTTTCAAGCTTTTCTCCTCTGCCAATCCGCGCAACGATATTTTTAACCTTGAGGTGAAGTTCAACTATGGGACATTCCAAGACCCCGACTTGAACCGCGCTGTCCAATATCTCAACATGCAAGGCACTCAGACGCAGACCCCCGAGGAGGTTGCCCTCGCTTTGCAAAAGATGGGTGCGACGATTGACATTTTCTGCTCTGACAACAACCTGACCGTACGCATGACTGGCTTCGAAAAGGACATGAACGACATCATTGCATTGTGCAGTCGCAAGCTTCAGAATCCCTCAAACAAAGAGACTTACATTCAGACTTTGGTGGAATCTGAACAAGCTGACCTCGAAACCTCGCGTGACGATGCATCCACTTGGGCGCGTGCTGTCCGCGCGTATGCTTTGTACGGCGATCAATCTGTTTATTTGAATCATACTCCTTTGAAAGAGTGGAAGAAAAAGAGCGGTGAAGAACTGCTGGCTGAAGTTGCCGAAGCTTTGAAGTTCGATGGTCATGTGCTGTATAGCGGTAATACCGATCCGAAGTTGGTGGCGAATATGCTGAAAGATAACCAATTGGTGCGCCCGAATGCTCAAAAGGGACGAGAGAAAGTGTATGTCGAGAGGAAGTTTACAGAGCCTCAGGTCTTTATTGCCTCCAACAAGAAATTCCGCCAAAGCAACATTTATTTCCACGTTCCGGGTGAGAAACTTAGTTTGCAGGATGAGGCTTTGTCATCGGTGTTCAGCAAGTATTTCGGCACCGATATGTACTCCATTGTGTTCCAAGAAATCAGGGAGTTCCGCTCCTTGGGCTATACGGCCTACAGCTATTATACATACGACTATTTGGAGCGCAAGCCGGGCAACCTGTTTGGCTTCTTGGGCACGCAATCCGACAAGACTTTGGACGGCATGACCGCCTTCAAAGACTTGATTGTCAATATGCCGGTGCGTATGGAGAAGTTCAACGCCTCGAAGGAAGCCTTGCTGAAATCACGTGCCAGCGATTATGTCGGTTTCAGGAATATGCCTTCGTCGGTGCAAAACTGGATGAAGAAGGGCTACGACCACGACCCACGTGGCGAAGTGACCGAAATCATCCGCAACACCTCGTTTGAGGATGTGCAGGGCTTCTATAACCGTATGATTAAGGATCGTCCTGTCGTCATCATGATGTCGGGCAACGAGAAGCAGATCGACAAGAAGGAATTGGCCAAGTTTGGCGCAGTGACCAAGCTGAAATACAAGCAAATCATCAAGGAGTAAACCTTATGGATGAGATTCTTCGTGTTGAAGGCTTGAGTAAGACTTTTCGGCTTTCGCGCAAACAACAGCAGATTGAGCGGACTGACCGTAAGGAAATTGTGGCGGTCGATAACCTTTCGTTTACTGCAAACAAGGGCGAGATTTTCGGTCTGCTAGGTCCCAACGGTGCTGGCAAGACCACGACGCTCCGAATGTTGGCCACTTTGATTGCTCCCGATAAGGGCGATGCCTTCATCGATGGATGCTCCATTGTGAGCCAGCCTGAGCAAGTGCGGGCCAAAATCGGATTTCTGACCTCGGAACTGAAATTGGAAGACTTCTTCACCCCGAATTATCTGTTCGACTTTTTTTCTCATCTCTACGGTATTGCGCCCGAAGTGATAGCCCAACGCAAGGCCAAGCTGTTCGAGCGTTTCGGCATCGACAAGTTTGCTGAGGTGAAAGTAGCTAATCTTTCGACAGGTATGAAACAGAAGGCCTCATTGGTGATTTCGTTGGTGCATGACCCGGATTTTATCATCTTCGATGAGCCGACCAATGGCTTGGATGTGCTGACTGCCCGCACGGTGACGGATTATCTTCAGGAACTGCGTGAGCAAGGCAAGACCATCATTCTTTCCACCCATATTTTCAGTCTTGTGGAGCGCCTATGCGACCGCGTGGGCATTATCATTGACGGACAAATGACGCACTGCGACACGTTAGAAGGCATTTGCGGAGGCCAGTCGCTCGAAGACCGGTTCTTTGACATCTACAAAGCCAAGAAAGGAGGGATGGAGTGATGAAAAACAACACTTGGACGATTATCAAAAAGGAATGCGCGCGTTTCTTTGGCGACCGCACCATGTTGCTCACCACGGTCATCATGCCGGGTTTGATGATTTACCTCATCTATTCCTTCATGGGCAACAACTTTATGAAGCCCAAGGACTTGGGTCGTGCCACGCTCTATGTGGAGAATATGCCTGAAAGTCTGCGCCCGATGCTGGAGGCTTTGCCTTTGGATATGGTGACCGAGGACGTTGATTTCGAGCGACTTCATGGAGAACTAGCTTTGAAGGAAAGTAAGTTTGTCTTGCTGACATTCCCCGAAGGATTCGATTCGCTGACCGCGCAATACGACCCGGCAAGCGGTTTGGCTGCCCCGAATGTGCAGTTGCTCTACAATTCGGCCTCAGAGTCGTCGCAACAGGCTTATTCGATGGTAAATTCGGTATTGGACGGCTACGAAAGCACCATATGTAACCGCTTCGATATCAACGCTTTCGAAGACGGAATGGCCGTTTATGACTTGGCTTCTAACGAGGATGTCGTAGGCAACTTTTTCAGCGAATTGATTCCCATGCTGCTCCTTTTGATGGCTTTCACAGGTTGTATGTCCATCGCTCCGCCGTCCATTGCAGGTGAGAAGGAGCGTGGCACCATTGCTACTTTGCTGGTCACGCCGATGAAACGCCGTGAGTTAGCTCTGGGCAAGGTGCTGAGTCTGTCGTTTTTCGCCATGTTGAGTGGCTTGTCGAGTTTCACGGGCATGATGCTCTCGTTGCCGAAACTGATACACGCCGACGAGCTGGGAATGAATGCCAATATCTATCAGGTATCGGATTATGTTGTGCTTTTACTGTTGATTTTCAGTACGGTATTGGTTTTGGTTTCGGTCACATCTATCATCTCGGCGCAAGCCAAATCGGTGAAGGCGGCTTCGGCCGTCATGGCACCCTTGATGCTTGTGGTGATGTTGGTCGGCATGATTCCGATGATGTCGGGTACAAATGTGGCCAACCTCGCTTATTTTGCCATCCCAGTTTACAACAGCGTGCTTTCCATGTCGCAAGTCTTTGCTCACGAAGCCACCATGATCCCTCTTCTTATCACTTTGCTATCGAACTGTCTCTATTCCATTCTCGGTGTCTGGATTCTCACGAGAATGTTCAATAGTGAGAAGGTGATGTTCTCGAAGTAAACGAAAAAGAGCGGTGAAAGCCGCTCTTTTTCGTTTCAATATTGTGCCTCAAATAGTTACGCTATTTCTTCGCCTTTCACAAAATGCTGATAGAAAGCAATAATCGTCTCGATGCCCTTGTAGAAGTGGTCGAGGCGGTAGTTCTCGTTGGGCGAGTGGATGGCGTCTTCACCGAGGCCGAAGCCCATCAGGATGGACTTGATGCCCAATACTTCTTCAAATCTTGCGATAATTGGGATGGAACCGCCCGAGCGCATCGGGATGGGCTGCTTGCCGTAGGTGTCCATGTAGGCGGCTTCTGCGGCCTTGTATGCCGGCAGGTCGATGGGGCAACCGTAGGCTTGTCCGCCATGTAGTGGAGTGACCTTCACCGTGACATATTCGGGAGCGTTCTTTTCAAAGTAATCCTTTACTAAAACGGCAATCTTTTCGTTGTCTTGATTGGGTACGAGACGGCACGACAGTTTGGCGTATGCTTTCGAGGGCAGCACGGTCTTGGAGCCTTCGCCTGTGTAGCCACCCCACATGCCGCAAAGGTCGAAGGTGGGACGCACGCCGACACGCTCAATCTTGGTGTAGCCTTCCTCACCGCGTAAAGCCTTCACGCCGACGCTGTTCTTGTAGTTTTCTTCGCTGTAAGGTGCCATGTTGAGCAGTTCGCGTTCGCGGGCGGAGCATTCAATGACATCATCGTAGAAATGTGGAATGGTGATATGGTTGTTCTCGTCCATGCACTTGGCAATCATCTCGCAAAGTGTGTTGAGCGGGTTGGCGACGCTGCCACCAAAGAGGCCCGAATGCAGGTCTGCATTGGGACCAGTGACCTCGATTTCCCAGTAGGCGAGGCCGCGCAAACCTGTGGTAATGCTCGGCACATCTGTGCCAATCATCGAGGTGTCAGAAACAAGGATGACGTCGGCCTTGACCAAATCTTTGTATTCCACGATCCACTTCGAGAGGCTGCCCGAGCCAATTTCTTCTTCGCCTTCGAGCATGAACTTCACGTTGCAGGGGAGGGTGTTGGTCTTGACCATCGTTTCAAACGCCTTGGCGTGCATGAACGACTGGCCTTTGTCGTCGTCGGCACCGCGTGCCCAGATTTTGCCGTCCTTGATGACAGGCTCAAATGGGTCGGTGTGCCATAGGTCGATGGGATCGACGGGCATCACGTCATAATGACCGTAAACCAAGACGGTAGGCAGTTTCAGGTCGATGATTTTTTCGCCATAAACAATGGGATTGCCCTCAGTGGGCATGACTTCAGCCTTGTCGGCACCAGCGGCTAAAATGGCGTCGCGCCAGTATTCGGCGCAGCGAATCATATCAGGCTTGTGCGCTGATTCTGAGCTGATGGAAGGGATTCTGATTAAGCCAAAGAGCTCCTCAAGGAAACGGTCTTTGTTGGCTTCAATGTAGTTCTTTGTGACTTGCATAATAGTAATTTAAAAATTTAAAATTTAAGATTCAAAATTCTTTAGTTCTATCGTTTCCCCGTCAAACACCGCATAGGTGAAATCATAAATCCAATTTCCCACGACAGTCGTCAAGGCGTGGTCGCCAGTCTTATATTGCATGGGCTTGTGCTGGTGGCCAAAAACGAAAAAGTCAATCGTTGGGTCAAGGGTGGCTTGCTCTTGGGCGTATTGGTGCAGGCGGGTCTGCGGGATATTGTCGTAATAGCCGCGTTCCATCTCGTTTTTTAGTTTCTTTAGGCGGTGTTTGTGAGACCAACGTAAAGCCAAACCGATGCCTAAATCTGGGTGGAACCATCTGAAAAGCCATTGGTTGAACTTGCATTCAAAGACTTTCTTCAGGAACTTGTAGCCTTTGTCGCCTGGACCTCTGCCGTCGCCGTGGACGAGGAAGAACTTCTTACCTTTGATGGTCTTGACGACAGGCTCGCGGTGCAGCTCAATTCCCAATTCGTCATGCAGATAGCCGAAGCACCAAAGGTCGTGGTTGCCGATGAACAAATGTACAGGAATACCCGCATCAGTGAACTCGGCCAACTTGCCTTGTAGCCTTACGAAACCCTTGGGAATCACCGTCTTGTACTCAAACCAAAAATCGAATAAGTCACCCATTAAGTAGAGTTCTTCGCAGTCAGGACGAATGCTATCGAGGAAGCGCAAAAGCTTACGTTCGCGCTTTTGGCTGTCCTCAAGCGTGGGAATTCCCAAGTGTAGGTCGGAGATGAAATAAACGGCCATCAGAACTGGATTTCTACGCTGCGGCGGATAAGCTCTGTGATGAGGGTGATAAGTTTCGGCTCAACGGCGTTCACTGCGGCGATGACTTCCTCATGCGTGATGGTAACGGTGTGGTCCACCCCGAAGATGTTGCCCATGTCGGAGACGATGGACAGTCCGAAGACGGGCAGTTTGCCTTGTCGCGCCACGATGACTTCAGGCGTGGTGGACATGCCGATGGTGTCGGCACCGATGATGCGGAAATAGCGGCACTCGGCGGGCGTTTCGTAGGTCGGGCCAGTAGTGGAGCAATACACGCCGTGTTGCACCCAAATGCCTTTTTCCATCGCGATTTCGTCGGCCAACTTGATGAGGCGCTTGTCGTAAGCCTCACTCATGTCGGGGAAACGGTCACCGAAACGGTCATCATGTGGTCCAATGAGTGGGTTGGGCATAGCGTGGATTTGGTCGTTGATGATCATGATGTCGCCCACGTGGAAGCTCGGATTGAGACCGCCAGCGGCGTTGCTCAAGATAAGGAATTGGATGCCCAATTGCATCATCACGCGAATGGGGAATGTGACTTCACTCATCGGATAGCCTTCATAATAATGAAAACGTCCCTGCATGGCCACGACCTTGCGACCTGCGATGGTGCCAAACAGCAGTTGTCCTTTGTGGCCCTTCACCGTCGAGACGGGAAAGTTGGGAATGTCGGAGTAGGAGATGGCGTATTCTATGGTGATGCCGTTGGCCAGTCCGCCCAAACCTGAGCCGAGCACAACGCCGACTTCAGGGCGGAAGTTATTGGTTTTCTTGTTGATAAACTCAACAGTGGTGAGGATTCTGTCGTACATAATTCAATATGGTTTCGTTAAACTTTTCTTCTTCATGGAAACGCACGCAAATGGGCAAATCATATAGCGGCGCGGTTTCAAATTGACAAAAATAGGGAGAATTTATCAATCGCGCGGCATCTTTTTCTGTGGTGACGATGATTTTCTTGTTGCCGTCAAGGTTATCAAAGCGTTTCAGTATGTTTTTTATGTCGTTGTCTGTATAAGCGTGATGGTCTGCAAAATGCAGAAAATCAACGGTCTTATAATGCTTTCTCAGTTCTTCGACAAACGGTTTCGGGGTTGCGATGCCACAAAAAGCCAAAACGGAATCGACATGCTCGGTGGAATCTTGTTTCGCTGCTTTGTTCAACGGTTGCAAAGGCGAGTATTCCAACGAGGAGAAGAACACTTTTTGTGTTTCTTTCGGTTTCAGTTTGTTGATAATTTGCTGCTTTTCGGTATCACCTAATTCCATCGGTGACTTGCTGACCACAATGATGTCGGCACGCTTGGCTGCGGATTGGATGTCGCGCAAGGTGCCAGCAGGGAAAAGGTAGTCGTCACAATAAAGATGTTGGTATTCAGTCAATAGGATGTTCAGCCCCGCTTGGATTTTCCTATGTTGGAAGGCATCGTCCAACAGGATGACATTGGGCTTTTCGACCCCCTGCTCCCAAAGCAGGTGCGTAATGCCCTCAACGCGGTCTTCATCCACTGCCACCTGAATTTCGGGGAACTTTTTGAAGTATTGTAGCGGTTCGTCGCCAACCGTTTCGTATGTACTTTGATTGTCAGCGCGTTGGAAACCTTTTGTCATTCGTCCATAACCTCGACTCAAAGTTGCTACGTGGTAATTTTCGCTCAAGATTCTAATAAGATATTCCACCGTGGGTGTTTTTCCTGTCCCGCCGAGGTTGAGGTTGCCCACTCCGATGATCGGATGCTCAAATTGCTGTGATTTCAGAATATGCCAATCGTAAAGTTTGTGCCTGATTTTGAGCACGATATGATATAGAAGCGATATGGGCAGCAGTAAAATTCTCATTGTAGGGGTCAAAATTAGATAAATTTCGCTAATTTTGAGCCAAATTTTGAAAATATGCTTGTAAAAGACATCCTAAACTGCATTGCCGAGATTGCGCCGCTGCAATGGCAGGAAAGCTACGACAACGCGGGTTTGCAAGTGGGCGACCTCAACGCCGAAATTCATAAAGCCTTGATTTGCTTGGACATCACCGAAGAAATCGTTGACGAAGCTGTCACCAAAAACTGTGATGTGATTGTTAGCCATCATCCTCTGATTTTTAAGGGATTGAAACATCTGACTCCTCAATCTTATATTGAACGCGCCATAACGAAAGCCATCAAGCACGATATCGCCATGATTTCCATGCATACCAACTTGGATAACAGCTATTTGGGTGTGAGTCGGGTTTTGGCTGAGCGCTTGGGTTTGAAAAACCTGCACATTTTGCAACCCATGCAGGATTCCTTGAAGAAATTGGTGGTTTATGCTCCGCTTTCCGCTGCCGAAACGGTACGCCAAGCGATGTTTGAGACGGGTGCGGGTTGCATTGGTAATTACGATTCGTGTAGTTTCAACGCCCAAGGTCAAGGCACTTTTAGGGCTGGCGAGATGGCGCATCCATACGTGGGTGAGGTTGGCAAACTGCATTTCGAAGATGAAGTGCGCATTGAGACCGTTGTTCCGAAACATGTTTTGAATCAGGTGATTGCGGTTATGCTGAAGGTGCATCCATATGAGGAAGTTGCCTACGATGTGTTCCCGATGGAAAACGAGTTTATGCAAGCGGGCTCTGGAATGGTCGGTGAGTTTGAAAATCCGATGGAAGAAGTCGATTTCCTGTCGCTTGTGGCCGAACAAATCGGCTCGCCTTGTTTGCGTCATTCCATTTTGACGGGGCGAAAAATCAAAAAAGTTGCGCTTTGTGGTGGTTCGGGAAGTCCATTCATGGGCGATGCTTTGAGACATCATGCTGACGCATATCTCACCGCCGACATCAAATATCATGACTTTTTCATCCCGGAAGGCCGCATTTTGCTGGTCGATGGTGGGCATTTTGAGACCGAACAATTCACGAAAGAATTAATATGTGAGCTGATTAGGAAAAAATTTCCTACCTTTGCAGCCGCTATCGCCGAAACGAATACCAATGCGGTACATTATTTCGTAAAGAACAAGTAATCAATAATATGGCTAAGAAAGAAAATACAGAAGTTACTGAGGTGCAAGAAGCCGCCGAAGTACAAGACACCAAAAAGGCTAAGAAGGCTACGAAAAAGACCACCAAAAAGGAAACGGAAGACGCTGCCGAACCAGTCGTTGAAGTAGTTGAAGAGACCCTGGAAGTAAAGGAATCAGTTCAGGAGACGGTCGCTGAAGATCCGGTTGAAGTCAGTGTAGAGCAAAAGCTGGTGGCGCTTTATACCTTGCAGCAGGTGGATTCCAAGATTGACGAGATTCGTGCCTATCGTGGTAACCTGCCTTTGGAAATTCAGGATTTGGAGGACGAAATCGCTGGTCTTGAGACCCGTATTGCCAATTTCAAGGCGGAAAGCAAGAAGTTCCAAACTGAGGTTTCAAACTACAAGATCAAAATTAAGGAAACCGAGGCACTCATTAAGAAATATGAGGAACAGCAGAACAATGTCCGTAACAACCGTGAGTACGATTCGTTGACGAAAGAGATTGAATATCAAAACCTTGATATCCAGCTTTCTGAGAAGCGAATCCGCGAAGCGACGGCTAAAATCAGCGATCTGGACATCAAAGTCCAGCAAGCGCAAGCCCATCTTGCCGAGCTAAAGGCCTCGCTTGAGGAGAAAAAGAATGAGCTTCAGTCTTTGGTGGAAGGCACTGAAAAAGAGGAAGAACAACTGCTGCAACGTTCTGCTGAGTGTGAAAAACTCGTGGAAGACCGTCTTTTGGTTGCTTACAAGCGCATTCGCAAGAACGCTCGCAATGGTTTAGCCGTAGTCGGTATCCACAACGAGGCTTGTGGCGGTTGCTTCAACCGTATTCCTCCGCAACACCAACTTGACATTTGCACGCACAAAAAGATTATCGTTTGCGAATATTGTGGACGCATCCTTGTCGATAAGGACATTATCGAACAATACAACGCCTAATTTTCATATAGACGGAAAGTGAATGACGGGCTGCCTTCGGGTAGCCCGTTTGTTTTACAGGCGAATCCTTAGTGAACCCAAGACCAGATTCTTGATTTGGCTTTGGTGGACGTCCTGAATTTCGGATGGTTCAGCATCATAAAGGACAAAATTGCGCTTGCCAAGGGTCAGTTCGTAGGCAAAATCGAAAGTGGTGCTGTTGCCAACAGGAACGCTGATGCCAGCCGAGGCTTTCTTGATGCTGCCGTTGTTTTCGCCGATACCAAAGGGACTGCCGTAGTAGCCAGCGCCAAAACGCACATAGCTGTTTTGCAACCTCCATTCGCTACCGAGGCGGAAATTGAGGGTGCGACCGAAACGTGCCTTGATTTCATCGTTGTTTGGTGTGTAGTCGTAATCGTCGTCTGGAGCCGTTTTGAAGCGTGCTGCACCGTAGTTGGTATATTCCGCATCGAGACTGATTATTCCACTTTGTCCAACGACAAAAGCCATGCTGCCAACCCATTTCAGTGGTTGGATGAAAAGGTATTCGTAATTAGATTCAGGGCTGATGTATTTGTTTTTGACCCAGTTGATTTGCGATTCGGTTTCGGTTTGCCATGACTCGTTGAAGCTATAAATGGACGGAGTGTGGAAAGCAGCACCAAGACGCAGCCAGGGGCTGGTGTGCCAAATGAAGCCGAATTTGCCGTTGAAGCCCCAGCCAGTGGATGAGAGCTCTTCGGAGAAGTTCCAACTGTTGAAATTGGTACTGATGCGATTGGCGTTATCGGGCATCGATTCCTCAAAGACGCGGCTGCCAACGCGCTTGATGTGTTCGATACCGAAACTGGCACCAATGAAAAACTTGTCGGAATAGTTGGCACTCCACGCAAAAGCCCATTCTTCGGAACGTCCTTTGAATTGGTTTTTCTGGCTTTGCCATACAGTGGTGGGTACATTGCTGGTGTAATAGTATCCTTCATTGTCTTGATGGTCATCAATAAGATAAAGGTTCCATAGAGGCCAGATGTTGTCGGTCAAGTCGTCTGGATGAATGCCATTGAGTTGGTTGAGGAAAGTAGTATTGTTGATTTTGGAACTGGTCGGATTCAAACCTTTGGCAAAAGTGTTTGAATTGAAGTCGTTGAGACGGTTGAGTGTAATGCCAAATTGTGTGTAGCGCAATGGCCTATAGTTGCTTCTTTGTTTTGTCCATACATAGCCCACGTTGGGAATGGAAAGGCGCGTCTTGTTTGCGTTGGTTGCATTGCCATAGTAGTTTGAGGCTTGGAAATTGTCAACCAAGCCAAGGGTCATGGTCAATTCGTCGCTGCGATAAATGCCCATGCCCGCTGGATTGATGCTGACCGAGGTCATGTCGCCGCCCACAGCTCCGAGAGCATTACCCATGCCTAAGCCTTTGGCCGTGCCTTGATAATAGGTTTGCGAGAACTGCCACGCATCGTCACTGCCTTGACCGAAAACTGGCGCGAGGCAAAGGATGGCCACTATTGTTATGATGGTTTTCTTCATGGTGGATCAAATAAAAAAACTACCTTGCGAATTGTGCCGCAAAGGTAGTCTTTTTATTGAATCAAGGGCGAATTTTCTTATCTTCTGCCGCCACCTGAGCTACGGCCACCGCCGCTACTGCTGCTTGAGCTGCGACCGCCACCGCCTGAACTGTGGCTGCTTGAACTGGAGTGGCTGCTGCTCGAACTTGAGCTGCGGCTTCCACCGCTATAGCTGCTGCTTGAACCGCGGCTTGAGCTTGACGACGAGCTGCTACGGTTGTAGCTACCGCTCGATGAGGAGCTTCTCGACGGCGAGCTGTTACGGTTATAGCTTCCACTTGAAGAAGGACTGCTGCTGCGGTTGTAGCTTCCGTTGCTGCTTGAGCTGCTTCTGTTCGTGCCAGTTGAAGAGGGGCGCGAGGAGGATGAACTCTGCGGACGCACATATTCAGAGCTTGAACGCGACGGACGCGTAGAGCTAGGTGAGGTGTAGGTCTGGCGAGTGCTGTTGCTTTGGCTGTTCGGACGGGCGCTGCTGGTGCTCGATGGACGGCTTGTGGTGGTGCCGTTGCCTACGCGACCGCTTGTGCCAGCTGTGGGTCTCGAACCCGTTGTGGGTCTTGAGGTGACTTGCGGACGGCTTACGCTGCCATTGGGACGACCTGAAGTGCTTCCTCCGACAGTCGGACGGCTGGCACTCATCGAGCCGTTCGAGGTGCGACCTGATACAGTGGCACCATTTTGCGGATTAGTGCCGGCAACGCGGTTGCTCATCGAACCGCCAGTACCGCTGTTGCCATGTCTGACGCTAGCTACATAGCTGCCCATTCCACCTCCATCGCCAGGATGGTTGCCGCCATGTCCATGACCTCCATGATGGTGGCCGTCAAAATGGTGGTGATGGTGGTGGTGATGATAGGGATGATACCAGTGATTGTATCCCCAACCGTACCAATAAGGATCCCAGCCCCAGTAGCTGTAGTAGGGATAACCCCAATAAGGATCCCAACCCCAGTAATAGCTGCGCCAGTAGGGACGGTAGCTCCAACCGATATAGTAGCTCGGGTAGTAATCCCAATAGAATGGATCGTAGCTGTTTACATAAACATAGGTATCTCCGTCGCCACCGCCTGTGTAGTAGTCATCATAATAGCTGATGGTCGAGGAGGCTCCTGTGCCGAAACGCTTGATGCGGGCTGCAAAATCGGCATCGTAATAAGTTTCGGTGGTGGTATAAACCACGCCGTTGGTGTCGGTCACCGTTTCGGTGGTTTGATACACGGGTTCAGCATCGCTGATGTAATTCTTGCTGTCGGAATAGTAGGCTTGGTAGTCGTACTCCGAATTGCTGCTGATGCTTGGGCTGACATAAGAGCCGTTGCTAGTGGTCAATTGCCCGCCTTGGTTGCCATAAGGCGAGTAATAGACATCGTCTTGGGCCATGTATCTGCTTGATGAACAGCCGAAAAAGGCCATTAAAGCGACGATTGGAATGAGTCTTAACGTTTTCATTGTATTGTGCTTTTGTTTGTTCGCAATAATGATTGTGTCTGAAAACATGCAAATTTCGTACCAAAAAGGCTGTTTTTCATGATTAATTGCTGATTTATTGCAATTGGATGATTTGCCCTTCTCCAGTGATTGCCTTTTCAACCCATGGGTGGCCTTTATAATACACGTTTCCAATGCTATAGATTCGGGCGGTCAGCTTCGTTTGAGCCCACACGTAAATGTCGTTAGTGGATTCAGAGAAAATGCTGACGATATTGGAATAGAGAGATTCGGCATGGATGGTGCCGTAACTTTTCATGTAGTGTTCGGTATAGCCTGCTGAGCCTTGCAAAGTGACCGTCGATGTCCCAAAGCTGAACACTGTTTTCAGCACGTCGCAGTCGAAACATAGGTTGATGTCGCCACTCCCTTCCTTGATTCTGAGCACGAAATTGCGGTTCTGGTTGTTTTCAATGCCGAGTTCGGTCGAGTCAATGGTCTGTCCGCTAAGACCCTTAATGGAGTCAATGCAGTTCAGTTGTCCTGTTGAGGCATAGGTGATTTCGCGGAGGCTGTCATAATATACGGTCAGGTCGATGTCGTAATTGAAACTGCGGAGCCAGTTGAGGTCGTTGTCGTTCCAAATCATCAGGCTGTCGTTTTGCACTTCTGTTACAATATTGTCTATGAGGTTTTTCGGACAAGTTAATTCCAAATGCGGATGGTCACTGTGTGCCAGCTTGACGTTGATGTTATCATACATGCAAATTGCATTGAAAGGCTGGCTGATGTTGCGTTGCTCGGTGATGGGCTCGCCATTGTTGAACAGCGCATCTATCTTGCTGCACGACGTGGCCATCAAGCTAACGAGGAAAAACAGGACTGCGATAGGTTTTCTTTTCATGACTAGGCAAGTAGTATTTGTGCTGGAAATGGTATCCGATGCCAATGCCGATGAAGTCGGCTTTGATGTCGTATGTAGTGAATGCGAGCGTGGCAAACAGGTTATCGTTAAAATAATAGCGCAACGCAACTTTTTGGTAGAACAAGAAGGCTTTTGCTGGAAGCGGAGCGTTGTTTCGTATTCCTGCGTTGAACATGAAACTGACGCGATCGAGCATCATCTCGTAGGATGCAAGAAAACCAATCTCGTTGCGCCATTCGGGGTGAGAGACCTGGGCTGAGTTATCGTTGATGAACTCGACACCAATGCCCAATCGGTCGCGCTCGGTGATCTGCAACATTAGGTTGGCGGCCAGATTGTGGATGAAAAAGTATTGGTGGGTGCCGTATTGTTGGCTCATGTCTTTTGCGCCAAGGGTATATTGCACGTCGGTGACGAAATGCCGCTTGCCGTCGAACTCAAAAAGGTAGTTTTTCGGGCGTAATCTATAGTCGATGAGGTCTTTGGGTTTCGACAAATACCATGAAAAACCAGTAGCCGCACTGAAAATGTTGATGCCCATGTTAGGGGTTCGCGTGGCGCCGTTCGAAAAGTGGGTCAGGCCGACGGAAGTCACCCAATGCAGCCGATCGAAAATACGCTGGCGATACTCGAACGAAAGGTTAATGGCGGCGTTTACATGCGACCCTATGGCGTAGTTGTGGTAGTTTTCCTTTGGGTCAAACTTGTTGGTGAGGTAGGAAACGCCTACGCCCAACTTGAATGTCAGTTGGCTGCTTGTGCTTGGCGTGATGGGGAAGTTGATGTATGGGTAGAGGGCGAACACTTTGCCCAATTCCGCCGAAATGGAGTCGTTGCGGAAACCTGAATAATAAAAGGTGAGGCCGATGGAAGGGTAGTTGTGCAGCACTTCCCAGCGATGTTCGCCGTAGGTGTTTCGGTGCAGCGAAAACTCGTAGGCGGGCACGTGCATGCTGTAGCGGCCCAAGGCCGAATGGTACTTGTCGTGTTGGAAATACATGTATCCAAAATGCGCTCGAGCCTCAATCTCATAGTTTTTGTGGCTCAGTTGTGCTTTTGCCTGACCCCCTATTATTAATAATAAGGTGAGCAGGATGAAAAGGATATAGCGTTTTTGTCTTTCCATTTGAGCTGCAAAAGTACGAAAATCTATGATAACAATGTCGTACTTGTTGCCGCTTTGCGTCATTGCGAGGAGGAACGACGAAGCAATCCAAACCAAAGATTCTGGATTGCTTCGCTTCGCTCGCAATGACGCGAAGCGACGTAAAAACCATAACAACAATTCAACAATTATCCGTACTTTTGCGCTTTCAAATCGTGTTATTATGGACGAAAGATTATCTGCTTTCAAGCGTTTGTTGGACATCATGGACGCCGTGCGTGCGGGCTGCCCGTGGGACAGCACCCAAACCATCCAAAGCCTCCGCCATCTTACTATTGAGGAGACTTACGAACTCAGTCAAGCCATCCTCAACGATGACCTCAATGAGGTGAAAAAGGAACTTGGCGACCTTATGTTGCACCTTGTTTTCTATGCGAAGATAGGTCAGGAAAAAGGAGCTTTCGACATCACGGACGTGCTCAATGGCATCTGCGAAAAGATGATCGTGCGCCATCCGCATATTTTTGGAAATGAGTATGTTGAGAATGCCGAACAGGTGGAGCAGAACTGGGAAAAAATCAAGTTGGAACGTGAGCATAACCGCAGCGTTTTAGGAGGTGTGCCAGAAGGTTTGCCTTCATTGCTAAAGGCTTATCGTATGCACCAAAAAACCGCTGGTGTGGGTTTCCGGTGGCCAGATGCTGAACAGGCTTGGCAGAAGGTGGAGGAGGAGAAGGCCGAACTTTTCACCGAGCTGCAAAAGCCCGACAACACGGAGCGTATCGAAGAGGAATACGGTGACCTGCTTTTTGCTTTGGCGGCCTATGGCATCTATATCGGCGTGAACCCCGACGATGCTTTGGAAAAGACCAACAAGAAATTCCGAGAACGTTTCGCCCATGTGGAACAGAAAGCTCGTGAGCAAGGCAAGGGCGTGCAGCACCTCAGTTTGGACGAAATGATTGGTTTCTGGAAAGAGGCAAAAACGCTGTTCCCTTAATTAGCAAGACGGCAACTCCTAACTGAACAACTGCAAACTACTAACTGGTAACTTCCAACTTTTGAAAAAAAATCCCCAACTCCCTTGCACCATTCATTTTTTGGTTATATTTGCAGCGCATTTTGTGCACTATTGGAAACATTTTAATTCACTTAATAACTAACTAAAATTTCAACAAAATGAAGAAAGTATCTTTACTCATTGCGATGATTGCCTTCGTTTGTGGCAATGCTTTCGCACAGATGAGCTTTGACTTCAACGACGGCGTTGCCGGCGCTAAGATTGCTCAGACCTATGGTGATCCTTGGACCACGTGGAGCAACGCTCCTGGCGGTTCCGAAGACGGTACCTTCGGCGAGGCTGGTGGCACTATGGCTGCTCACTTCACCTTTGGCAATGACCAAGTTGTTATGCTCGGCGACCACTCGACGGGTGTCTACGACCTCGAATTCGATGCCTATGTCCCGAACGGCAAGAATGGTTACTTCAATGTGCTGCACCACTTTGCTGGTAGCAACAGCACTTGGGCCATGCAGGTTTACATGCATGAAACCAATGACGGTCAAAACTCGACCCAGGCTCCTGGCCACGGCACTGTCCACGCTGGTAGCAACGGTACCTGCGACCTGCCTTGCGTCTATGACGAATGGATGCACTTCCGCGTGCATGTCGATGCCGACAACGATGTTGCCCAACTTTACTTCAATGTGGTTGGCCAACCCGAAGAACTCTATGCCGAATGGCAGTGGAGTTTGGACAGCTTCGGTGAGAACCAAGCTGACCGCGTCCTCGGTGCCATGGACTTCTATCCGCCTGAGAATGCCGCTACTTCTGAGTACTACATTGACAACCTGACCGTCTCGCTGCAAAGCAACGACGAGGTGCTGCTTTTCGAACCCTTCGAAGAGTACAATGTGGGTGACAAGATTGCTCAAGCCGCTGTTAATGCTGGTCATGACTGGTGGACCACTTGGAGCAACAACCCTGGTGGCAGTGAAGACGGTGTTGTTGCTAACTACACCGATACTCAATGCGGTCACCTTACCTATGGCAACGACCAGGTCCTCCTCCTCGGCGACGAAGAGAACGGTAACTATGACCTCGAGTTCGACATCCTTATCCCTCAAGGCAAGAATGGTTACTTCAACATCCTGCACCATTTCGCTGGTTCTAACAGCACTTGGGCTTTCCAATGCTATCTCCACCTGACCAACGATGGACAAAACTCGACCAGTGCCCCCGGTCAAGGTACTATCCACGCCGGTAGCAATGGTACTGCTACGATGTCGGGTCTTGTGTATGACGAATGGATGCACTTCCGTCTGAATGTCGATACTGACACCGATGTTGCTAACTACTACTACACTGCTCCTGGCCAAGCCGAGGTTCTCGTTTGCACCTGGCAGTGGAGCTTGGACAGCTTCGGTAACAACGTGGTTGGCCGTACCCTCGCCGCCATGAACTTCTATCCGCCTGAGAATGCCAGCACCTCCGAGTACTATCTTGACAACTTCAGCTTCAAGAAGATCGGTGGCGAATCCGCTCCTGAACTCAGCGTCACTCCTGAAAGCGTTGCTGAAGAACTCGCTGAAGATGACATGACCACAGTGGCTATCACCATCAACAACGATGGTAACTCCATCGGCGACTGGGCTGGCTGGCTCGACTTTGGTGAAGGTGGTACTGGTTCACAGTCCGCTGAACTTTACTACCACAATGGCGAAGTCAACTCTGGTATCGGTTCAGATGCTGCTTACACCCGTGAGATGGGTATCCGTTTGCCCGCCACTGCTTATGCTGGTGCTGCCATGGGTATGAGAATTGTCTCCGCTCAGTACTACGTTTATGACGACTATCAGTCAACTGACCACAACTACATCTTCCGTATTTATGGTCAAGGTCTGCACAACCAACCCGGTGAACTCCTCGCCGAGAAGACTGTCAACACGACGGCTGCTGGTCAATGGATCACTGCCACCTTCGACGAGCCCGTTTATATGACTGGTCAAGCCATGTGGGCTACTGTTCAACTTGAACAAGCTGCCGGTGAATATCCTTTGAGCATGGACGGTGGTGAATATGGTGAAGAATCTGATGGCAACTGGCTCAGCACCAGCGGCAACAGCTTCAGCCACTGCTACAGTGCTGGTAGCTTCGGCGGTGCTTGGTTGATCACGGTCAACTGCCAAGGCGAACTTATCCCTGCTACTTGGGCTACCATCGACAAGACTGAAGGTGCCATCATGGGCGGTGCTTCTGAAACTATCACCCTCACATTGAACTCCATCGGCCTGAGTATGGGTACGAGCTACGAAGCCAACCTGATCATCAACACCAACGATGAGGAAATGGCTCACATTGAGGTTCCTGTCATGCTCGCCGTCACCGATGGTGTTGAAGAGACCGTTGCTCAAATGGCTAGCATCTATCCCAACCCTGCCACGTCTCAGATCACTCTCGAAGGCGACAACTTGAGCGCCGTGGCCATCTACAATGTGGCTGGTCAGCTCGTCCGCATCGAGAAGCTCGGTAGCGTGAGCAATACCCTCACCCTCGACCTTGAGGCTGGTGTGTATTTCTTCAGCGTCTATGACAACAATGGTAACAACAACGTCCAACGCGTTGTCATCGTGAAGTAAATCCTGAAGGATTAGAACTGAAAAAACCGCTCCATTGGGGCGGTTTTTTTGTGCCTTGTGTCGCTTCGTGTCACTGTGAGGTACGAAGCAGTCTAGATTATCACTTTATGGCTTTGACTGGTCCTAGATTGCTTCGTCGTGCTTCCTCGCAATGACGCAAAGCGACAGAAATATTTCATGCCGAAGGCGATGTGGAATGAATTATTGTTTACTTTTGCAATTCAAATCATAAAAAACACGAACCCTATGAAATACAACAGAGTACTACTGAAACTTAGCGGTGAGGCCCTGATGGGCAGCCAGCAATACGGCATCGACCCACAACGACTGAATGACTACGCCGATGAAATCATTGAAGCTGCCCAAGCGGGTGTGCAAATCGGTATTGTCATTGGCGGAGGTAACATCTATCGTGGTCTGCAAGGTGCCTCGAAGGGCATGGACCGCATCCAAGGCGACTACATGGGTATGCTTGCCACGGTCATCAACTCGATGGCCATGCAATCGACCCTGCAAAGCAAGGGACAGAAAGCCACGCTGTTGGCAGGTCTTTACATTGACCGTATTGCCGACACGATGAGCAGCGCCAAGGCCATCCGTCTGCTTGAGGAAGGCCATATCGTGGTGATGGGAGCTGGCACAGGCAATCCTTTCTTCACCACAGACACAGGTTCCGCCCTTCGTGCCGTCGAAATCAAGGCCGACATTATCCTGAAAGGCACTCGTGTGGACGGGATTTATACGGCTGACCCTGAAAAAGATCCAACTGCTACCAAGTTCG
>Ga0310690_10004052_pt1 | contig 21288 bp, 13 predicted proteins | sample AusTroGonzalo_MG_2_FD_207661 | JGI IMG/M metagenome (GOLD analysis project Ga0310690, IMG submission 207661) | Bovine rumen microbial communities from tropical cattle in Woodstock, Queensland, Australia - Gonzalo_04 (v2) (version 2) | ecosystem: Host-associated > Mammals > Digestive system >... | reverse complement strand
AAATAAACTACATAATACACCCACAAACAAGCAACAACCTCGTCTTTCTGATAGTCCTAGGTATAAAGCAAAATGCATTTGCCAATGCAATTTTTAATTCCTATTGCACAAAAAACATACTTTTTTATGCAGTACAGCGCATTTATTGCATAAAATCGGAAGTTTTCGCACGATGATTTGAGCTATCGTCTCCATAATACCATGCAAAATAGCAACTTTCCACTGCCTTTTTGGCACATTCTTCCGATAATTTACGGAAAAACCGTACCTTTGCACGAATTTTGCGAAAACCGCAATTCGCTGAATTTTTAAATTTTAAATTTTGAATCTTAAATCACTGAATAAATGGGATTTCTAAAGAAACTCTTTGGCGACAAGGCCTCACGCGACAATAAAGCCCTGCAGCCGATACTCGAAAAGACCCTCAAGGCTTATGAGCAGATCGTGAAGCTCGACATCGACAGCCTGAGACATAAGACCATAGAATTCAAGGAATACATCAAGAGCAAGACCGCTGCCGAGGTGGCCGAAATCGCGGAGCTGAAAGCCAAGGCCGAAGCCAACCCCGACATGAGCCCCGACGAGAAGGAGAAGCTCTACAACCAAATCGACAAGCTTGAAAAACAAGAACTCGACCATATCGAAGAGGCACTGAACGACATCCTTCCCGAGGCATTCTCCGTGGTGAAGGCCGCCGCCAAGTACTTCTGTGAGCATGAAACCGTGGAGGTGACCGCCACCGACCTTGACCGCGAGCTGGCCGCCAAATACGAGCACGTCACCATCGAGGGCGACAAGGCTTACTTCAAGAACAGCTGGATGGCTGGCGGTAACATGGTGACTTGGGACATGGTACACTACGACTGCCAGATCATCGGTGGTATCGTGCTGCACCAAGGCAAGATCGCTGAGATGGCCACCGGTGAAGGAAAGACCCTTGTGGCTACGCTTCCTGTCTACCTGAACGCTCTGGCGGGCAAGGGTGTGCATGTGGTCACCGTGAATGACTACCTGGCAAAACGTGACTCCGAGTGGATGGGGGCGATGTATGAATTTCTCGGCCTCACCGTCGACTGCATCGACAAGCACGAGCCTAACTCCGCTGCCCGTCGCCGCGCCTACAACTGCGACATCACCTACGGCACCAACAACGAGTTCGGCTTTGACTACCTGCGTGACAACATGACAGGTAACCCTGAAGAGCTTGTGCAACGCAAACACCACTACGCCATCGTCGACGAGGTCGACTCCGTGTTGATTGACGACGCCCGTACGCCTTTGATCATCAGCGGTCCCACGCCACGCGGCGACCAGCAGGAGTTCGACCAGCTGAAGCCCGACGTCGTCAAGCTGTATGAAGCTCAAAAGCGCTATGTGACGATGATTTTGGCCGAGGCCAAGAAGATCCTCACCGATCCCAACGCCACCGAAGAAGAAAAAAAACACGGTGCCGACCAACTCTTCCGCGCCTATCGTGGTCTGCCGAAGAACAACGCCCTCATCAAGTTCCTCAGCGAGGAAGGCATGAGGAGCCTGATGCAGAAGACCGAGGGCTTCTATATGCAGAACCGCAACGAAAACATGCACATCATCGACGACGAGTTGTATTTCGTCATCGACGAGAAACTGAATACCGTGACCCTCACCGACAAGGGCAGCGAGCAACTGGCGCAGGCTTACAACGACCCGTCGTTCTTCATCATCCCCGATGTGGGCAGTGAGATTGCCGAGTTGGAGCATTCCGACCTCAGCAACGACGAGAAAGTGCTGCGTAAGGCCGAGCTGATGCGTAACTTCGCCGAGAAGTCAGAGCGCCTGCACACCGTGCAGCAGCTGCTGAAGGCCTACACCTTGTTTGAGAAGGACGTCGACTATGTCATTATCGACAACAAGGTCAAAATCGTGGACGAGCAGACGGGCCGTATCATGGAAGGCCGCCGTTGGAGCGACGGTCTGCACCAGGCTGTGGAGGCCAAGGAAAATGTAAAGGTGGAAGCCGCCACGCAGACCTACGCCACTATCACCTTGCAGAACTACTTCCGCATGTACCACAAGCTGGCCGGTATGACCGGTACCGCTGAGACCGAGGCGGGCGAGTTCTGGGACATCTACAAACTCGATGTGGTCGTCATCCCGACCAACCGTCCCATTGCCCGTATCGACCAGGAGGACATGATCTATAAGACCAAGCGCGAGAAATACAACGCCGTCATCGACGAGATCCAAAACCTCGTGAATGCAGGCCGTCCCGTTCTGGTGGGTACCACCTCGGTGGAAATCTCCGAGTTGCTCAGCCGCATGCTGACCCGCAGAAACATCCCGCACAACGTGTTGAACGCCAAGCTGCACTTCAAGGAGGCTCAAATCGTAAAGGAAGCCGGACAGGCAGGCACCGTGACCATCGCCACCAACATGGCTGGTCGTGGTACCGACATCAAGCTCGGCCCTGGCGTGAAGGAAGCCGGCGGTCTGGCCATCATCGGCACCGAGCGTCACGAGAGCCGTCGTGTTGACCGTCAGTTGCGTGGTCGTTCCGGCCGTCAAGGCGACCCGGGTAGCTCACAGTTCTACGTCTCGTTGGAAGACAACCTGATGCGTATGTTCGGCTCCGAGCGCATCGCGGGCATCATGGACCGCATGGGCTTGGAGGAAGGCGAGGTCATCCAGCACCCAATGATCACCAAGCAGATCGAGAAGGCACAGAAGAAAGTCGAAGAGAACCACTTTGGCGTACGTAAGCACTTGCTCGAATACGACGACGTGATGAACGCCCAGCGCGAGGTTATCTACAAGAAACGCCGTCACGCCCTGTTTGGCGAGCGTCTCTCCATCGATATCAACAACATGATGTTCGACTTCGGCGAGAAGCTGATTGAGGAGTATCAGGATGCCAAGGACTTCGAGGGTTTCAAGATGGACTTGCTCTCCACCATGGGTATTGATGCGCCGTTCAGCGAGGAAGAGTTTGATCGCATGAAGACCAAGGATTTGGCCGACAAGTTGTTTGAGGCCGCCCTCGAGCATTATCGTGATAAGGCCCGCATCATCGGCGAGAAGACCCTGCCTGTCATCAAGAACGTATATGAAAACCAGAGCCACTTCGAGAACATCGCCATCCCGATCACCGACGGTAAACACGGCATGAATGTCATCGTTAACCTGAAGAAGGCTGTCGAAAACGGTGCCCGTGAAGTAAACCTCTGCATCGAGAAGAGCATCACCCTCGGCCTCATCGACAACGCCTGGAAGGAGCACCTCCGTGAGCTCGACGACCTGAAGGAAGCCGTGCAGAATGCCTCTTACGAACAGAAAGACCCGTTAGTCATCTACAAGCTCGAGTCGTTCAACCTGTTCAAGGCCATGTTGGAGAGGATCAACGAAGACGTCATCTCGTTCCTGATGCGTGCCGACATCCCGACGCAAGATGCCAGCACCGTGCGTGAGCACCGCGCCCAGGGCATCGACCGTTCCAAGATCCGCGAACAGCGTCAGGACCTGCTGGCGCAGTCGCACAGCGACACGCAGCAGAAGCAAGTCACTCAGCCCATCCGTGTGGAGAAGAAGGTTGGGCGCAACGATCCCTGCCCTTGCGGTAGCGGCAAAAAGTACAAGAACTGCCACGGACGGTTGGAAGCGGCGGAATAAATCGTTATCGGCAGTTAGCTATTAGCCATTAGCTGTTAGCACTCAAGCTTCCATGCTAATGGCTAACAGCTAAAAGCTAACAGCCAAATTATTAAAACTAAACGCTAAATTCTTGAATATGAAATACAAAAGAGTACTTTTAAAACTCAGCGGCGAAGCCCTGATGGGCAGCCAGCAATACGGCATCGACCCGCAACGCCTGAACGATTATGCCGAAGAAATCATCGAAGCCGCAAAAGCTGGCGTGCAAATCGGCATCGTCATCGGCGGCGGCAACATCTACCGCGGTTTGCAAGGTGCCTCGAAGGGCATGGACCGCATCCAAGGTGACTACATGGGTATGCTCGCCACCGTCATCAACTCGATGGCCATGCAAAGCACCCTGCAAAGCAAGGGACAAAATGCTACGCTCTTAGCGGGCCTCTACATCGACCGCATCGCCGACACGATGAGCAGTGCCAAGGCCATCCGCCTGCTTGAAGAAGGCCACATCGTGGTGATGGGTGCCGGCACCGGCAACCCCTTCTTCACCACCGACACCGGCTCGGCCCTCCGCGCCGTGGAAATCAAGGCCGACATCATCCTGAAAGGCACCCGCGTCGACGGCATCTACACCGCCGACCCCGAAAAAGACCCGACGGCTACCAAATTTGATCATATCACCTACGACGAGGCCTACCAGCGCAACCTGAAGGTGATGGACATGACCGCCTTCACCATGTGCAAGGAGAACGACATGCCGATGTATGTCTTCGACATGAACACGCGCGGCAACCTGATGAAGGTGCTGAGAGGTGAGAACATCGGAACGCTTGTGACGAAATAGTTGACAGTTGTTCAGTTGTTCAATTATTCAGTTATTCAGTTGTTCAGTTGTTCAGTGGGTTGAACCATGCGTATTCACCATCATTTACGGAAGGCGCACAACAAGTCGAGCAAGAACCTTGACCTTGTTCTCATCGGCGTCATCATCCTTGTTGCCGCCGTCTTGAGGTTTTGGAAGCTTGGTCAAGTGCCTTTCATGCACGATGAGTTCAGTGCCTTGCTGCGCACGCGATTCGACAACTTCCACGACTTCATCCAACAGGGCGTCATGCCCGACAGCCATCCCCTCGGGGTGCAGCTATTCCTTTGGGGCTGGGTGAAACTCTTCGGCTGGAGTGCGTTCTGGGTCAAGCTGCCCTTCGTGCTGATGGGCATCGGTTCCATATACCTTATTTATTTAATAGGACGGCAGTGGTTCAACCGCAAGGTGGGTCTGTTTTCGGCGGCGTTCTTTGCCGTCAGTCAGTTCACGGTGTTCTACAGCCAGCTGGCGCGGCCTTATGCAGCGGGATTGTTTTTTGTCCTGCTGATGGCCTACTTCTGGCATAAGGTCGTTTTCGGGACGAAAACATCGACAAGGGATTACGTTGGTTTCGCCCTATCGGCTTGGGCTTGCTCGCTGATGCAGTATTTCTCCATCGCGCAGGCTGGACTCATCTTCCTGACGGGTTTGTTTTTCCTTCCCAAAGAGCGACGCAAAGCCTACTGGCTCAGCGGCATAGCCGCCGTGGTCTTGTTTGCCCCTACCCTACCCATCTTCTACCAGCAGCTCTTTGTGAGCGGTAGCATCGGTGGCTGGCTGAGTGCACCCAAATCCACGTTCCTGCTTGACTTCATCCAGTATACGATGAACTACTCGCAGTTGTTCATGTTTGCCGTGGGCATCATCATCCTCTTGCCCCTCATCCTCGGCAAGCGCGACAAGAGCAAGAATCCCTTGCGTTGGGCGGGAATCATCTGGTTCGTCATCATCTTCGCCATCGCCTTCGTTTATTCCCTACTCCGCGAGCCTATCATCCAGCATAGCACCCTGATTTTCAGCTATCCTTTCGTCATCATCGTGGCCTTCTCGCTATTCAAGAGCCGTACCTTATCGCCCTGGCAGACCGCTTTGGTGGTGGTCGCCATCCTCTTTATTGGCACCGCCTCGTTGGTCATGGAACGCAGACACTACGACCTGATGTATCACCAGGGCTTCGACCAGATTGCCGTTGAGATGCAGGACGACAAGAATCAATTTGGCGATCAAATCCAGTTCGCCACGAGGACAGAGATTGGCGAAGCCGCCGAGTTCTATCAAGCAAAGACCGATGTCGAGAACCGCATCGTTTTCAACCGTTACAACACGTTGGGCGAGTTTAACGACTGGCTTGGCGAACACCAAGATGCGCCTATGCTTGGTTTTGGCTGGACCGACTACGTCAATCCCATCTGGGAAGTCACGGCCGTAGGCAACTATCCTTATCTCATTGAGAAAAAAGACTGGTTCACCTCGCGCTACCTGACCTTGAGCAAGACTCCCATTGAAGGCGCGCAATATATGCTTCAAGAATTGAGCAGCGATTCATGCCGCTACATTGAAGGCCAAGAATGGGGTCAAGCCTGCACTTTCTCCTGCGATTCATTGCCGAAAGATGTTGAGGCATTAGGCATCGTGGTCAACTTCCACAACGAGGTTGAAGCCGACAGATGCGTCGCCGTCATCGAGGTTCACGATGCAGCCACCGACTCGCTCGTGCTTTGGCACAGCTCGCTGCCTGAGGATGGGCATTTCCTGCCTGGCGACCATGCCGTGGCCGACGCCATCCTCTTCAGTGACGACTTCCGACCCGAAGGTAAGACCATCAAAGCCTATCTCTGGAACCAAGACATGAAGCCGCTCGTCGTGACCAAAATCAGTTACTACTTCACCAGAAAGAGCCGTGTGTTGACGGGCCTTTATGAGCCGCTCAACTGAGGAAAAACCAATTTGGTATTATTTTTGTAAGGTTTTCTTTTCGTAACTTTAAATTCACTTGTTATGAAAAAGACAATTCTGGCTTTTGCCATCGTGTTAATGACCTTTACGGCATTTGCACAAGAAAACAAAGAAACATCAATTCGCGTCCCGAGCGGATACACAGGTTTTTTGGAAACTGGTTTGGGTGGTATCTGGAATCAGTATAGTGTCGATGGTTATCTTTACACGATATCAACGACACACGGCTATCAATTCAACGACAAAATTTTCGCAGGTCTTGGTGTCGGTTATGGTATCGGCATCTTCAGTTCTCCCAAACTCTTACCAATTTACGGATCGTTCCGCTATGTGATTTTGCCTACCAAAAGAGTAAGTCCTGTAATAAGAGCCCGTGTCGGTGCCTATTATGCCCCAAAGAACTGGGGACCTTATGGTAATGTGGGTGTTGGCGTGCGTTTCCCCACCAGAAGTCGCATTGCCTTCAACTTAATGACAACATATTCTTATTATCACAATGTCACCGTCACACATTATCACATGAATTTAATGGGAATGGGATCCGGCGGTTACTACGAAGACAGAAAAGACAACATTTCTAACATCTCAATAGTCTTTAGTCTGGAATGGTAAAAGAAAAAATTAACGCTGAATAGCTTCTAAAAACGAAAAAAAGCCTATTTTTGCCCTCAAATTTTGAAAGCAATGACTGAAGATTCTCAATTTGTATTAGACGAGGCCACTGAAAGCATGGAAAACACCATCAAGCACTTGGAGCATGAATTTCAGGGCATCAGGGCAGGAAAAGCCAGTCCGGCCATGCTGAACGGCGTTATGGTTGAATACTATGGCACGACGGTGCCCATCGAGCAGACCGCCAACATCGGCTGCACCGACGCCCGCATGATTGTGGTGCAACCCTTCGACAAGAGCGCCCTCGGCAACATTGCCAAGGCCATCTTGAACGCCAATTTAGGCTTCAACCCCATCAACAACGGAGAGATCCTGCGTATCGCAGTGCCCGCTTTGACCGAAGAGCGCCGTAAAGAGTTGGTGAAGCGTACCAAGAACGCCGCCGAGGAAGCCAAAGTCGGCATCCGTGGCATCCGCCGCAACGCCAACGATGAAGCCAAGAAACTGGAGAAAGACACCATCTCGGAGGACGAGTCGAAGCTCCTGCAAGAAGAGATTCAGAAACTCACCGACAAATACATCAAGAAAATCGACGACCTCACCGAGCTGAAGTCGAAGGACATTCTCACGGTGTAAATCGCCGTTTTTATGCGGAAAAAACCAGTAGAGACGTAGCGCGCTACGTCTCTACATTGTTTTATAACACGTTTTCTATCGCCATCTCAAACAGCTGGCTGAGCGAAAGGCCGAAACATTTCGCCTGCGCGGGAATAATGCTGGCCTCCGACATGCCCGGGACGATGTTGGCCTCGATGAAGAACACGCCCTCGTCGCTGACGATATAATCCATGCGAACGAAACCCTTGCATTCCAGCTTCTCATACAACATCGCCGTAGTAGCCTTAATCTCAACCGCGATCTCCTCATCCACTTGAGCAGGGGTGATTTCATCGCACTTGCCTGCGGTATATTTGGCCTCGTAGTCGAAGAACTCGTTCTTGCTGCAAATCTCGGTCAGCGGGAAGACCATCATCTTGCCTTTGAACTCCATGGCACCGCAGCCGAACTCACGCCCGTCGACAAACTTCTCACACATAATCTGTCGGCCAGCCGCCCTCGCGGTATAAATGGCAGGAGCAAGCTCATCTGCTGTCTTCACTTTGGTCACGCCCACGCTGGAACCGTTGCAGGTCGGCTTGACAAACAAAGGCAGCCCCAACTTCTTGATGATTTTCTCGGCATCGTATTTCTCACCCTCGTTAATCAACACCGAAGGGGCGACCTGGACACCATATGAAGCCACCAAGCGTTTGCAGAAATCTTTATGGAATGTGAGTGCGCAAGTGGTCAAGGGCGAAGAGGTGCAGGGGATGCCTAACAACTCAAGATAGCCCGACAGCGGCCCGTTCTCGCCAGGCTCGCCGTGAACTGCGTTGAAGGCCACATCGAATTTCGTCCTGTGTCCGCCCACTGAAATGGAGAAATCATTCTTGTCGACATCCACCCGGGTACCGTCTTTCAAGAGTCCATACCAGCCATTTTTCGATACCACAATAATCTTCGAATTATACTTCTCTGGATCCAGGTTTTGCTTCACCACTTGGGCGCTTTTGACAGAAATTTCGAACTCACCGGAATCTCCGCCACAAATAATTGCCACATTTTTCATATTTTTTGTAATTTTGTCGGTTTAAATTTCGTCACAATAAAAGCACTCGAAATCGAGTTGTAAAATCACGGCTAAAATAGTAAATTATGGGAATCTTTCACTTCCTTAGGGTAAAGAAATTTTATATCAACCTGCTCATTATACTGTTCCTATGCGGCTTCCTGCTATGGATAACATTCAGGATATTAGATAAATACACGCGTCATAACGAGGTCTACACCATGCCGGATTTCATTGGACAGGACTACCAACAAGTGAAGCACGACTATTCGAAAGACTTCAATTTCATCCTCATCGACAGCGTCTATCCCAAGGGACAGCAGCCCGGAAGCATCTATCAGCAGGACCCCTTGCCAGGCTCGAAGATCAAAAAAGGAAGGAATGTGTATGCCATCATCGTTGCTGTGACGCCGGAGAAGACCATCATGCCCAACCTGAAAGGCATCTCGTTGCGCGAGGCCATCGGCAGATTGGAATCGAGCGGTTTGGAGGTGGACTATCTGGACTATGTCAACTATTCCTACAAGAACAACGTCATCGAGCAGTATTACCAAGGCCAGCCCATCGAGACAGGCACCGAGTTGGTGAAAGGCAGCAAAATCATGCTTCGCGTGGGCATCGGCGCAGACAAAACCAACGTGAAAGTACCCAACCTCATCGGCAAGACTGCCGAAGAGACCAAGCGGCTGCTTAACTTGGCCGGACTCAACCTCGGCAAAGTGGAATATGAAGACAGCGACAGCCTAAAATACATGTGCGTCAGGCGCATGACCCCAGGACCCAGCTCAGGCTCGGTCAAAGCTGGTACCTTTGTTGACATCTGGTACCACTCGAGCCGCACGCTAGATTTCAAGAAAGAAATGAAAGAACTGATGCATGAGGACTCGCTGGCCAATGTGCCGCAGCCCATTAAAAATGACACCCTTACAGAAACCATAGAGACCACCGACTATGAAGAAGATTTTGAAGATGAGTTTTAAGGCCTTAGGCTTGATGATGGCTTTCGGCCTCATGGCAGGCCAAGCATTCGCCCAAGAGCTGTTGACCCCCTTCCTTGGCACACAAAAAGCACCCGTCAGGAAAGAGGCTGCCGAAGCGCGTTTCCTGCCTTTCTTCGACGACTTCAGCCAATCCAACGTCTATCCCGACTCGACGAAGTGGACCGACATCAACGCCTTAGTCAACGACGGCTTCCCGCTTTGTCCGCCCAACCGCAACGGCGCCACCCTCGACGTGCTCGACCCCCAAGGCAGGGTGTACGAATACGCCATCAGCAACCCCTTCATCGCCGAATACCTTACCTCGGTGCGCATCCGCCTCGACTCCATCATGGAGCCTGAGCCTCGCGCCCTCACCCCTGCCGACTCGGTGTATTTCAGCTTCTACTACCAGCCTCAAGGCAACGGCAACCCGCCCGAGGAACATGATTCGCTGGTACTGCAATTTGGCACCACCACGCTGCGTCAGGAATTCCTTTTCCTTGATTATCAAAACTATGACATCGCCGACATCTTTGCCGAGATGCAGGTTGACACGCTGTTTCCAGGCGATACCATCTGGGCTTCCGTTGGCTGCCAACCGGGGATGTTCACCCTCGTCACCGACACGCTGACCCCAGCCACCCAAGGCAGCATCGCCGTGCCCTGCGACTCGGTGTTCACCACGGTGGCCGACACCTCATGGCACCACATCTGGAGCGTGCCTGGACAGACTCTTCAGGCCTTCATGGCCGAGAACGACGGGCAATACTTCAAACAGGTGATGATCCCCATCCGCGATGTGAGGTATTTCCGCGACGACTTCTATTTCCGTTTCTTCAACTACGCCAGCATCGTCAATTCGTCGCTGCCCGCCAACCGCAGTAATGAAGACAACTGGAACATCGACTTCGTCTACCTCAACATCAACCGCACGGCCGACGACACCGACTATCCCATGCTGAGCTTCTCGGGAAAAAGGCCTTCATTCTTCAACCGTTACCAGTCCATCCCTTACCGCCAATACCGCATCAACCCCAGTGTCGTGACGCGTGAGAACCTTGAAATCGACATCGCCAACCTCGACGGCGTCGAACACGAAGCCCGCTACTATTATGATGTGCAGCAAATTGGCGGTGGTCAGCACTATACCCACAGATTGGATCCTGTGACCATTCAGCCATACAAAATCAACGGCTACCTGGAATGTCCCCCTTATGGCGAGTCGCCGGCTTGCCCTTATGTGGGCGAAATCTTTGCCATGAGCATCTGGTATGACTCGGTGTCTTACCAAATCAGCCATTACCTCTACGACTCCACCGCCAACCCGCCTTTGGTCGATTCGATGGTTTACCGCGTGGGCATGTACAACTACTACGCCTACGACGACGGCATCCCCGAGTTAGGCTACGGCTTGAGCAATCCTGGAGGCAAGTTCGCCGTCAGGTTCGACATCAGCGAATACGACACCATCCAAGGCGTGCAGATGCTTTTCAACCACACCCTTAACGACGCCAACGACAAATTCTTCGACATCGTGATATGGAAAGAAGAGAACGGAAAGCCCGGCGATGAAATCTATCGTCTCAGCAACCAACGTCCGAGATGGCAGGACCAACTCTACCGCTTCAGTTATTACAAATTCGACAAGACCGTTGCGCTCGCCAGTGCCTACTACATCGGCATCGAACAAACCGAAGGCGGCCTCATCAACATCGGCTTCGACTCCTCCATCGACAATAGCGTGTACAACTTCGTCAACGCCAACGGATCATGGCAACAAAGCAACTTGCCCGGCTCGCTGATGATTAGGCCCGTGGTCGGAGCTTCTTATTTTATTGGTGTGGAAGAGAACGGTCCTTCGACAGTTTCCGTTTACCCCAACCCGGTCAGTGACAGGCTTCATCTCGAAGGTGACATTGACGGTGGTCAGGTGAGCATCTTCGACCTCATGGGACGAAAGGTGTATACAGGTCCATACCAGCCCACCATCCCCGTCGACCTGCTCAATGACGGCATGTATTTCCTCAGCATCACCACCAACGAAGGCCAAGTCATCAACCAAAAATTCATCATCCGCAAATGAACGACGACCTCCATGAGACCTTGAACAACGAACCCAATTCGGAAAGCATAGATCCCATGCCACCTACTGCCCTCCGTGGGGATGACATGCTTTCCGAAGGTGATGAAGGCAGCGAGCTATACGAGCACATACGCATGACGGTGGACGCAGGCCAACAGCCTGAGCGCATCGACACCTACCTCACCAACCATCTCTCCAACATCTCGCGTAACCGTGTGCAGAACGCGGCCAAGGCGGGCAATATCCTGGTGAACGACAAGGCCGTCAAGCAAAACTACAAGGTGAAGCCCAACGACGTGATCTCCATCGTGTTCACCTATCCGCCACGCGAGACCGACATCAAGCCAGAGCCTATCCCGCTGAACATCGTCTACGAAGACGACGACGTCATCGTCATCAACAAGCAGGCAGGCTTGGTGGTACATCCCGGTCACGGCAACTTCGACGGCACCTTGCTGCATGGTCTGGCCTACTACTTCGAGCAGACCCACCAGAACATTGAGAACCGTTTCGGCTACCTCGTGCACCGCATTGACAAGGACACCACAGGTTTGATGATTGTGGCCAAGAACGAAGCGGCACAAGCTGTGTTAGCGCACCAGTTCTTTGTTCATAGCATCCACCGCCGCTACTATGCCTTGGTTTGGGGCGACTTCGACGAGGATGAAGGCATCATCGAGGGCAACATCGGGCGCAGCTACAACGACCGCCGCAAGATGGCCGTCTATCCCGAAGGCGACCACGGCAAAGATGCCGTCACCCACTGGAAAGTGTTGGAGCGTTTCGGTTATGTGACCTTGAACGAATACCGTTTGGAGACAGGACGCACCCACCAGATTCGTGTGCATTCGCAGTATATCGGCCATCCCTTGTTCAACGACGCCATGTATGGCGGCGACATCATCCTGAAGGGTACCACCTTCACCAAATACAAGCAGTTTATCGACAACTGTTTCAAAATCATGCCGCGCCACGCCCTGCACGCCAAGGAGTTAGGTTTCGTGCACCCCACAACGGGCAAAGAGATGATGTTCACCTCCGAGCTACCTGACGACATGACGCAGGTGCTGGAGAAATGGAGGACTTATCTGAAGGCGAGAAATCTGTTGGAAGAATAGGAATTAAGAAACAAATAATAATCAACAACATAAACATTACTAACATGAAAAAAGTCATACTTCTGGCCGTGGCACTTATTGTCGGTTTCGCCACCAACATCCAGGCACAAATTCTCTATCGTATCTCTGGCAAGGGGCTTGAATCGCCCAGCTATATTGTAGGGACCTATCACTTGGCACCCTCATCGTTTGCCGATAGCATCATTGGCATGAGCAAAGCCATTGCGGAAACCAACCAAGTCTGCGGCGAACTCGATATGATGGATGCTTTCAAACCCGAGAATGCTGCCCGTATGCTAAAGGCACAGATGTTGCCAGAAGGGGTGACCTTGTCCTCCTTGTTTACTGCCGAGCAGCTGAAACGGCTGAATGCGCTACTTTTGGAGGTGATGGGCTCAAATCTCGAGGACGAAGCCTTTGCAGCACAGATAGAGAAAATGACTCCTGTCGCCCTCTCCACCAACCTTTCCTTAATCGCCTTCATGAAAGAAACACCCTCATTCAACCCTATGGAGCTGATTGACAATCATTTCCAAACTTTAGCTTTGCAAAACGGCAAAGCTGTCAAGGGGTTTGAAACCGTCGATTTTCAGATGGAAATTCTCTTCAACGCCCCACTGGATAAGCAGGCGAACGACTTAATGTGCACGGTTGATAACTTTGAAGAAGGCCAGAGGATAGCCAAAAGCATCACTACTGCCTATTTCACGCAAAACCTTCAGCAAATTGAGGAGGTATTGGAAGAAGAATCAGAAATGGATTGTGGCACATCAGAAGAAGACGAAGAAAAACTCATCTACAACCGCAACCGCAATTGGGTTGACATGATGCCCGAAATGATGGCCGAACAGCCGACATTATTTGCCGTTGGTGCCGCACATCTTTGCGGAGAGAAAGGCGTTTTGAAACTGCTTGAAGAAGCGGGGTATACTGTTGAAGGCGTGAAAGAATAAGGCTGGCTTCATGCCTTTTGCTGTTTTTCCGCTAAAACCTTGTCAAGGTCCAAGAGGAAACTGCGGGTTTTGTCGAGCGTTTCAAGCAGGATAATGCGTTCCTCATAGTCGCTGAAGCGTTCCTTGAGGGCTTGTTTGGCACCAGCCAACGTATAGCCTTTCACCTTGAGCAGCTGGTAGATGACATGGACATAGCGCACGTCGCGCTCAGTGAAAAGGCGGTTCCCTTTCTTGTTCTTGCGCGGGCGCAGCACATCGAACTCCTTTTCCCAATAGCGGATCATCGAGGTGCTGACGTTGAACATCGCGGCCACTTCGCCTATCGAGTAGTAGTATTTGCTGGGGGTTTTTATTTCTTCCATAATACTATGTTTGCCTTATTCCTGGATTGCTTCGTTCCTCGCAATGACGCAAAGCGTCAACTGAACAACTTCCAACTATTAACTCCTAACTAACATCAGTCCATCGTTTGTGTCGGTAGCATCGACTGCTCCAAGATTTGGTTGTATTGCTCGGGCGTGAGGTCGTTATAGAAGAAGTTGATCGGGTTGATTGGCACCTCGTTTTTCCTCACCTCATAATGCAGGTGCACGCCTGTCGTTTTACCAGTGTCTCCAACAAAACCAATAAGTTGTCCACGCTTCACCTTTTGTCCTTTTCTTACCACCTCCTTCTGGAGATGCGCATAACGGGTCACATAACCGTAGCCGTGATCAATGGAAACCATATTGCCGTAGCCCCATAAAGACTTATCCACATCGACCACAACGCCGTCTCCCGTAGCGTATACTTCCGTACCCTTCGGGGCGGAAAAATCGATGCCACCGTGAAATTTCGCCACTTTATAAATTGGGTCAGGGCGATAGCCAAAATTGGATGAAATGTACTTCACGTCGTTCACTTTCAGCGGCATGATGGCCGGAATGTGAGCCAGCATGTCCGACTTGTTGCGAACCATCACGAACAAAGAGTCGTAAGAAACCGATTGGTTATACAACCGGCTCGCTAAGATGTCTAACCTACGTGCCGACTTAAGCACCTGTTCCGAGTTACGATAGCCAATCAATTGGGCATAGCGATCGGCATCGGAGAACCCCGACCTGCGCACCGAGGATGGAATCGGGTCGGCCTCAAACATCATGCGATAGAGGTCGTTGTCGCGCTGTTCCATATCGGTCATCAGCACCTCCATGTTGTCCAGGCGGTCGTTCAGGATTTCGTATTGCAGCTTCATGAACTCCAACTCACGCGCCTGCATCATCTCCTTTGGCGATTTGAAGAAAGTAAACAGCAGGATGGCGAACAGGAAGGCAACGCCCAAAAAAGCGAGGAAAACCAGCACCACGCGCAGAAACCTTCTCAGTTTGGAAGTCTCCAAGACCTCGAAACTCTGCGTCAACTGATTGAAAATATATCGCTTTTGTCGCGCCATTGCCAGACGATTGAATGCGTAAAATAACGCCGTAATTCATTTTTGATTGTGCAAAAATAGAATATTTAGCGTAAATTTGCACGTTTTTTTGAACGAATTTTTCAGGTAAAACCACATAACTCACTATAAATGAACGCTTACGAAATCAGAAATAGCTTCTTGGACTTCTTCCGTTCGAAGGAGCACGCCATCGTGCCATCGGCACCCATCGTCGTCAAGAACGACCCGACCCTGATGTTCACCAACGCTGGCATGAACCAGTTCAAGGACATCTTCTTGGGCAACCAACCCTCGAAATGGAAACGTGCCGCCGACACGCAGAAATGCCTGCGCGTATCAGGTAAGCACAACGACCTTGAGGAAGTCGGCCACGACACCTATCATCACACCATGTTCGAGATGTTAGGTAACTGGTCGTTTGGCGACTACTTCAAGAAAGAAGCCATTGCCTATGCCTGGGAATATCTCACTGAGGTGGTGCACATCGACAAAAACCGCCTTTATGTCACCGTCTTTGGCGGCGACGAGAAGGACGGACAGCCTGCCGACATGGAGGCCTATGGCTACTGGAAGGAACACGTCAGCGAAGACCGCATCATCTACGGCAACAAGAAGGACAACTTCTGGGAGATGGGCGAGACGGGTCCCTGCGGTCCCTGCTCCGAGATCCACATCGACCTGCGCGACGACGAAGCCCGCAAGCAAATCCCCGGCCGCGACCTCGTCAATATGGACGACCCGCAGGTGATCGAAATCTGGAACCTCGTATTCATGCAATACAACCGTATGGCTGACGGCCATCTGGTGGAGCTGCCTGCCAAGCATGTCGACACGGGCATGGGCTTTGAGCGCCTCGTCCGCGTGCTGCAAGGCAAGACCTCGAACTACGACACCGACGTGTTCCAGCCCATCATCCAATCCATTGCCAAGATGTCAGGCATCGAATACGGCAAGGCTGAGAAGACCGACGTCGCCATGCGCGTCATCGCCGACCACCTGCGTGCCGTGAGCTTCGCCATCGCCGACGGACAGCTGCCTTCCAACAACGGTGCCGGCTATGTCATCCGCCGCGTGTTGCGTCGAGCCGTACGCTACGGTTTCACCTTCTTAGGCTTCGAAGAGCCGTTTGTGTGCAACTTGTTACCCATCCTCGTGCAACAGATGGAATACAACTTCCCTGAAATCAAGGCTCAACAGGAGTTGGTCGGCAAGGTCATCCGCGAAGAGGAAGCCGCTTTCCTGCGCACTTTAGCTCAAGGCATCAAGCGCTTCGAGGGTTATGTGGAGCAACATCCTGGTCAGGACATCGACGGCAACTTCGCCTTCGAACTGTTCGACACCTTCGGCTTCCCCATCGACCTCACCCAGCTAATGGCTGCCGAGAAGGGCATCAACGTCGACATGGAAGGCTTCAAGGCCAACCTCGAAGAGCAGAAGAACCGCTCACGCAAGGCCGCCGAGAAAGCCAATGGCGACTGGGTGGTGGTGAACGAGAGCGAGCAACCCACCGAGTTCGTAGGCTACACCGACATGAGCTGCGAGAGCCACATCCTGCGTTTCCGCGAGGTGGTGGCCAAGAAGAAGACCCATTTCGAAATCGTCCTCGACAAGACCCCATTCTACGCTGAGATGGGTGGTGAGGTGGGCGACACCGGCACCCTGACTTCCGAAAACGAGACCATCAAGATATTGAATACGGTGAAAGAGAACAACCTCGTCATCCATATCACCGAGCAACTGCCGCAGAACCCCGAGACGGCATTCACCGCCGCCATCGACGTGGAACGCCGTCAGCGCATCGCCAACAACCACAGCGCAACGCACCTGATGCATGCCGCCTTGAGAAAGGTTTTGGGTAGCCATGTGGAGCAAAAGGGTTCCTTGGTCGACGACCAACGTCTGCGTTTCGACTTCAGCCATTTCTCCAAGATGACACCTGAAGAGATCCGCCAGGTGGAGAAGATTGTCAACCAGAAGATCCGCGAGAACATCCCGAACGTGACCTACGCCGAAATCCCGATTGACGAAGCTAAAGCCATGGGAGCCACCGCTTTATTCGGTGAGAAATATGGCGACAAGGTGCGCGTAGTGGTCTTCGACAAGGACTATTCCATGGAACTCTGCGGTGGTTGTCACACCAGCGCCACGGGCAATATCGGCATGTTCAAGATCGTCAGTGAAGGCGCCATCGCCGCCGGTATCCGCCGTATCGAGGCCATCACTGGCGAGGCAGTGGAGCAATACCTCGACGAGCAGCTCGACCTCATCGGTCGCCTGCGCGAGTGCGTCAAGTCGCCTGACCTGGTGAAGGCCGTCACTTCGCTCAACGAGCAGAACTCTTCCTTGAAGAAAGAAGTGGAGCACCTAATGCAGGAGAAAGCTCAAGCCATGGCCGAAAGACTTCACGAGAAAGCCATCGACCACGAAGGCTACAAGCTCATCATGGAGACCCTGCCCTGCGGTGGCGACCAGCTGCGCAACATCGCCCTGATGCTGAAGCAGATGAACGAGAGCACCATCGCCATCCTCGGCTCAGTGTCGGATGGCAAGCCATCGCTATGCCTGTTGCTGCCCGAAGCCTTCGCCGATGCCAAAGGTCTGGATGCCACCAAACTCATCCGCGAGGTGGCCAAGGAAATCCAAGGCGGTGGCGGCGGACAGAAGACCCTCTGCGTGGCCGGTGGCCGTAATGCCGATGGATTGCCTAAAGCTATGCAGATGCTGAGGGAGAGAATTTAAGACCTAGACAGCAGCCATGTCATGCCAACGTGGGATAATGTGGGGGCGGGCATCTATGGCTGCGTCTTTTATGAATCAGCCTCATCGTATTATTAAAACCCGACATTCCATATCGGGGTGTGGTTGGTCGTCCTTTCAGGAGTGTGCCCATCCCTTTACGGTCATGACAGACAGAGTTCCACCTCATGTAATTAGAAACCACTTGTTGCTGAACGGGAATTTATCGTATTTTTGACCCCCGTAATCATTCTTTAAACCACATGATAGAACTCACTATTGCCAAATCATTGAATAAAGCATACAGGCAGATTCCTGTTGACCGCACAGCCTTTGATTCCTTCAAGAATCAGTTGCACATCCTCTATGAGCAGATTTCCTCTATCAACACCGAAGAAAAGCTCAAAGGAGACCTTATGGATTTCTTGAAGTTGACGTTTTATGGGCAAAACTACAAAGTATCGCCCAATGGCGACATCGATTGTGCCATCCATCTCGGCAATAGCATTGACGATCCAGTAGGTGTTATCTTCGAAGTGAAGAAGCCGACTAATGTTTCAGAGATGATTACGCGCGACGACCTCAATCGGAAAGCTTTGCAGGAACTGTTGCTATATTACCTCCGAGAACGCCACTCAAAGAAGAACTTTCAGCTCAAACAACTTGTGGTCACCAACATCAATGAGTTTTTTGTTTTTGATGCCCAGGAGTTTGAACGCCTTTTCTACGCCAACAAAAAGCTCATCAAACGGTTCGAGGAGTACTGTGCTGGTGAATTGGCCTCTGAGAAGACCGACTTTTTCTATAAGGAAATTGCGGCTGACTTTATCGCTCAGGTGGTGGACCAGTTGACCTTCACTTGGTTTGACATCCGAAAATACAAGGTCTATCTCGATACTGGTAACGACAAACGTCTTATCGAGTTGTTCAAATTCTTCAGCCCCGAGCATCTCTTGAAGAAACGTTTCCAAAACGACAGCAACTCGCTCAACACCAAGTTCTATAGCGAGCTTTTGTACATCATTGGCCTCGAAGAGGTGGAAGAAAAGGATAGCCATAAACGTATCATCACCCGCAGAAACAAGAACGAACGTCACCAAGCTTCCATTCTTGAAAACGCCATCAACATTTTGGATGCCGAAGATTGTCTCGACAACGTGGACGGGCGTCATTCCTACGGAAAGACCCGAGAAGAACAGCTTTTCGGTGTTGCACTTGCCCTGACGATTAACTGGGTGAATCGTGTGTTGTTCTTGAAACTTCTGGAAGCCCAGCTCGTCAAATACCACAAAGGCAATCAAGGCTACGCTTTTTTGGGTCCTTCCGTTATTCCTGACTACGACGAACTTAACAAGCTCTTCTTCCAAGTCCTTGCCAAACGTGTTGCGGAACGTCCTGAAAGCATCAACACTAAATACGGCAAAGTTCCCTACCTGAACAGTTCACTGTTTGAAATCAGCTCGCTGGAACGCCAGACTATCCGTATCAGCAACCTTGAAAACAACGAGCTCCCTCTTTTTGCCGGCACCGTTCTCAAAGACGGCTCGAAGCCCCGTTACAAGCAGCTTCCTACACTTCGCTATTTGTTGGAATTTCTTGATGCCTACGACTTCGCGAGCGAAGGCTCTGAAGAGGTCCAAGAGCGGTCAAAGACGCTTATCAACGCTTCGGTTCTTGGCTTGATTTTCGAAAAAATCAATGGCCACAAAGACGGTTCCGTGTTTACTCCTGGAGCCGTCACCATGTACATGAGCCGCGAAGCCATCCAGCAAACCGTGGTTCGCCGTTTCAATGAAGAGATGAATTGGACCTGCAACGATTACGATGCCCTCAAAAACAAAGATATCTATGATACTGCCCAAGCCAATGCCATCATTGACTCGCTACGCATCTGTGACCCCGCTGTTGGCTCGGGCCACTTCCTAGTGTCCGTCCTTAATGAAATCATCCGCACAAAATACGACCTTGGCATTTTGGTTGACGGCTCTGGCAAGCGCATCAAAAAACAAGATTACAGCATCGACATTGAGAACGACGAACTCCTTGTTTCCGACGAAGACGGCAATCCCTTTTCGTATGTTCCCGGCAACGCTGAGAGTCAGCGCATTCAAGAAACCCTCTTCAACGAGAAACGTAAAATCATCGAGAATTGCCTTTTCGGTGTAGACCTGAATCCCAATGCCGTAAACATTTGCCGTCTACGCCTTTGGATTGAGTTGCTGAAGAATGCCTATTACACCAAGGAAAGCGGTTTCACAGAGTTGGAGACACTTCCTAACATCGACATCAATATCAAGGTAGGCAACTCCCTGTTGCACCGCTTCGATTTGAGTCAAGACATCTCAGGCATACTTCGCAAAAACGGCATCTCCATAGGCGATTATTGCAAGGCTGTCAACGACTACAAAAATGCCCACAGTAAGGAAGAGAAGAAAACCCTTGTGGATTATTTAAAGCAGATTAAAGGCAACCTTCGCACACAAATTGGGCAGAATGACCCCAAATTGAAGGAAAAGCAAAAACTAGAAAGCGAATTAAACGATTTGTTAGCGCCACAACTCTTTGAGATTAGCAAGAAGGAACAGGCTGTACGCGACAAAAAAGCGAAAGACTTGCAGGGCAAGATAGCCAAACTGCAAAAAGAGATTGATGAGATACATGACAACAAGGTCTTTGTGGATGCTTTCGAGTGGCGTATTGAATTTCCCGAAGTGCTTGATGAAAACGGCAAGTTCATTGGATTTGATTGCGTCATTGGCAATCCGCCGTATATCCAGCTCCAGAAGATGGGCACGGATGCCGATGCGCTCCAAAAGATGAATTACCAGACCTACGAGCGCACGGGTGACATTTATTGCCTGTTCTACGAGTTGGGCATGGCGTTGCTGAAGCCTAATGCATTGTTGTCGTTTATTACATCAAATAAATGGATGAGGGCTGGGTATGGAGAATCTTTACGTAAATATTTTTCCGAACAACAAGATGTCATTCAACTTGTAGATTTTGCCGGATATAAGATATTTAGTTCGGCGACCGTTGATGTAAATATCCTTTTTGCCAAGAACAGGCCTCCAAAAAACATGACACTGGCATGTTCAATAAGCAAAGAAGGATTTGACCTAACGAAATTGAGCGATTTTGTTAAGTCGAGTAATACAATGTGCGTTTTTAAATCCAGTGAAAGTTGGGTTATTCTTTCCCCCATTGAGCAGAGTATAAAACGCAAGATAGAAACCGCTGGTGTTCCTTTAAAAGAT
>Ga0310690_10004051_pt1 | contig 21293 bp, 14 predicted proteins | sample AusTroGonzalo_MG_2_FD_207661 | JGI IMG/M metagenome (GOLD analysis project Ga0310690, IMG submission 207661) | Bovine rumen microbial communities from tropical cattle in Woodstock, Queensland, Australia - Gonzalo_04 (v2) (version 2) | ecosystem: Host-associated > Mammals > Digestive system >... | reverse complement strand
GCGGCAAGGCTTCTTCGACAACCTTGGACGGCTGTTCAAAACCCTTCGGGCAGGCGAGCGTGAAGTTCATGCCGACCTTGGCGGCGAGGGCGAGGAAGGAGTTCGCAACGTTGTTGCCGTCACCGATGAAGGCGACAGTCTTCGGCTTGCCATCGGCGTTCTTGAAACCGCCGAGATTTTCGTTGATCATCTGGGCAAAAGCGATGGCCTGGCACGGATGATAGTCGTCGGTCAAGGCGTTCACGACCGGGATGGAACCGTATTCAGCGAGTTCTTCGACGAGTTGCTGCTTGAAGCAACGGACGACAATGGCGTTCACCCAACGGCTGAGGCAACGGGCAACATCCTTGACGCTTTCGCGCTTGCCAAGACCGATGGAATCCGGGGAGAGGAGCACGGCGTGGCCGCCGAGCTGGTTCATGCCCACCTGGAAAGTCGTAATAGTTCGCAGAGACGGTTTTTCGAAGAACATGCCGATGTTCTGGCCGTGGAGACGGTCAGAAACCTTGCCTGCATGAACTTCTTTCTTGAGCTGCGAGGCGATGGCGACGGTTTCGAGAATGCGTTCTTCACTCCAGTCCATGAGGCGGAGGAAGTGTTTGCTGCGATCGATCATTTCTAGTCCTTTGGGCGAACCCCTTTTTACCGAGTGATTAAAAAATCATTGGTTCTTGTTTAATGCGAGCATTTCCGAGCAATTTCCTAGGTATCACAAAATGAAAAACGAAAAAAACGGAGTTTTTACACTCCGTCTTACAGGAAATCACAAGAAAATGCTAACGGATATTAGCGAAGTTTCTTTTTGTGACGGTCACGACGACGGCGCTTCTTACGCTTGTGAGTCGCAATCTTCCTGCGCTTTCTTTTCTTTCCGCAAGGCATGTTGTATCTCCGTTAAGGGTTAAACAAAAAAATACGCCACCAAATAGAGAAAAAATTTTCCCGTTTGTCAAGGGGTGGAGGTTAAAAGTTATGAGTTCTCCGTCACCATATCCATCGCTTGACGAATGAGTGCTACGGCACCGCCGTATTCCTTGGCGCGTGGGCTTTCGTTGCTGAGCATGGCGCGGTATTTGCGTGCTCCCGGGAGTCCAGTAAAGAGCCCGTAGAGGTGCTTCACGAGGATCGTGGCCGGGCAACCTTCGGCGGTCTGCTTTTCCACGTAGGGGAGATATGCTTCGAGCAAGGCCTTGCGTGTGGCGGGGCGAGCCTTCCCGGCGATGATTTCTGCCGGGTCTTCGCTTTCGGGGCGCACGTCGTTAAAGATGCGCGCGTCGGCATCTCGCAGGAACCACGGGTTCTCGTAGGCTTCGCGGCCGACCATCACGCCGTCCAAATCTTTGAGCTGTTCTTCGATCTGGTCGAGCGTTTTGATGCCGCCGTTGATGCTCAGGTTCAGGTCCGGCATCTCGGCCTTGAGGCGGTGGACGAATTCGTAATGCAGCGGCGGAACTTCGCGGTTTTCCTTGGGCGAGAGTCCCTTGAGCCAAGCCTTACGGGCATGCACAATGAAAATCTTGCAGCCGGCGTCACGCATGGTCTGGATAAAATCCGTAAAGAATTCCCAACTGTCGAGGTCGTCGACGCCAATGCGGCACTTGATGGAGACTGGAATCGAAACAGCGTCTTGCATCGCCTTGAAACAATCGGCGACAATCTGCTTTTCCTTCATGAGGCATGCGCCGAACTTTCCGTTCTGCACACGGTCCGAAGGGCAACCGCAGTTCAAGTTGACTTCTGCAAAACCGGCTTTTTCGACAAGCTTCGAGGCTTGTGCGAGGAACGTCGGGTTGCTGCCGCCAAGTTGCAATACGGCGGGGTGTTCAATCGGCTCGTGACCGAGGAACATGTCGGTGTTGTCGCAGTGCAAAAGCCCCGTGGCAACGACCATTTCGCTGTACAGCAAAACATGCTTAGAGAGCAAACGCAAAAAATAGCGTTCGTGGCGGTCCGTGCAGTCGAGCATCGGAGCGATAGAAAGTCTACGGTTAAAGTCGATGTTCATGCACGTAAAAATAGAATTTGCGACGCTTGCTTTTTACGACGGCTTTGCTTCGGTCTTGCTTGCAAGGTCTTCGTTCCAGATAATGACCCTGTTGCGGCCCTGTTCCTTGCCTTCGTAAAGAGCCTTGTCCGCGAACTGGATGCATTTTTCGGCACCCTGACTGCTGTCGAACTGGGCAACGCCAAGCGTAATCGTCACCTTGATTTCTTGACCACCGTAGAAAATGGTCTGGTTTTCGATCTGCTTGCGGAAGCGTTCGGCAACATGAGCGGCGTCACCCACTTCCGTTTCCGGGAGGAGCGTCAAGAATTCTTCACCGCCGTAGCGGGCAAGAACGTCGTACTTGCGCAACAGGCTGCGGATCGTGCTGGCAACGGCCTTGAGTACGGCATCGCCGGCGGCGTGACCATAAGTATCGTTCACATCCTTGAAATGGTCGATATCGATAAAGATAATGCTGAAAGACTTTCTCAGGCGGCTTGCGCGGTCCACTTCCTTTTCGATGGTCCTGTGCATGTCGCGACGGTTCGGCAATTGCGTGAGTTCGTCGGTTCTCGAAATGATGTCCAGCTTCTTGTTGGCTTGTTCAAGTTCGTAAGTACGTTCCTTGACTTCCTTTTCGAGCTGTTCCCTGTGGTTGTTGAGTTCCTGGATCTGACGCTTGATCATCTCGTGCATCTGGTTGAATACCTTGGCGAGTCGGCCGATTTCGTCCTGGCTTCTCTTGGTGTTGAACTTTTCGATGTTGAGGTTGCCTTCGGTAATCTGCGAGATGTGGTCGATCAAGTCGTTCAACGGCTTGCACACAATCAAGATCTGCCAGAGGGACACGAGCAAGATGGCGATGATGGAACTGTAAAGGATAATGCGGCTCACATGTTTCACGGACGACACCTGAGCGTCAATTTCGGACTTTGGCTGTAATGCGATAAGGCCTAAATCATAGGTGGGGTTGAACGTCCTGTTGATGAGGTAGGTCTTTCCGTTTTCGAGCGTGAGGAACTGAACGGTGTTGTTCTGGTCCTGCTTGATGTTCATGTCGCCGAGGCCCAGTTCCGTAATCTTGTGGACGCCGTCGAGCCAGGTTCTCATGTCGGGATGGTAAAGGATTTCGCCTTGACCGTTGCAGGCGATAAGGATGCCGTTCTGCCCGACCTTGTATTCGGAGAAGAGCTTCCAAAGGCGTCTAATGGAAAAGTTCGAGACGAGTCGTCCGTCACCATGAGCGCGGTCGGAGACGACAACGCCAAAGGCGCGCTTGGGAGTACCGTCAGAATCGCGGTACCAGGGCGAAATGGTCGGACGGTGCGGAGAAATCCTGTTGAACTCGATGGGGTAGCTGATCTTTGCAGACCCCAGCATGGAGTTGTTGCAGATGAGGTTGTAGTTCCTGTCGAAAAGCGAGATGGATTCGCCCGAAATAAACAGCGAAGAGATGTTGAAGCTTTTGAGATAGCCTGCTGCCGTGAACTTGTCCATGCTCTGGATTTCAGAGGTCTTGGCAAGTAGCGAAAGTCGGCTTGCGAACTGGTCCATTTCGTTATCGGCGGTGTTGGCGAGCTGTTGAAGCTGGGTTTCGTTAGTGTCGTAACTCAGCTTCAAGGTCGTCTTCATCTGCTTTTGTGTAAAGACGTATGTACCGATCATCACGATGACGATCATTGAAACTATCAGGAGCAACAAGCTCTTGATAATGATGCTGTTCGTGAGACTTGTAAGTTTTAAGCTACTCATGAGTTTTGCTGTTTTAAAGGTGGACTACTCGCTTAGCGTTTTCTCTTGCGGGTGAAAGCGAAAATGAATCCGATAAGCACGGCAATCGCAAAAATCCACGGTGTACGGCTAAATCCGGAGTCTGCTTCGGCAGACGGCTTTGGCTCCTCGGTGATATGGCGGTTGCTGCTCTTATCCTTGATGTTGAGGGCCTTGTGCCATGTCGAACGGAACTCGGCGAATGTCGGGTCATCCGTATTTCTATGGTTCAGGCGTTTGTTGATTTCGTGCGAGTAGTTGATGAGGATTTCGTAAATTTTTTCTTCGGAGTAGAGTGCCGGAATATCGAGGTGGTCCCAGATGGCGCCGAACATAGAACCGAGAATCTGTTCGATGTCGCCCCATTCAGGAATGGCGGTGTAGGTCTTGCCGACGTCGAGCATCGTGACGATAGTCCTGTAGTCATCGTCCTTGGACCACTTTTTAAGCACCTTCTTCGATGTCGGGAGCATGCCAATCTGCTGCGTGTAAGCATTCAGGTTCTCGTCGTTCGTGAGGTAAAGCAAAAGGTCGAGAGCTTCAGGTCTTTCGTTCTTGGCAGGGATGGCAAGGTTGCTTCCGCCGATAAAGCAGATGGAACCGTCGGTTCCAGTCGGGATGGGGAGCGCCATGACGCTGTCCTTGCCGATTCTCGTGTTCGAGAGTCCGCCCTTCACGCCATCAATACGCGTTTGCATGATGACTTCGGACGTGTTCACGATAAAGGCGAGTTCGCCTGCGTTAAAGTGCTGCACGATTTGAGCCGTGTTCATCTGGAGGGCGTCCGTGTTGACGAGCGTGTCGAGCACAAAGCTCAAGTACTTGGCGATACCGTAAATGGTCTTGTCGCTAAGGATGTTTGACTTCCATTTGCCGTTCTGGTCTTTCGAGATGAAGTCTCCGCCGTTGCTCCAAATCCAGGGAGCGAAATTGTGGGGTAAGTTCCAGTCGCTTTTACCCGGGAATGCGAATCCGTGGACCTTGGTGCCGTCGTCCAGCGATTCGCGGCTGTTGTTCACCTTGCGGATGGCCTTGGCAAAACCGTCGAACGTTGCGATGTCTTCGGGCTGGATGTTGTTCTTTTTAAGAATGCGCTTGTTGGCAAGAATCGGACGGATGTCGATGAACCAGGGGATGGAATAGACCGTCGTGTCCGAATCGATGCGGGTCGTGTTCCAGCTGACCGGTACAAAACGGCTCGAGTCGATGTCGGCAAGCCACGGGTTCAAGGCCTTGATTTCGCCACGGGAGGCAAAATACGGGATCCAGGTCGTTCCGAGCTGGAGAACGTCCGGGGCGTCTACGCCAGTAGCAAGCGTTGTCGAAATGCGGTTCCAGGCTTCGCCCCAGTCCAGCACGACAACTTTAGTCTTGATTCCAGTTTTCTTTGTAAAAAGATGCAGTCTCTGTTCGAGCTTTTCTTGCGGGGAAGCTCCGTTCGGCATAATCCAGACGGTAAGGCCTTCCTGCTGCTTAGGGGCAGGCTTTGCCTGTGGCGCCTTCGCTGCAAAAATGGACGATACTGCAATTGACATTACAATACTTACAATCTTGGTAATCGTTTTCATAGAACGTACTCCTTTCCCAAATTTTCTAAAATAAATTCCTGTATGATATTTGTAGATTTATAAAAAAAATAACAGAAAATAAAAAGAAAAGTTAAATCTTATTTGGGGAGAGGGGTCAAATGCTGGCAGTTTGTGGGATTGTTCACCAAAAAGGTCGTTTTTTAGTGTGCAAACGGGCAAGTTTAGGGGCGTTTCCAGGCTTTTGGGAGCTGCCGACAGAGTCTTTGGAATGCGAAGAAACGCTCGAAGATGCCTTGGAACGCGTTTTTTTCGAACGTTTGACCGCACGCGTCAAGACAGCGGCCCCTTTGGGGGCTCTAGAGAGCTGTTTTGGAGAAAATACCCGTTTTTTGAGCTATAAAGTGGAACTCGAGAAAAATTTTTTTCAGCTGTACGGGTACGAAGATTTCCGCTGGATCAAGCCCAAAAACCTGAAAAACATGCGAATTTTGAACTCTAGTGTGATGCTGCTCAAACAATTAGCAGTTGTTTAATATTATTTACGTGGTTAGCGTGGTTTTTCCGGTAGCCATTTAGTAGGGTCTTTCTTATATTTTTTTTGTCAAAATGAAATGACAATTTTTTAAGGAGTTTATAACTATGAAAAAAGCAATGCTCGCTCTGCTCTGCGCAGGTGTCCTCGTCCTCTCTGGCTGCCATGGTAGCTATGGTCTCACCAAGAAGCTTCTCCGCTGGAACGGCACCTTGGGCAACAAGTGGCTCAATTCCTGCGTCCACTTCTTGCTGTGGGTAGTCCCGGTTTACGAAATCAGTATCGGTCTCGTGGACTTCCTCGTCCTCAACACCGTCGAATTCTGGACTGGTTCCAATCCGCTCGCTTCTAACGATTCCTACTACGAAAAGGACGCTCAGGGCAACTCCGTTGCTGCTGTGAAGAACGAAGATGGTTCTCTCTCCGTGCAGTACACCACTGCTAAGGGTGAATCCACCAACCTCACTCTCCAGCGCGATGAAAACGTCGTTCGTGCTCTCGATGCTGAAGGCAACCTTGTTGCCCAGTACGAAATCGAAAAGTAATCGAAGTTTTAAAGAAATTCTATTACTTGCTACCCCGGCCTCTGCGCTGGGGTCTTTTTTTTATTGTGATTACTCACCGCTCATGGCTCACCACTCTCGTCTAAATTATATATACTTACAGTATGCAAGGTAGGGTTGTCTATAATCGTTTGAACAGTTGCCTTAGGGGAATTGTCGTAGCGCTGGCTACGGTGTTCCTTTGTGCCTGCTCCGATTGTGACATGGTCCGTGGCGACGACGCTCTGCGCATTGGGGATTACGACCGTGCTGTGACGAGTTTTTCGAAGGTCCTGGACCAGAAACCGGCAGACAGGGATGCCCGCTACGGGCTTGCGATTGCCTACTACGCCATTGCCGAAGACAAGGAACGCCTCAAGGAAAGCACCTATGCACTTTGGGAACGTACCGTCCGCGAGTTCAAGATCCTTTCTGTCGTGGATACTAGCGAAAAAATCAAGCCCATGTATTCGACGGCGCTCTTTTACCTCGCCCGAGCCATGCTTTCGGAAAATGAATCGGCAAAGGTCCTTTCGCTATTGAACCTGTCTATCCAGCTCGACCCGAGCAACTACTTTAGCTATAACCTCAAGGCGCTGATTCTTGGAGGCCAAGGCGATATTGACGGGGCCAAGAAAATTTATGCGTACATCGTGACGCGGGAACCCAAGTTCGCTTCGGCGTACGTGAACCTCGGCAATCTTTACTGGAACGAACGCGATTATGAATCGGCCTGGGATATCTGGTCGATGGGGCACGAGGCGTTGCCGGACGATCCGGTGCTGGCCAAGTGGACCAAGGTGGCCGAGGATACGCTCAAGTCGATGGTCTATTCGGGTAAGCTATGAGAAAGTCCTGCGGTTCGCTTCTCGAATCTGTGACGGGGGGCGCCTTGCTGCATCGTGGCGGTGAGGCCTCTGTCTATTTATTGAAAAACGGGAACGCTCCTTATGTGCTGAAATGGTACAGTAATGGGTTTTCTTTTGATGAACAAGTTATAGAAATTGCAAATAAGGTCCGTGTTCCTGGGCTGTACCGCATTGAAGAATGGGGGACCCGTAACGAAACGCCGTACTTGATTTATGACTTTATCGAAGGCGTTTCTTCGGACAAGTTTACGCGTATGCCTGTCGCGGTCGCTCTTTTCGCGCTCCGGCAGGTCGTCTCGACGCTTGCCGCATTACGTAAACAGGGAGTGTCGCATGGTGACTTGAGTCCGGCAAATGTGATTTTTGCGGTTGCGGATGGGAAATGCGGATTACGTACGGTTCTCATTGACTGCGGAATCGTTGGCCCCGGAGCGCTCGCCTATGCGGCGCCGGAACGTTTTCAGGGAAAACGCCCCGACGAAAAGAGCGACCTCTTTAGCCTCGGGCTTTTGCTGTACCGCTGGATTGCGGGCGAAGACCTTGTGCAGGCGGATGGCTACGAGCAGTTAGCCGAACAGATGACGGGTATTGCAGCCATCAATATCTCCGAAAAGCTTTATGCAACGGGGGCGTTTGATTTTGGCGGGGGCGTATCGCAACTTTCGGCTCTGGAACCGCTCTGGAAAGGCCTTGTGGCTGCCGATGCCGCGGACCGTGTCGAAGACCTGGATGAACTCGACGAACTTTTGGAAATTGCGTTGGATAAGGTGGGCTGCGGAGAGGTCACTCTTGCCTCTTGCGTGGCGCAGTTTGTCGAAACGGAATTGGCCCAAGCGATTGTTTCAAATGTGGCACAAAAAGTTCCGGAGGGCATGGAAACGGAGCTTCCTTTTGTGGCCCGCAAGAAAAATAATTGGCTAAAATGGGGCGGTTTGGGCGGTTTGGTTCTTATATTACTCTTGATGGTCTTGTTGCTTACGAGTGGAACGATGCGTTTCGGTATCGATGCAACAGGAGACCGGCTTTTAAAGCGGTCTAGGAACATGGATTCTTCTGTTGAAAGCGAAAAAGCACCGATCTTGAAAGTCGATAGCTTGCTTCTGGAACTTCCTGTCCCTGCCGCCGAGTAACATTTTCACTTACGGGGTACTGTTATGAAATCGGAATCTATGCTTGCCACGGAAAAGATGCTGGATGTGGTCAAGATACTTTTGGACGAAGAACAGCCGCAATCTCTATTCCCGAAAATTCTTGAAGTGGCGAAGGGCGTGTTGCATGCCGATGCTGCCGTTCTGGATATCGGTGGCGAAGAACCGCTCCATTTCTCGAACCCCGAAAAAGTTTCGATTTCGATTTCGGCCATCAAGTTGGCCAAGACCGAAAAACGTGCGGTCGTTTGGAACCAGCTGGATGACGATTCGGCAGACCTTTCCAAGTCGATTGTGCAGAACCAGCTCACGAGCATTATGGTTTCGCCGTTCCGTACGCCGGATTCCGAAGCCGGATACCTATATCTGCAACGTGCTGCCCGCAAGGATCCGTTTACCGAAGAAGACAGCAATCTTTTTGATTCGTTCGTTGCGGTCTGTGAAAAGTTTGCCTTTGCCGCTTACGATCGCTTGCGTGACAAGGAATCCCTCGATGCATTGAAGAACGTCGTGCGTCGTGATGGTATCGTTTATTCGTCCAAGGTCATGGTCGATGTCGTGGCGATGGCCGATAAGCTTTCGCCGCTCCCGTTGCCGGTGATTATCCGTGGCGAAACGGGAACCGGTAAGGAAGTGATTGCCCGCTATATCCACAAGCATAGCCCCCGTGCTGAAAAGCCGTTCATTGCGGTGAACTGTGGCGCCATTCCGGAACACTTGATGGAATCGCTCATGTTCGGGCATGCGAAGGGCTCGTTTACGGGCGCTATCGAAAACAAGAAGGGCTTTTTCGAAGAAGCCGATGGCGGTACGATTTTCCTCGACGAAATCGGCGAACTTCCGCTGAACATGCAGGTAAAGCTTTTGCGTGTGCTCCAAGAAAAGCACATTACGCGTGTGGGCGACAACCGCGAAATTCCGGTGAACGTGCGTGTGATTAGCGCAACGCATGTGGACCTGGAAGAGGCTGTGCGCGAAAAGCGTTTCCGCGAAGACCTTTACTTCCGCATACAGGTGTTGCCGCTCGAACTCCCGCCGCTGCGTGACCGCGGTCAGGACGTCGTGCTGCTTGCCGAAAACTTTATCGAACGTTACGGCGCCGAATACGGCCGTGGCAAGTTCCACCTGAGCCGCAATGCCGAAAAGGCCCTGCTCGGTTACCATTGGCCGGGCAACGTGCGTGAACTCGAAAACCGAATCCAGAAGGGTTTGGTGCAGGCCGTCCATGGCGTGATTCAGCCCAAGGATCTTGGACTGGACGACATGCAGGACCAGGCGAAGGCCTCGCCGCGTACGCTCAAGGAAGCCCGCGAAGCGGTCGAACGCGAAGTCATTTCGCGCGCCCTCAAGGACACGAACGCGAACCTCACGTTGGCGGCTACAATTCTTGGCATTGACCGCAAGGTGTTGCGTGAAATCATGGAACGTTTAAACTTGAAAAAAGAAGATTTTAAAGCGTAGAGTATAGGTGTTTGGATGATGAACTTTAAATTAAGGAGATTGTCCATGAAGAAAATCGTAATGGCTTCTGCGATGATGGCGTCTGTCGCTATGGCAAACGACATGGAATCTCGCCCCGAAGCTAGTGTTCCAACTCCGATGGAACGTCATGCCGCCGTCGACAATGTTCCGAACTTCTCGGAAAAAGAAAGCGGGGATTGGCAGAAAATGCGCGAAGAACGCCGTGCCGCCCGTCAGCAGATTCTCCAGAATCTGAGAGAAAATTCGGCCGCCGAAAAGAGAGACTTGCGAGGCGCCTTGGAAAAGGGCCCGGAACCTCCGAAGGCCGAAGTGGCCCGCGATCAGAAGTTGGAACAAAAACAGGAACAGAAGCAGGAAGAAATGGAATGGATGAAAAATCCGAACGGATTCCCTCCGTTTGGTGGTCCCGAAAACCGGTTTAATCCCAAAAGAGGGAACAACTGGAATCCGGGCAATCCATTCAATCCGCGCAAACCGGAAAAATGCCCGAAAGGGGAATGGCCTAAACGTGAAGATTTTGAAAAAGGCAATTCTCCGAGATAATCGATGATCCGTTATTTTGGCTTGACGATTTTGTTGATCGTTTCCGCTCTTTTTGCTGAGACCCAGCAAGAAGCGTATTATCGTGCCATGAAGGCCGAAGAAGCGGGCGATATACCGGCTGCATTGAAGGCTTTTCAGGAAGCCGTCGCATTGCCGGGACCTTATACGGAAGAACTCCAGGAAATTATCCGGGAGTACAGCGAGGCTCTTGGCGATTCTAGTGATTCAAATTCCGTAGAACCGTGGGAATTTCATGTGTCGGGAGAACTCGGCCTTTTCGGAATGCATTACAAGGAAACCGGCATGGACGAAGGCGAAATGGGCGGTGACATTTTCTTGAACGTCAATCCGTATTGGGATTACGTCTCTGGAACGTGGGCTCATACGTTTGCCTTATCGGTGCAGGGTGATTACTTTTTGAACAACGACGAAATGTCCGTGCTCGATACGAACGACTGGAATCTTTCGTTTGGGCTGGAATACACGTTGATGGGAAAGTCGATGCTCTTGGACGCTGGCTACGACTTTAACATGGAAGGGGACAACTATTCGTCGGATTTCTACGCCTGGTTCGAAAAGGATTTTCACCGTTTTGAAAAACAGCGTATTGGCGCAGTGGCGTGGGCTTATTACCAGACGTCGGGACCGATGTCGTACTCGCTTTATGGCGCATGGCATAGGACCGTCGCGGAAGGCTTTAATGGAACGGTCTACGCGGGTGTAAAGTTTGAAGCGGATTCCGTCTATGACTACAAGGGCTACATTGAATCGTATAAGGCTGCGATGAGCGCCTATGAAACTGCAGAAGACGGAAATGAAGCGGAAGCGGTGGAGGAGTCTGCCGAAGACGTCGTCATTACTAAGTCGTTTGGAAAGTTCATTGGGCCAGTCCTTCGCTGTCGTGGTTCGTACAAGTTTAAGAACCGACTTCAAGTCGAAGCGAAGATGAATTTGTTCTACGGGATTGCCGTTGGCGGTCCGGACAGCGATTACGAAAAGATAAAGAAGTTGAACGGAACGGTCGGGGTGACGGCTTCGTGGAAATATTGGAAAATGAATTATTACTTGGGCCTGGAACGTAACTTTAGGTATTACTCTTTGCCTTCGTTCTATGAGAAATTCTATAAGGAACGCACCGCTTTGACTCAGATCAAGCTTGGTGTCAAATGGGACATTTAAAAGGCGTTTAAACAAAAGAGGCAAGCTTAAGCTTGCCTCTTTTGCGTGGAGATAGTGGGAGTCGAACCCATGACCTACAGATTGCGAACCTGTCGCTCTACCAACTGAGCTATATCCCCATAATTTGATAGTGGGCTGAATATAGCTAAAGAACGTTTGTTTGGCAAGTGACTCTACTTTTTCCGGGGCTGAATCGTTTTTGGTAGTTTTCTGTTCAAATGTTCACTAATTTTTAGACGATTTTAAAGTCTTTTTCTATATTCTAGCGCATGACGAAATCCATAGTTATCCGTGATGCGCATGAACATAACCTCCGCCATGTCGATTTGACGATTCCCCGCGACTCGATTGTCGTGGTAACGGGCGTTTCGGGCTCGGGCAAGTCGAGCCTTGCCTTTGATACGGTGTTCCAGGAAGGGCAACGCCGCTTTGTCGAATCGCTTTCGGCGTATGCGCGCCAGTTCATTGGCCGCATGAAGCACCCGGATGTAGAGAGCGTTCGCGGCATTTCGCCGACGATTTCGATTGATCAGAAGACGGTGAACCGAAACCCGCGTTCTACGGTGGGTACGGTGGTCGAAATCTTGGACCATTACCGTTTGATGTTTGCACGTTTGGGCGTTCCGCATTGCCCCAAGTGCGGCAAGGTCATCCAGGCGCAGTCGGTGGACCAGATTGTTGATAACTTGTACGCAAGTGACGAAAACAAAAAGATTTTGGTGATGGCGCCGATTGTGCAGGAGCGCAAGGGCGAATACCGCAAGGAACTCGCAGAACTCAAGGAAAATGGATTTGTCCGCGTGCGTGTGGACGGGACGATTTACAGGCTCGAAGAAGTGCCGCTGTTGGTGCGTTACGAGAAGCACACGATTGAAGTGGTGATTGACCGCTTGACGCTAGAACGCAAGAACATGAGCCGTTTGCGAGAGGCGATTGAAGGCGCCTTGAAACTCACGGACGGAAAACTCGTTTCGTTTTTGCTTTCGACGCCGGAAGCCGCGGGTTCGGATGGCGCCGGAAGCGCGAAGGAAGAATACCGCTTGCAGGGTACGCAGCTCGCTTGCCCCAAGTGCGGAATTTCGATTCCAGAACTCGAACCGCGATTCTTTAGCTTTAACGACCCGAAGGGCCAATGCCCGGCGTGCCGCGGTCTTGGCGAAAGTTGCGAATTTGACATTAATTTGATTGTGCCGGATCCGAGCTTGTCCTTAAAGCAGGGCTGCCTTGCTCCGCAAAAGAAGGACGACGGCTGCATTATCTTTAGCGATTTCGGTTGGCGCAATTTGCGCACGATTGCAAACGAAATGCATTTTACGCTTGATACGCCGTGGAATAAACTCAAGAAGGCTCAGCAGGATGCCGTGCTTTACGGAACGCCGAGCGGGAGCGAACGTGGCGTGGTGACGGTGATGCAGGAACTTTGGGACATGTGGCACATTTACCACTTCCGAAAGTACATGCAGATTGGCGTTTGCCCGGAATGCCATGGCACGCGAATCAATCGCATTGCCGCCGCCGTAGACTTTCACGGCCATAACATTTGTGAAATGACGGAATGGTCCGTCGAAAAGTCTGTCGAGTTTTTTGACAAGCTAAAGCTTTCGCCCAAAGAACAGCGCATCGGTCGCGAAGTGCTGAAGGAAATCCGCGGGCGCCTTGGATTCTTGAAGGCGGTAGGCCTTGGCTATTTGGACATTAGCCGCAAGGCCTCGACATTGAGCGGTGGCGAGGCGCAGCGTATCAGGCTCGCAAGCGCTGTAGGTGCAGGCTTGCAGGGCGTGCTGTATGTTTTGGACGAACCAAGTATCGGTTTGCATCCGCGTGATAACGATAAGTTGCTCGAAATGCTCGAGCGCTTGCGAGCCCAAGGCAACAGCCTCCTCATCGTGGAACACGACGAGGATACGATGCGCCATGCGGACTGCGTGATTGACGTGGGCCCGGGTGCAGGTGTCGAAGGCGGTCGCATTTTGGCGGCTGGCACTGTTGACGAACTTGAGAAGAACAAGTCTTCGCTTACTGGCGCCTACTTGAGCGGTCGCAAGTCGATTGAAATCCCGTCGCAGCGCATGAAGATTGATGCAAAGACGCCCAAGCTCAAGATTTGCGGTGCTTGCGAAAACAACCTCAAGAATGTCGACGTCGAAATTCCGCTCGGTGGCGCATTTACCGTCGTTACAGGCGTTTCGGGTTCTGGCAAGAGTACGCTCATCAACCAGATTTTGCGCCGCGAACTCGCTCGCGTGTTCTACAATTCCGAAGAACCGGTCGGAAAGTTCGACCATTTGGAAGGTCTCGAAAACATCGACAAGGTCATTGAAATCGACCAGACGCCGATTGGACGCACCCCGCGCAGCAACCCCGCCACTTACACGAAAATTTGGGACGATATCCGCGACTTGTTTGCCGGCATGGAAGAAAGCAAGGTGCGTGGCTACACGAAGAGCCGCTTTAGTTTTAACGTGAAAGGTGGCCGTTGCGACGCTTGCGAAGGCGCTGGCGTGAAGGTCATCGATATGCACATTTTGCCGAGTGTGCAAGTGACTTGCGATGTGTGCGACGGCAAGCGCTTTAACGAAGCAACTCGTGAAGTTTACTTTAAGGGCAAGAATATCTCCGAAGTGCTCGACATGAGTATCAGCGAAGCTGCTGAGTTCTTCAAGGACATCCCGAAAATTGCAGAACCGCTCAAGCTCCTTTGCGAAGTGGGCCTTGGCTATTTGACTTTAGGTCAGCCCTCGACAACGCTTAGCGGTGGCGAAGCTCAGCGCGTGAAAATTGCATCGGAACTGCGCCGCCCGGGGACGGGCAAGACGCTTTACTTGCTCGACGAACCGACAACGGGTTTGCATTTTGAGGATATCCGCCGATTGCTCGAATGCTTGAACCGCTTGCGCAGTCTCGGGAACAGTGTCGTCGTGATTGAACACAATCTCGATGTGATCAAGTGCGCGGACTGGATTATCGATTTGGGCCCGGATGCGGGCGTGAATGGCGGTCGCATTATCGCGACGGGTACTCCCGAACAAATCGCCAAGTGCAAAAAGAGCGAAACGGGGCGTTACTTGGCTCCGGTCTTGGCGAAAAAGCATGGCGAAAACAAGCATTTTGAACGCACGGAAGAAAAGGGCGAAAATTACTCGCTCGATATCGAAGTTCATGGCGCGCGCAAGCACAACCTTAAGAACATCGATGTGACGATTCCGCGCCATAAGCTTACGGTCATTACGGGTGTTTCGGGCTCGGGTAAGTCGAGTCTCGCATTCCATACGCTCTTTAGCGAAGGGCAGCGCCGCTTTGTCGAAACGCTCAGCACGTACGCTCGCCGCTTCTTGGGCCGCCCCGACCGCGGTAGCATCGATTCTATTTCGGGCCTCGCACCTGCGATTGCCATTGACCAAAAGAGTGCAAGCAAAAGCCCTCGCAGTACGGTGGCGACGCTTACCGAAATTTACGACTATTTCCGCATTTTGTGGGCCCGCGTGGGTACGGCTCACTGCCTCCATTGCGGAAAGCCGGTCAGCTCGTATGCGGCTGGCGACTTGATGCAACTTGCGTTTAGCCGTGACCTCAACAAGATGGTAACGGTACTGGCCCCGTTCGAAATCAAGGACGTTCTAAAGCTCTCGAAGATTTTGACGGAAAAGGGTTACCGCAAGGCTTATCTCGGCAAAAAGCTCGTGGAACTTCCGCTGCCGAAAATTCCGACACGTGAAAAGCAGTTGCTGGCCGTCGTCGATTCCGTTGTCGTCAAGGAAGAAAATCGTGCTCGTCTCGTCGAAGCGTTTGAACGCGGTTACCGCGACGGTAACGGCATCCTGTATGTCGATTGCGATGGCGAAGAACGTCTCTCCGCTAGCGAAAAGCCAGGCTGCCCGGAATGCGGCTGGTACATGGATTCCGCACTCAATCCCAAACACTTCAGTTTCAACACGCACTGGGGCGCCTGCGAAACGTGCCTTGGCCTTGGCCACTTTAAGGATGGCGAAGAATGCCCGGATTGCCATGGCGAACGCTTGAAGCCGGAATACCTTGCCGTGAAAATCCTCGGCAAGAACATTATGGACATCAATCACATGAGCATTGCTGAAGCTCGTGATTGGTTTGCGAAAGTCGACTTTGCGAACGAAGAAAATGCAACCGCTGTTTCTGCCGAAAGTAAAAAGACGGTGGCCGCCCCGCTCCTCCGCGAAATCATTGGACGTTTGGACTTCTTGATTAGCGTGGGTCTCGGCTACATTGGCCTCGACCGTGCGGGCGATACCCTCTCCGGTGGTGAATCGCAGCGCATCCGCTTGGCTAGCCAAATCGGTAGCGGCCTCGAAGGCGTCTTGTATGTGCTTGACGAACCGACCGTCGGCCTCCACGAAAGCGATACCGCAAAACTCTTGGATACGCTTTACCGCTTGCGTGACTTGGGCAATACGCTCGTGGTTGTGGAACACGACATCAAGATGATGCAGGCCGCAGACCACATTATCGATATGGGTCCGGGTGCAGGTGATTTCGGTGGTGAAGTTGTTGCCGAAGGTAGTCCGGCGGAACTTGCAAAACCTTATGCGTTGCAACAGTTCCCGCGTAGCGAAACGGTCAAGTTCCTCACGTATTCCACTCCGGTCGCAAACCAGCTAGAACCGGTGCAGATTACAGACGAAACGGAATTCTATGAATTCAAGAATCTCAAGACGAATAACTTGAAGAATTTATCTGTAAAATTCCCGAAGCATGCCGTCAGCGTTGTCTGCGGTGTGTCGGGATCGGGTAAAAGCTCTCTCGTTGTTGACGAAGTTTTCCCGGCGCTCAAAAGGCTGTTCCAGGCACGTGGCCGCAAAAAGCAAAGCGGCGAAGTCTTGCTTGTGGACCAGAGCCCGATTTCGGGAACGCCTCGCAGTACGCCTGCAAGCTTTACGGGCGTGTTTGACGATATCCGTAAGTTGTTCTCCAAGCTCGAACAGTCCAAGATGAAGGGCTTCGATTACGGTCGCTTCAGCTACAACCTGGCGCGTGGCCGTTGCCCCGCTTGCGAAGGCCGTGGCGCCGTTGCTGTCGAAATGCACTTCCTTTCGGACATCTGGGAAACTTGCGAAGTCTGCGGTGGCAAACGCTACAATCAAGAAACGCTCACAGTCACGTTCAAGGGCAAGAACATTGCCGACGTGCTTGACATGCGTATTGTCGAAGCTTGCGAGTTCTTCAAGGACCAACCGAAGATTTTGCCGAAGCTTGAATGCCTCCGCGATGTGGGCCTTCCGTACGTAAAACTCGGTCAGCCTGTAACAACACTTTCGGGCGGTGAATCCCAGCGCTTAAAACTTGCTGCGGAACTCTGCCGCCGTCCGGCGAACGAAATGGTCTACCTGCTCGATGAACCGACGACGGGTCTCCATCTCAAGGATATTCAGATTCTTTGGAACCTCTTGCGAAGGCTTTCGGCACGTGGCGATACGGTCATTGTCATCGAACACCATCCGGATATTATCCGTTTGGCAGACTGGAAGGTCGAATTAGGGCCTGTTGGCGGTGCAAAGGGCGGTTACTTGCTTGAAATGGGCGTCAATTCGTCAAACCTTTAGAACCTATTTGCAAAGAAGAAATTATTTTTTTCAAGAAGGTTCCTAAAAAGACAGGAGTACTTATGTCCTTATCACGATTGCTTCCGCTTTTGCTGCTAATCCCGGCACTTACTATGGCAGATGAAGATAAAAACTTCAAACTGACACCGGATTATTTTAAGGTTGGCAGTATCCTGGAACACCCGACCAAGATGGCCATTGTGCTGGATAGTGCGCTTGCAATCTCTCAGGAACCTGTTTTCCCGTTACAGCGCAATAGGCTCTACCTTCGCTATAAAAAAACAGTTAAGGAATACCTGTGGTTCTCTGGTGATGTAAAACTGGATAACTACCAGAAACTCCATGCCTATAGCCTCAAGGATCATCATCTTGGGGCCCGCGAAGTGGTCAATCTCCGTTTTTACGCTTCCCGCCAGTACAAGGCTTTCCAGGACGAAGCCGAAATCTATTTTGATGCCGAATACATTTATTCGCCGCGAGTGAGCAAACTCCTGTTCGTGAAAAACGGCAAGTGGCAGGTCCTCGAAGAATGCCCGCATCCGGGAATTGTTCAGATCCAGTCTAACGAAAAGAACCTCGAAATTACTTCTTATAAAACACCTTTGAAGAGTGGCCGTGCGATTTTCCCGGCAACCGAAGGCTTTTATTCTTTTGCATTTAGCGCTCCGGACCAGTTACCCTATGTGGACGCCGGTAACCTCAAACGTGGTGGAGCGCTTGTGCTCGACGTGAAGTTCCCGGTGCTTGATTCTAGCGCCGCTACTCCGGTGGAATTCTCCGTCAAGAAGGATCAGATCAAGGCCTTGAAGAATCTTGAAGAAACCGAAGCTCTTTACGATACCTTTACCGCTGAAGTGGATAAGAATGTCAGCAAGATTGATACGACGGCCTTCTCGAACGTCTATCCTCTGATCAAGTCCGCAGACACGCTTGGTCTTGTCGATTCTAGCGTCGATTACCGCGGATATGTCGCTCATTACAACCTCAAACGCAGCACCGCCCAGAAGATGTGGCGCGAAAGAAAGTTGGGCGAAGTCAGCAACATTTATAAGGCATTCCGCGCCAAGCTGGATAGCTTGCAGAAACTTCCGTTGCAGTTGAACCTCATGCCGGATTCCGTGGCAAAGATTTACCCCACCATCAAGGTCGTCAAGACGGATTCGATTAAGGTCGATAGCGCCAAGGTGGATAGCGTTAAGGCCGATTCCGCAACAGTCGATTCTGCAACAGTCGATTCCGCAAAGGCCGATACTGTGAAGGTGGATTCTGTTAAGGTTGATTCTTTGAAGACAGACTCGGTGAAGGTGGATTCTGTTAAGGTTGATTCTTTGAAGACGGACTCGGTGAAGGTGGACTCTGTGAAAACGGATTCTTCTAAGGTCGATACAGTGAAGGCCGATACCGCGATGCCTGCTCCGGTGGTAACGGAATATTTCAAGATCGATTCCTCTAAGGTCGATTCGCTTTGGCTCCGTTTTGCCGCTGACAGCGGACGTATTGATGTTGCTTGGAAGGGCGTCGTCGAAGGCATTTCGATGGAAACGCTTGCAGGACTGATTGCTGCAAAGAGCGATTCTCTTGTCGTCACGTTGTCCCTCGTCAACAACAAGCCTGTATGGGCTTACAAGGAAGGCGAACTTGCCGGGCGTTACCAGTACCGCTACGAAAAAGTCAGTTTCCGCATTGGCGACAAACTTTATACGGGCAAGGGCGTGTTCGTCTTGCCGAAGCATATCGCCCTAGAATCCGAAGTTCGCAACTGGCTCGTTTCCAAGACCGCTGTTTCTTCGTCCTCTGTGGCTAGTTCTTCTAGCAAGGCAACCAAGAAAAACGGCAAGATTATTGAACACGCGACTCGCGGTACGGTGGCCGTGATCGACTCCGGTTCGTTCCGCTATCGTGGCAAGGTCGTCACCATGTCGCCGTTTGCCATCCATACCACTGAAGTCACTCAGGAATTCTTTAAAAAGATTATGGACCGTCTGGATTCCGCAAAGCGTATCCCGGATAGGTCCGCCTTTAAGGGACCGAAAAAGCCGGTGCAGGGAATTACCTGGGAAAAAGCTCAGTATGCCTGTAAGGTTCTTGGCGGTGACTTGCCGACAGAAGCGCAGTGGGAATATGCCGGTCGTGCCGGTAAAAACGAAGGCTTCCTTTGGGCTTCGGACGATGTCATGAGCGTACACAAGTATGCCGTCTTTGCCGGAAACTCCTTGAAGATGGGCAAGAAGGATACTGCCGCCTATGGTCCGCACAATGTGGCGACCAAACTCCCGAACGCTTGGGGCCTTTACGACATGTCCGGTAATGTGGCAGAATGGACTCGCGATAATTACTTTGCATTCACCTTCTCGATCGAAAGCTCCAACCCGACGGGTTCTTCTTGGGGTACGGACAAGGTGCTGAAAGGCGGCTCTTGGAAGGACAAGGTCAAGAAGTTGTACATGACCGAAAGAGATGACGAAGATCCGCGTTACTGGGCCGATTGGATTGGCTTCCGCTGCGCATTCCCGCTCGATAAAATTATTCAGGATAACAAGTAATGAAATCGGATTCCAATAAGGAAATAAATTTTTTTAAGAAACTCACAGCACTCCCGTATTTGCTGGTGTTTCTGGCGTTGTTGATGCCCTTGGCGAATGTTTCGTGCTCGGCCAAAGATGACAGCAAGCCGATTGCCCAGGCGACGTTCTATGAAATTGCCGCCGGTGTGGATTTGGATAAGGCTTTGTCTGAATCTTCACGTGGGCAGATGCACCGTATGGTTAAAGAAAACCCGAAGACGTTGGAGCATTTTAAGGCGCAGTTGCCGAGCTTCCCGAAAACGGAACCGGTCCATCATTTGTATGGGATTCTTGCGGCGGTTTTTCTTGCGGCCGTATTCTCTTGGGTGGTGCCGTTGGCTTCGACCGTGATGGGCCTCTTGTCGATGATTTCGCTGTGGTCGCTCTTGATGAAACTTGGCCAAGTGAGCGATATGCTTGGGATTCCACTACTCAGGATTGAGGCGGGAGTTGGGCTTTATTGCGCCAGTTTCTTGATTTTAATTGGGACGGCGATGAATATCGCGACGATGGTCCGCCCCGCAGTAGCCGCACGACGCGCCCGTAAAAAGAAGAAGTAATAAAAAAAAGCCCAGCTCAAATGAGCTGGGTTTTCTCTAGTCTCTCGTCTGTAGCCCGCCATGCTTCGGCTCGCTCAGCAACCTGGCGGGCGTTCTCTCGTCTAATTACACGTTAAACAAGAAGTACATGATGTCGCCATCCTGCACGAGGTATTCCTTACCTTCCGTGCGGACGAGACCTGCTTCCTTGGCGGCGTTCCAGCTACCGTGCTTCAAGAAGTCACTGTAGCTGAGCGTCTCGGCGCGGATGAAGCCGCGTTCGAAGTCCGTGTGGATGACGCCTGCGCACTGCGGGGCCTTGAAGCCTGCGTGGAACGTCCAGGCGCGGCATTCCTTTTCGCCAGCGGTAAAGAACGTGCGGAGGCCGAGGATTTCGTAACCCTTGCGGACAACGGAATCGAGGCCGGATTCTTCCATGCCGAGTTCCTTGAGGAAGTCTGCCTTGTCGGCCGGTTCCATGGCGGAGAGTTCTTCTTCGATCTTGCCGCTGATGACAATCACGTCGTGACCGTGCTTGGAAGCGTATTCCTTGAGCTGGTCCACGTAAGCGTTACCGGTGAGGATGTCGTCTTCTTTGACGTTTGCGCAGTAGAAGAGCGGCTTTGCGGTAAGGAGTCCGAGGTCCTTGACGATGCCTTCCATTTCTTCGCTGTCGTGCATCACGGTGCGGGCGGCGCGGCCTTCTTCCATCGTCGTCTTCAAAAGTTCGCAAGCGGCGAGGCGAGCCTTGGCTTCGGCGTTACCGGTACGGGCAGACTTGGCTTCGGTAGCGAGGCGCTTTTCGACCGTGTCCAAGTCCTTGAGGATAAGTTCTGTTTCGATGACTTCGACGTCGCGGATCGGGTCCACGGAACCGTTCACGTGGATGATGTTTTCGTCGTCAAAGCAACGCACCACTTCCATGATGGCTTCGCATTCGCGGATGTGGGTGAGGAACTGGTTGCCGAGGCCTTCGCCCTTGGAAGCGCCCTTTACAAGACCTGCAATGTCCACGAATTCTGTAACAGCCGGGACG
>Ga0310690_10004050_pt1 | contig 21309 bp, 21 predicted proteins | sample AusTroGonzalo_MG_2_FD_207661 | JGI IMG/M metagenome (GOLD analysis project Ga0310690, IMG submission 207661) | Bovine rumen microbial communities from tropical cattle in Woodstock, Queensland, Australia - Gonzalo_04 (v2) (version 2) | ecosystem: Host-associated > Mammals > Digestive system >... | reverse complement strand
CGTTCTCACCCACAGTCTGCCCTTTAACGCGATGTATTCGGAAATATTGTGTGCAAGTTCATTTTCTATCGGCACCAGCCGTTCCTTGTTGCGCTTGCCGAGCACCTTGACGGTCAGACTTTGGAAGTCGACCGACGACTCGCGCAATCCGGCAAGCTCTGAGCGCCGCATACCGGTCTCGTAGAGCATGCGCAGCATCAGCGCGTCACGCCGCCCCGTGAAGTCGTCACCGAAGAGACCCTCGTCATACAGGTGCTCCGTCTCACTCTCTTTGAAGAACACTGGCAGACGCTTGGGTTGCCGCGGAGCCGACACCTTGGCCATGAGGTCGGCATCCAGCATGCCACCTCGGCGCAGCCACCGCAGCCAACTGCTCACCGATGACAGGCGGCGCTTCACCGTCCCCGGCGCCTCGCCAACTTCCAGGTGTTCCATCTGCCATCCGCGTATGTCACGCGACGTGAGCTCATCCAACTCCGTAACACCCTCGCGTTCAAGACGTCGCTGAAGGTCGCGCAGGTCTCCCTCATAGTTGCTCACCGTCCCCGCTGCCATACGACGCTCAACGGCGATGTAGTCAACAAAACGTGCTATTGCATCCTCTATCTTCACGGCTGCAAAATTACAAAAAAAAACACATAACTACAACTGTTCCTTGAGGTCGGCAAGGAAGGAGCGGAGGTCGGTGAGGTTCTGGATGACCTGCATCTTGGGATCTTCGACGGGGCGCGTGCGCATCTGTTCGCGGGCACCCTCGAGGGTATAGCCGCAGTCGCGCGTTAGGTAGCGGATGCGCTGCAGCAGCTCTATGTCGTGGCGCGTATAGGAGCGCACACCGCGCTTGTTCTTCACCGGATGTATCTGCGTAAACTCACCCTCCCAAAAACGCAGCACCGACGGCGCCTCGCCAAGCATGGCGGCCACCTCGCCGATTGAATAGTATAGCTTATCTTCCATAATAGCAATTGTTTAATACATGTAATACCCCTGATTCTCGAGGTAGCTCTCGCGCTTCTCATACTTGACGTCGCGCAGGGCGTCGGCCTTAATGTTAATCTGGAACGACCAGCTGCGGTAGTAGCCGAATGGAACCCACGAGAAGCGCATCTCCCAGCAGTGCAGGTCACGGTATATGTCGACGGTGGTGTACGACATGCCGTGGTTGACGAAGTCGTAGCCGGTGGTCATGGCGAGCTTCCAGTTGGGGGTGAGGCTCAAGTTGCCGCTTAGACTGATGCTCTGTATGGTCTCGCTCTTGAGGTTGCGCTCGCGGGCCACATAGGAGCTGACGTGGCTATAGGAGTAGCTGACGCTGATGTTCCACGGCACGCTGAAGTCGACATAGCCGCCCATGAGCATAGTAGGGCTGTAGTTGTATGGGGTCTGGAGGAGGTTGTATACTGGCTGGCCTTTGCTTTTCTCGCCGTCAGCCTTAAAGGTGTTGTTGTTTAGGTTAAGTGAAACCTGAGCACTCCAAGTGGAGTTTTGTGTGCGGAACAGCTTGCGCTCCTCGTTCCAAAGGAAGCGGTTGTGCATATTGCCAATGGAATCAATGACGTATGGGCAGAAGGAACCACTGTAGTTGAGCACTATGGATCGGAAGAGAGTGGTGCGGCCGGTGACGGAGAGGTTGCTGAAGTTGAGCGAGTCCTTGGCGAGGTCGTAGCTGCCACCGAAAGTGAGGTTCTCCAGAAGGGTTATCTTCTTGACCTCAGCAGTGGAATCGAAGGGGTTCTGTACCTTAATCTCCAGGTTATTACCTATGGAGGCACGCAGCTGGCCGCTGCGGCCATCGGGCGGACCGCCGTAGAGGCTCTGCTCGAAGATGGAGTAACGGTGCACATAGCCTGTGTTGTCGGTGTATTCCTTCCAGTAGCCGAGATATGCGGCGCCGAAGTCTGGGCGGAAGTTGAAGCCGATAGTGGGGTTGATGACGTGGCGCACAGCCTTCAGCGGACCGTGCTTGAACTGGAACATGCCGTAGATGCGGGTGCTGAGATTGGAGGTGAAGGAGATGTCACGGTTGGCGCGGAAACCGTGTATGGTATCGATGGTGACGGTGTTGGTGACACTATCGTAGTTTTTTTCGATGGTACTCCAATGCCAGCGCTCGTAGTAAGCGATGCTGTTGGTCCAGGTGAAGTACTTGAGCACCTTGATGGTACTGCTTAGGGGGATGCTGTGCATTATGCCGTAGCGCATGCGGTCGAGGGTGACCTGCTTGAAGAGGTCGGAGTCCTGGGTAGTGATATTGTCCTCAGCGTTCAGGACGTAAGAGAGCGAGATGTTCTCGTACCAGCGGTATCCACCCACAGGTTTCTTGCGACGCAGGGGGTAGAGGGTCACCGAGGAAAGGGTAATGGAGGGCAGCTTGATGGTCATCACGCCGGTCTGGGCGTTGTACGACTCGCGGGCTGTGGCGGCGAGGTTGAGGTAGGAGCCCAGCTTGGTGTTGTAGCTGACACTCGACGTAGTGGTACTGCTGAAGTAGTCCGCGCTGTTGGTGGTGTTCTTGTTATAGTTGCGGCTCTGCAGGTTGACGTTGGCTGAGAAGCGGCTGTAGGGGTTGGCCTTAGCGTCCTGGTCGTGCTGCCATACGAGTTTGAAGTCGCTGTATGAGTTGAAGGTGTTGGGGTCGCCACGTATGCCGGTATAGACACGGCCCAAACGCATGTCGAAGAGTCCTTTGTAGTGGTAACGGCGGTAGTAGTTGGTCTTCACCTCACCGGCCCACGAGAGGTTGGTGAATATCTCGCCGAGAAGCGAGAGGTCAACATTGTCGTTGATGGCCCAGTAGTAGCCGCCATCCTTGAGGTAATAGCCACGGTAGTTCATCCAGCCGTAGGAGGGTATAACGATGCCCGAAGCACGGTCGTGGGTGATGGGGAAAAAGGCGAAGGGCACCGCTATGGGCGTGGGGGCGTCCTCGACGGTAATCCACGCTGGACCGGTGACAATCTTGTCGCCTGTGATGAGCTTGGACTTGGTGAAGTTGATGGCGAAATGGGGGTGGGCATAGTTGCAGGTGGTGTAGCTGCCACCGCTGAGGTACATGACCGAATCGTTAATCTTCTTGACCTTCTTGCCATGCAGGTAGCCTTCACCCTCCTGGGTGATAACACTCTGGATGATACCCTTCTGGGTGTTGTAGTTGTAGGTGATTGTGTCAGCATGATACTCGTCCCCGTCCTGCTTGAAGAAGGGACGCCCCACGACCTCGCCGGCCGTGTCGGTGGTGCCGTAGGCATGGAGTGTCTGCTTGCCGAAGTCCACTTCCACATTGTCGGCCTCCAGTATCATATCGCCGTAGTCTATCTTGCCCTCGCTGTAGAGGAAAGCACGGCGCGTGGAGAGGTCCATGGCCACCGAGTCGCGGGCCTTGTATTTGACAAGCTGGTCGACAGCATCGGGCGAGATGCGCATCAGCGTGTCGATATCATTCTGTGCGGAGACCACATGAGCCGACAACAGCATAAGCGCCAGCACTAAGAAGGCGAAAAAAGGGCTGACACTATGTTGTTTACTATGCGGCAAAATATTTAATTATCAATATTCAAAAAATGTTTGTATCTTTGCAAATCGGTTTGCAAAGATAAAACTATTTCTGCAAACTGAAAAACAAAAATATATTGTTTTGTATATGAAACGCTTATTCGTCATATTTATTGCACTCATCTTATCGTGCGGAGCGGCTTTCTCGCAAAAAAAAGAGAGCTACCATGTGCGCACGGTGGTGATAGACCCAGGCCACGGCGGCGACAAACCCGGTGCCATCGGAAGTCGCTCGATGGAGAAGGACATCACCCTCGCGGTGGCCAAGAAGTTCGGCAAGCTGATACACGACAACTACCCCGACGTCAAGGTCATCTACACCCGCACCACCGACGTGGACATATCGCTCGGCGAACGTGCCCGCATTGCCAACCGCAACAAGGCCGACCTGTTCATTAGCATACACGCCAACTCGCACCCCACCAGCACGCCCACCGGCGTTGAGACTTTCGTGATGGGTCTCTCCAAGAGCGCCAGCAACCTGGAGGTGGCCAAAAAGGAGAATGCCGACATACTGCTCGAGGCCGACTACAAGACCAACAAAGACTATGCAGGCTTCGACCCCAACTCAGAGGAAAGTTACATCATCTTCACTTTGGCGCAAAATGCCTACCTTGAGAAGAGTCTCAACTTTGCTCAGGCCATCCAGACACAGTACAAGAACAACCTTAGGACCATCAATCGCGGCGTGAAACAGGCCGAGCTTTTCGTGCTCTACAAAACCGCCATGCCGGCAGTACTCACGGAGATAGGCTTCATCAGCAATCCCTCGGAGGAGGCCTACATGCTCAGCAAAGAGGGCCAGGCCAATATCGCCCTGTGCCTCTTCAATGCCTTCATGAACTATAAGGTCGCCGAGGAAGGCGGTACACGCATAGCCAACCCGACAATAGACATCGAGGGCTACACCGCACCTGTAGCAGCCGCTCAACAGAAACCCACACCCAAGGAAGAACCTAAAGAGGAGCCTAAAGAAGAGGTCGTAGATGAACCGCAGCAGGTGGCACAAGCCGAGCCTAAAGTGCAGACAGTAGAAGAGCCTAAGGTTGAGCCTAAGCCCGAACCAAAAGTTGAGCCTAAGCCCGAGCCAAAAGAGGAACCCAAGCCGGTGGTGAAAGAAGAGAAACCGCTGCCGTCAGCAACACTACCTCCCTTACAGGAGAAGAAGCCCGAACCTAAAGTTGAGCCCAAACCAGAGCCTAAACCGGAACCCAAGCAAGAACCTGTAACGGTACAGGAACCACAGCCAAAGGCCGAACCAAAACCTGAGCCAAAGCCTGAACCTAAACCAGAGCCCAAGCCAGCGGTGAAAGAGCCGCTGCAAGACCCGCAAAACACAGCGGCAGCGGATGCGACGACATACTTTACCGTGCAGTTCCTCACCTCGGAGAACCTCTATGCCAAAGGTGCACCGGAACTGAGCGGCATAAGCGACTTCACCGCCACCAAGCAGGGAAAGAAATACGCCTATAACACCGGCCGCTTCAACACCATAGACGAGGCCCGCGAATACTGCAAACACCTCAAGGCCACTACCCAGTTCAAAGACGCTTGGGCTCATGTCTTCCAAGTGCCCGGCAGCAAGCCTGTAGCACAACCCGTAACACAACCCGTTGCAGAGAAAACTGAGCAGCCCATAGCACAGCAGCCCAAGCCTGCAAAGCCGACGCCGACAGCAAAGGCAGTGCCGGGTCTGTCCTACCGCATACAGTTCTGCACCGCCACCAAGCAGATGAAGGCCGGCGACCCCGACTTGCAGGGCATCAAGGACTTCCGCACAGCACAGGATGCCAACGGCTATGTGCATACGGCGGGCGACTACACCACCTACGCTGAGGCCCAGAAGCGCTGCAACACTATCAGGCGCACCACCAAATTCAGGGACGCTTTCGTGATAGCCATCTACAACGGCGAACGCATACCCATCAGCCAGGCACAAAAAATGCAAAAGAGCAAATGATTGAAGTTAAAGACATAAGCAAGCTGTACGGTGAGCAGCGAGCCGTTGATCACGCCACCTTCAGCGTGAAGAAAGGCGAGATAGTGGGTCTGCTGGGCCCCAACGGCGCCGGCAAGTCGACGCTCATGAAGATACTCACCTGCTACATACCTCCCACCGAGGGCGACGCCACCGTCTGCGGACACAGCATCTACGACGACACCCTGGAGGTGCGCCGCTGCATAGGCTACCTGCCCGAGCACAACCCCCTGTATTTGGATATGTATGTGCGCGAGTATCTGCGCTTCGCCGCCGGATTGGGCGGCGTGAAGAACCAGAGCGAGCGCGCCGACGAGATGATAGAGCTCACCGGACTCACCCCCGAGGCCAACAAGCGCATAGGCCAGCTCTCCAAAGGCTACCGCCAGCGCGTAGGTCTCGCCCAAGCCCTTATCCACGACCCGCAGGTGCTCATCCTCGACGAGCCCACCACCGGCCTCGACCCCAACCAGCTGGAGTTCATACGCAACGTCATCCGCAACGCCGGCAAGGACAAGGCGGTGCTGCTCTCCACCCACATCATGCAGGAGGTGGAGGCTATGTGCAGCCGCGCCATCATCATGGGACACGGCCGCATCCTCGCCGACGAGGACATCACAGGCCTCAACGCCAACAAGCTGACAGAACAGTTCCACAAGCTAACAATGTAACAATATGACACGCCAAGAGTTAATAGCCCTTATCCGCGAGCGCCGCTCGTTCCTCTGCGTCGGCCTCGACACCGACCCTGCCAAGATGCCCGAGCATCTGCGCAACGAGCGCGACGGCATGTTCCGCTTCAACCGCGCCATCATCGATGCCACCATCGACTACTGCGTGGCCTACAAGCCCAACCTGGCCTTCTATGAAGCCCTCGGCCTCGAAGGCCTGCGCCAGCTGAAGTTAACTATGGACTATATCCACAGTATCAAGAAGCCCGTCTTCACCATCGCCGACGCCAAACGCGGCGACATAGGCAACACCAGCGAGCGCTACGCCAAAGCTTTCCTCGACCCCAAGGGCGACTTCAACTTCGATGCCATCACCGTGGCCCCCTATATGGGCGCCGACAGCGTGCAGCCTTTCACGGTCTATGAGGGCAAATGGGTCATCCTTCTGGCCCTCACCTCCAACAAGGGCGCCTTTGACTTCCAGCTCATCGAGGACAAGAACGGCACACCGCTCTACCAGCGCGTGCTCGAGACCTCCAAGCAGTGGGGCAACGAGGACAACATGATGTACGTGGTGGGCGCCACCAAGGCCGAGATGCTCGGCGACGTGCGCCGCATCGTGCCCGGCAGCTTCCTCCTGGTGCCCGGCGTGGGAGCACAGGGCGGCAGCCTCGAAGAGGTCTGCAAGCACGGCCTCAACAATGACTGCGGCCTGCTGGTCAACTCGTCGCGCGGCATCATCTACGCCTCCAACGGCGCCGACTTCGCCGAAGCCGCCGGCCGCGAGGCGCAGAAACTGCAACAACAAATGGCTGCGGTATTATGAACAGCAACCGTACCCTGCTGCACATCCTGCTGGTGATAACCTTCATCTCCGCAGGCCTGTCGACAATAGTCTACCTGATGATGGGCGCCATGCTGCCCATAGTGCAGAACTACTACGCCGCCAACCCATCGCTACTGCCCGAACAGTTCAGCACCGTCATGGAGCGCATGATGGAGGTACCGCGCACCTACTACATCGGCTGCGCCCTGCTCTATGCCCTCGAGGTGCTCGGCGCTGCTTTCATGTGGACGCTGCGCCCGTCAGGCTTCCACTGCTACACGCTGGCGCGCCTGCTGCTCATCATCGTGCCCCTGCTCTTCCTTGGGCGCGGCTTCGTGGGCATTGGCGACATAATGTTCGCCATCCTCTTCATCTTCATCTACTGGTCACTCCTACGCCAGCTGGGGGCCTTCTCCAAGAAAGAGGAAGAAGAAAACAACCAATAAAAAAAGCCGCTGCGGTTTGCAGCGGCTTTTTTCTTGTATCTCCTTTCGATTATCTTTTGACAATCTTGCTCACAGAGCCTTCTGCGCGGAGCATATAGACACCGTTCTGCATGGCGCTGAGATCAATCTTGTTGCTACCCTCGGCGAAGCTGTAGGCAGCCACCTTACGGCCAGCAAGGTCGTAGAGTTCGGCCTGCATCGGACGGCTCACGCTGACGTTGACAAAGCTGGTGGTGGGGTTCGGCCACACCATCACGTTGACGGCCTCGACACTGGCGATACCAACGGGCACGCTGACGGGGGAAATAGTCATAGGCCACACATAGGTGTAATCCCAATAGCTATACTCACCCTCAATCCAGGTGCTGTCAGCCTTCACGGCGACATAAGTGTCGGCGAACTTCACGAAGTCACCGTTGCCAACCTTGTGGCCTGCGGCGCCAATCATCGAGGAGACGTGGTTGACCTGCATGTTGAAGTAGATGCTCCAATCCATGGGGTCATGGGGAGTGATATGCAGGCTGTCGGTGATGTTGGCATCGGCATATACGAAGTCACTGACGAAAGTCGAGTCACCCACAATATTCAGGCGGGAATCACTGCGCACGATGGCACCGATAATCTCGCTCACATAGACGCTGTCATTGAACTTGTAACCCCAAGCAAGGGCGGTGTCAGCCCAGTTGATGGCGAAGACCACTTTGTTCTCACCTTCACCAACCCAGTAGATGATATCCTCGGCGGCAATCTCAGCATCCTCGGGAGCAGGTTCGCTTACGGGTGTAGGCTCCTTTGTCCAGGCAGAAAGCAAACACCATCCACCACTTTCCTGGACACATACACGCGACGGAGCGCGCTGGTCACCATACTTGAACACATCGCCGTTGACAAGCTTCTGCTCATTACCGCCGTAGGAGGTGCCGCCATTGATGTTGGCCTCCCAGTAGTTGTAAGGATATTCCTCATCACGGCCGGAAAGGCTCAGAGTGTCACCAGTGGAGATGATGAAGAAGATGTCGCCATCAGGATAATAAGAAGGCCTGTCAACCACCCAGAAACGGGGGTCGGCGGCGGTGATGGCGTCAGTCATCTGCTGCACGGTGGCAGAGTCAGTGAAGAGGTATCCCCATGCAAAAGCAGTGTCGGGAATACCAAAGTTGACAATAAGAACGGCGCTGTCGCTGCCCTCACCAACCCAGTAGCGGATGTCCTCAAAAGCGATGGTGGCATCAACCGGCACTTCCGGAGCTTCGCCCTGGGTCACGGCACCCACATGGGTGTAAACCAGGTAGCAGTCGGCAGCAAAAGTTATAGTGCCTTCTTCATCGTCGCACCACACCATGTCCCATTCGCTCTCGTCAGCCTCTATCAGCTCATCCACATAGACACAGGGATGTTCTTCGGCGGCAAGGCTGAAGCTCGACGTACCGTCGTTGTAATTGAGGGCGCTGATACCTGTCACAACATAGCCTTGGTAGTCAACAGTGTAGGTAAAACGCGAATCACCGGCGGCGATAGCGGCAAGGGCGCTGATGGGGTCAAGACCATCCTCAGTGTCATAACGGACACCCCATGCCAAACCAGTGTCAGGTGTGCTCCAAATAACTGTGACAACGGCCTCGCCGTCACCGTTACCAACCCAGAACTGGATGTCTTCGGGGGCAATCTGAGCCGAGACTGCACCGCAGAACAGACCCAAGCTCATTACTAAAGTCATAATTTTTTTTACCATATTGATATTGTTTTTAAGTGGTTAATACTTTCAATCTCAATATCGGTAACGATAACGGGGGGAACGGCAAAAGTGGCAAAAAGATGGCTCTTCCATCTGTCACCGGAGTGCTTTTTCCTCGAAAGCGATACCGATTTTAGCGATTTGGCAGGTCTTCTGGCTTACTCTTGAGCACCCCGTCTTCCCATGCGACTATGGCGCCGCACAGTGACGTAACAGATTGGGTCTCAACTCTTGAGCTTACAGCAGCGGGACTGCGCCGGACTCTCACCGGCTTCCCTCTTGGCACCCTCTCCGGGCGACCAAATCGGGTGCAAAAATACAAAAAAAAACAATATCCAAAAGAAAATATTACAGCGCTTTTCTCGTTTATCTTTTCATGAATTCTCAATTATCAATTATCAATTCTGAATTCCCAATAGTCGGCCTCTCACCCATGGACGACATCACCGACCTCCCCTTCCGACAGCTATGCAAGGAGATGGGTGCCGACCTCCTAATCACCGAGTTCATAGCCTCCGAAGCCCTCAACCGCGATGCCGAGAAGAGCCTCCGCAAGATGCGCTTCACCCCCGAACAGCGCCCCATAGGCATCCAGATATTCGGCGCAGACGAGGACGAGCTGCTACGCTGCCTCGAGGTGGTGGAGCAGGCCGAGCCCGACTTCATCGACATCAACTGGGGCTGCCCCGTGCGCAAGGTGGCCGGCAAAGGCGCCGGCTCGGGCATACTCCAAGATATCCCTAAAATGCTCGCTATCACCGCCTCACTGGTCAAGCAGGCACACCTGCCGGTTACAGTGAAGACCCGTATTGGCTACAGCGCTGATTCCATGATGATAACAGACTTCTGCGAAGCACTCCAGGACACCGGCATCGCGGCCCTCAGCATCCACGGACGCACTAAGACCCAGATGTATAGCGGCACCGCCGACTGGACGATGATTGGCGCCGTGAAGAACAATCCCCGCATGCACATACCCATCTTCGGCAACGGCGACATCACTACCGCAGCCGACGCCGTTGAAGCCCACCGCCGCTACGGTGTCGACGGCATCCTCATTGGGCGCGGAGCCATCGGCAACCCCTGGATATTCGAGCAGTGCCAGCGGACCTTCCGCGGTGAGCCCGAGCGCGAAATCACCGTCGCCGAACGCGTCGACGTCTGCCGCCGCCACCTGCTGGCAGCTGCCGACTTTAAAGGCGAGCGCACCGCCGTCTTCGAGATGCGCAAGCACTACGGCGCCTACTTCCGCGGGCTCTTCAACTTCAAGCCCTTCCGTCTCGCCCTCGTCAGCACACCATCGCTGGAGGAGACCCTCGCCGTCCTCGACCGCATCAAAGAACATTATAGATAGCGGCCTCTCTCTACAATATTTTACGCTCTTTTACGTTAAATAAGTGCGTATTGAAACTAACCCACACAAGATGGAGAATAATACCATTTTCTCTCCCTGCAAGATTGGGCCTATCGAGCTTCGCAACCGCAGCATCCGCTCGGCAGCATTCGAGAATATGTGCAGCGGCAACAGGCCTACACAGATGCTGTTCGACTACCACACCGCCATTGCACGCGGAGGTATAGGCATGACCACCATAGCCTATGCCGCAGTGAGCCGCAGCGGCCTGTCGTTCGACGGACAGCTGTGGATGCGCCGCGAGATAGTGCCGGAGCTGAAGCGCCTCACCGACGCCATCCACGCCGAGGGGGCCAAGGCGTCGATACAGCTGGGCCACTGCGGCAATATGACCCACCGCGCCACCTGCGGACAGACACCCGTGGGCGCCAGCACGGGCTTCAACCTCTACTCCCCCACCCTCGTGCGCGGCATGCGGGAAGATGAGATAGAGCAACTGATAGAAGACTTCGGCACAGCGGTGACGCTGGCCAAGGATGCCGGCTTCGACTGCGTCGAGATACATGCCGGCCACGGTTACCTCATCAGCCAATTCCTCTCGCCCTACACCAACCATCGTCACGACCGCTGGGGCGGTTCGCTCGAGAACCGCATGCGCCTTATGCAACTGGTGATAAAGCGTGTCCTCGAGGCCGCCAATAAGGAGATTGCTGTGGTGGTGAAGACCAACATGTACGACGGTTTCCGCAGCGGCATGCAGGTCGACGAATGCATCAAAGTGGCGCAGGAGCTTGAGCGCTTGGGTGTCGACGCGCTGGTGCTTACAGCGGGCTTCGTGAGCAAGGCTCCGATGCACGTGATGCGCGGCGCGATGCCGCTGAAAGCAATGACGCATTATATGGACCTGCGGAAGTTCTGGTGGCTAAAAGCCGGTGTGTCATTGGCCGGCCGTCTGATGGTGCCAACAGTGCCCTACGAAGACCTCTACTTCCTCGACACCGCCAAACGGTTCCGCCAGGCACTGAAGCTGCCGCTCATATACGTCGGCGGCGTCACCTCGAAGGAGGGCATGCAGCGGATTCTGGACGAGGGCTTCGTGGCCTTCCAGATGGCTCGCACGCTGGTGCGCGACACCGACTTCATGAACAAGATACGCAGCGGCGAGCAGACCTGCAGCCTCTGCGGCCACTCTAACTATTGCATCGGTCGTATGTACACTCTCGAAATGCGATGCCACACCTGCGTGAAAGACCTGCCCAAGAAACTGCAGAAAGAAGTAGACAAGCTCGAAGCTGACGTAAAAAATTGTAACGCATGAAAAGTATCAAAGGATACAATGCGCTGGTCACCGGCGGCACGTCGGGCATGGGCTGGGAATACTGCCAACAACTGGCCGCCAAAGGCTGCAACGTGCTGATGGTGTCGATACAACAGGAACTGCTCGAGACCCTTCCTGCCGAACTAAGCGCCACATACGGTGTGCAGTCGTGGGGCCTCTATATGGACCTCGCACGACGCGAGGCTGCCGACGAGGTGTGGCGTTGGTGTCAGGAGCAGCACATCGACATCGACATACTGGTCAACAACGCCGGCATGTTCTTCTTCGCCGAAATCAACGCCGACACGCAGGAGAAAGCCCTCGCCATGATGCAGCTGCATATCTACACACCCACACGCCTCGTGATGCTCTTTGGCGAAGCCATGAAGCAGCGCCGCAAGGGCTATATCCTCAACATGTCGTCGATGGCCGCCCAGCTGCCCACACCGGGCATCACCGTCTATGCAGCCACAAAGGCCTATCTCAAGAGTTTCTCGAAGTCGATGTACTTCGAGATGCGGCCCTACGGCGTCGGTGTCACCACCGTGCTGCCCGCCGCTATCGCCACACCTCTCTACAACCTCAAGCCCAGCCTGATGAAGTTCGGTGTCGCAATAGGTGTAATCCACACACCACGCTGGCTTGTGCGGCGTGCCCTGCGCGGCATGCTGCGACGTCGCCACGTGGTGAAGCCCGGCCTTATGAACTACTACCTCCCCGTGCTCATCAAGCTCCTACCCAATTGGCTGGAAACCAAAATATGGAACAAAGTCAGATAATGAAGACCATTGTCGTTACAGGTTGCACAGGCTCGATAGGCGGTGCTGCGGTGAGGATGCTGCGCGAGAAAGGCTACACCGTTATTGGCACCACGCGCCGCGAACCGCACAAGGGCGAGCGCAGGCTCGACGTCGGCTCGCTTACGTCGATAGTGGAGTTTGTCGAAGGGCTCAAGAAAGACGGCATCCGCGTCGACGGTCTCCTCAACAATGCCGGCACTATGGAGCGCACTTTCGCCCTCAACGCCGATGGCTTCGAGCGCGTCACCGCCACCAACTATCTGGGCACCTATCTCCTCTCGCGACTGATGGTCGACGCAATGGGCCCCGGCCTCACTGTCGTCAACACTGTGTCGCTCACCTGCTATACGGCCCGTTTCGACAAAGATTTCTTCAACGTCGACGAGCACAAATACAGCCAGCTGGGCACCTACGGCAACAGCAAATATGCCGTGATGCTCTTCTCGCAAGAGCTGGCGCGCCGCACGGGCAACCGCGTCAACATGACCGACCCGGGAGTCGTCAACAGCCGCATACTGCACATGGACCGCTGGTTCGACCCGCTCTGCGATGCCATCTTCCGTCCCTTCTGCAAGAGTCCCGAAGGGGGTGCCAGACCAGCAGTGAATGCCGTCACCTCCGACTGCACCTTGCAGCTCTTCCGCGCCAACCGTCACTCCGACCTCCCGCACCGCTGGCAGAATACCGAACTGGCCGCATGGCTTTGGGACGAGACCGAAAGAATACTGAGAACCAAAGGCATTGGCCTATGATAGAATATTTGCTGAATCATTTCAACCTGCTACTAATCGGCATGACTATCCTCGCCGTGGTGGTATTTGTGTCTCTTTTCTTTGTCGATGCAGGTTACGGTAAGTTCTATACCAAGCGCTGGGGCCCTTCGGTAGGCAACCGCCTCGGCTGGGTCCTCATGGAAGCCCCCGCCTTCCTCCTCATGCTCCTCCTCTACCTCCACTGGGAAGTGCGCGATAGCCAATTTTCAACTCTCAATTCTCAATTCTCAATTTCCATCCTCTTCCTCCTTCTCTTCGAACTCCACTATTTCCACCGCTCGTTCATCTTCCCCTTCCTGTTGCGTGGCAAGAGCCGCATGCCGCTGGCCATAGTGCTTATGGGCGTTTTGTTCAACAGCATCAACGCCTTCATGCAGGCCGGATGGCTCTTCTGTCTCTCCAAGCAACTCTCACCCTATCCCTATACCGCCGAGTGGCTCCTCTCGCCGCAGTTCATCGCAGGCACCCTTGTCTTCTTCGCCGGTATGGGCATCAATATGCATTCCGACTACGTCATACGCCACTTGCGCAAGCCCGGCGACACGCGCCACTATCTGCCCGATCGCGGCCTCTATCGCTATGTCACCAGCGCCAACTATTTCGGCGAGTTCGTCGAGTGGTGCGGCTTCGCGCTACTCACCTGGTCATGGAGCGGCGCCGTTTTCGCCCTGTGGACCTTTGCCAACCTCGGCCCTCGCGCCCACCGCATCTACCGGCGCTACCAACAGGAGTTCCCCGACCAGATGGCCGCCCGTCCGCGCAAACGCATGATACCCTACGTGTGGATGCTCCTGCCGCTGCTATTTATTCCCTCCACCGCCACCACTCAAACAACCAAAGAATACGTCCCCTACGGCAAATTCGAGAGTTGGACGGTGCGCGACCTCAAGGAGAGCGCCATCATCGGCGGCAAAACCAAACGCATATATAATATAGGTCCCGCCGACACCCTCCGCGAGAACCGCGCCTACCCCTACAACGCGCGTACCCCCTGGAGTTCCTCCAACGCCTACGCCCGTGTGGCGGGCATCACCAAGACCTCCTGCACCGTCACCCCCGACCGCAGCTGGGACGGCTCCCTCTGCGCCCGCCTCGAGACAAAATACGAGGAGCTCAAGGTTCTCGGTATCAACATCCGCATCCTCGTCAGCGGCAGCATCTTCTACGGCCACATCTTCGAGCCTATCCCCACCGCCAGCAGCCCCTATTCGCTCATGCACTGGGGCGCACCCTTCACCGGGCGCCCACGGGCTCTCGTCTTCGACTATCGCTCGGCAATGCCCAACAAAGGCACCGTCACCAAATGCAAGATAACCTCACACAAGACCATCCGCGCCGACGACGCCCACGAGGTGACCCTCGTGCTGCAGAAACGCTGGGAAGACAAAGACGGCAACATCCACGCCCTGCGGGTGGGCACCGCTATGACACACATCGAGAAGCCCACCACAGGATGGGTCAAGAATTTCCGCGTGCCCGTCATCTACGGCGACGCGCGGAAAGATCCGGCCTACAAAGACTATATGAAACTGGGGCCCAAAGGACTCACCTACTACGCCAAGAACAGCAAGGGCAAGATTGTCGAGATACAGGAAGAAGGCTGGGCTTCGCCCGACGACACACCCACGCACGCAATGCTTATGTTCACCGCCTCAACCTACGAAGCCTTCGTAGGCACCATCGGCAACACTCTCTGGCTCGACAACGTAGCCCTCGAATACTGAACGAGCGTTTCTCACGACTATAGCACCGACACCACAGCAGCCTCTATCTCGGCCGCTTTGGCGGTGGGCTCGAAGCGCTTGACGACCTTGCCGTCGCGGTCGATGAGGAACTTGGTAAAATTCCACTTGATGTCGGGGTTCTGGTCGTAGAGGCTGTCCTCAGCGCGGAACATACGGTCGAGGTAGGCACCTATGCGGTCGGTGGTGTCGAAGCCGCCGAAGGGGGCCTGTTCTTTGAGCCACACATAGAGAGCCTCAGCGCTGTCGCCGTTCACCTCAATCTTGGCCATCTGCGGGAAGGTAATGTTGTAGGTACCTGTGCAGAAAGCGTGTATCTCGTCGTAGCTGCCGGGAGCCTGCTCGCCGAACTGGTTGCAGGGGAAATCCAGCACCTCGAAGCCACGGTCGTGATACTTGTCGTAGAGCTGCTGCAGCTCCTCATACTGAGGCGTGAAGCCGCATTGTGTGGCCGTATTCACCACAAGCAGCACCTTGCCCTGATAGTCGCTAAGGCTTATCGTATTGAGGCTGCCGTCGAGCACCGAGAACTGGTAGATGTTGTCGGTGTCCGTCACCACCGGCTCCGCTTTCTGCTTGCAGCCGACCATCATCATCGCGGCCGCCAAAAGAATAAAGGATATTTTCTTCATGTGGATTGTATTTTTTATTGTTTTATTTTATCGGTGTTTTTTTCTGCCGACAAGGTTGAACAATGCGGCGGCGATGATGATGCCGCCGGCGATGGCGATAGTCACCTTGAGGGCGGTGAAACCCGTTGTGGCGGCGAGGCGCAGATGGTTGGCCACAAGGTGATATGCCGTCCAGAAGATGCCGCCTCCCGGCACCAATGGGATGATGCCGCAGATGAGGAACACCGTCGTGGGACACTTGCGCCATACGGCCAGCAGCGTACTGGTCAGCGCCACCGCCAGCGCCCCGAAAAAGGCCGCTCCCGCAGGTGAAATGAGTGAATTGAGCATGATGTACACCGCCCAGCCAACCATTCCTGTAAGACCACAGGTGAGATAGTAGCGGCGCGGTGTTCCGAAAAGGACGGCGAAGCCCATCGTGCCGATGAAAGCCGCCGGAAGCTGTACATACCAGTGCTGCGTTATGGCATCGGCTACCGGCGCTCCCAGTTGTATCATACCTCCGGATAGCATGCCGTCGGCAAGCAACGACACCACCACACCAAGGGCGATGCAGAGGAAGGCCAGGAAAGCGTCGAGCAGACGGGTAGTGCCTGCGAGGTAATGCTCGTTGGCGAGGTCGCGCATGCCGTTGGTGAACGGTACCCCGGGGACGAGGGCAATGATGGTACCAATAATCATATTAGGCAGATGCTGCCCTAAACCGAGACGTACAGCAAGGATACACAGCAGGCCTCCAACAAGGCCGCCCAGAAGGTTGCTGAAGATGCGGCTCAGACGGCCTCCGACAAACGTCATGAAGAGGCCAAGCAGGAGACCGGCTGCGAAGGTGGCTCCTGCGTCGACGAAGCTGCCTCCGAACAGGATGCTGAACGACGACACCCCCAGCGCTATGCCCACCACCAGCTCCCACCACGGCTTGGAAGGACTCTGGCGGATAGCCCGCAAGCGGTGCTCCAACTCGTCGAGCGGCATGGGCGCTGAAGCGTCTATCTCGCGTGAAAGCTGGTTCACCTCCACCACACGGCTCAACTGGGTACCCCGGATGGGGATAAACTCGGCACGGGCGAAATGTTCGCCGGTGGAGATGATGCCGTTGCTGAGCACATAGAAGCTCTCGCCCTCGATGCCATAGGCCGACGCGATGTGCTGCATGGTCTCCTCCACGCGGTTAATCTCGGCTCCGTTCTCGAGCAGTATATGGCCGGCCTCGGTGGCCAGTTTCAATGCACGTTTCTGGTCTTCCATCATTTTCCAAATTCCTCTTTATTATCTCATAAGAATTGTGCGTTATCTCGCTGGGTCTATGGGCCTTATCGCCTTCGCGGGACTTCCGGCCACCACCATGTTGGCGGGCACGTCTTTGTTCACCACGCTGCCGGCGGCCACGATGGCGTTCTCACCAATGGTGACGCCTGCCAGCACCTTCACGTCGGCGCCCAGCCAGGCGTTGCGTCCGATGACGATGGGCTTGGTGCGCAGTTCGTGGCGATGCGTAGGGTCTTCGGGGTGGTACTCGGTGGCCAACACGCAATGCGGGCCGATGAAAGCGCCGTCCTCGATGGTGATGCCGCCGAGGGCGAGGAAGGTGCAGCCGAAGTTGACGAAACAGTCATTACCGAAGCGAGTGGTGCGTCCGTAATTGATATTAAATGGCGTGAAGACCCGCACCGTATCGGGGATGTTGCTGCCGGTGATTTCACGCAGATAGCCACGCACCTCTTCTTCGGTATGCCAGCCGGTGTTCATCTCCGCCGCCAGCCGCATGGTGCGCTGCACGTCGGCATAGAGGTCGTCGCTGCCGACGTAGTCTTTTCCTGTGGGTTTATTGGTCATCATTTTCTGTCGAATATAACTGTTACATTACCGCTGCCGAGGGCTTCTTTCAATCCCGAAGGGTCTGTTATGTGGCCGATGCGGGAATAGCTGTAGCCACTGCTAAAAGTCTCGTAGAAGAGCACCACACAGTTGTCGCCATAGAGCATGAGGTCGCCCTCGTGGATGGTGCCGGGACGGACGCTGCCCGTGGGCAACGAGCGGTCAAGGTAGTGGTATTTCTCATTACCGTTCAGTTCGCTCATCTCCAAAGTAAGGGGCAGCGTGGTGAGGAAGGCTTCGGCTGTGCTGTTCTGCTCGAGGGTGGCGCCGAACGAGCGTCCGCCCACCGTGACGGTGATGTCGCCCAGCGTGGTTGACGACGGGGTGACGGGTTCGTCTGCCTTCGTGCAGGAGGTGGCGAAGAGAAGCATGACGGTGGCGATAAGGTTGAACATTGGCTTCATAAGCTATACGTTTTTACCCAATTCATACGCCTCCTGCAACTTGGCATTACCCTCAATCTCTTTGGGGCCACCCACGCCGCCGCAGAAAAGGTGGCCTTTGAGGACAGACTTTCCGTAGCAGTCAATCCAGCCCTGTAGGCCGCTTTCGGCGCGCTCGGGGACGAAGGGGGCATCCTCGGCAGCGGAGGTCAGCAGATAGATGTCGCGGAAACGGTAATCCTTGGGGTACATGGCGTTCATGCGGTCGATCAGGGTCTTCATCTGGCCGCTCATCTCGTAGTAATAGATGGGCGTCGCCCAGCAGACGACGTCGGCATTGAGCACGCTCTCCATGATGGCCGGCACATCGTCCTTGAAGATGCAGGCACCCGTCGTCTGGCACGACAGACACCCGACGCAGAACTTGATTTCCTTGCCTCGCAGAGAGATGAGTTCCACTTGATGCCCTGCGGCCCTCGCCCCTTCGGCAAACTGCTCCGCCAGCATGTTGCTGTTCGACCCCGGACGGAGGCTTGTTGAGATAACGACTACTTTCTTCATTGTCTATTTGTTTTTCCGTAACAAACGTGTGGTCTTCCTGTCTATTACCCACCAGAGGATGAAAATCAGGACGTTGTCTGCCATCATGATGGCTCCTTGCCAGGCGCCGGAGATACCGAACTTCATCGCCGAGCCTTCACCAAGCATCATTATAGCATGATATAATATCGCCGCCAGGAAGAGCCAGAGCATGTTGATTTTCGGCTGTTTGTCCTGCCAATAGCAGACGTAGAGCGTCCATATTCCCAATGGCAGGAAGATAATCAGCGAGGTCACCAATCCCGGGCTGTAGCTGCCTCCGACTCGTGTCAGGAAGACATGTCCCAAGCCGTTGACGATTTCAAAAAATGCCATGCCGGCAGCCATGTGGCGATGGCCGCAAGTCACCATCGACGATGCGATGGGCGAGAAAACCCACAGCAGACCGATGTTGCAACTCAATATCACCGCTTCTGCAAAAGCTCCGGTGGCGATACCTTTCGTGCTCATCAACGCACTCATACAGAAGGCGAAACCCTGCGGGTTGCCGTAGAGGTCGCAGCCGTACTCCTCGAAGTTGTGCAACATATACGCAATGCTGCACAGCCATGCCAACACAGCCGGGTCTTTCCATCGCGCAACTGCCTTGTCCGACCGCAAGGTGTCGGTGCAGAAAGTGATGATAAGCAGCACAATGGCTGCACCCAATCCCATCCACGGCCAAGCGTAAAGAAACGTGCCGAAATCTCCAAAACTTGCGCCCAGCGCATACATTTCCTGATATGACATAACCGTTATTGCTTTATTTATTTTTTCCGTATTTGGCTTTTACTATCTCGTAGGAGTTGCGGGTAAGTTCTTTGAGGAGCTCGTCGGGGGCGGTGGCGGGGTCGATACCTATCCAGTATTTGGGCGACTCGTTGAAGGGCTTGCCGATGCAGGAGTGGCGCTCTTTCAGCTCTTCGATGCGCTCCGGCTGGCACTTGAGGGTGACAACCGAGAAATTGTCGCAGTCGAAGAAGGAGAACATGTGGCCGCAGACGTAGAACACCAGCACGCCAGAGGCATAACGAAAGGCTGTGAAGGGGAATTTCTCCTCCACATCGTCGCCCAGCGAGAGGCAGTAGTCGCGGTAGTCCTCGATGTTCAAGGGTTACAGTTTCGCGACTAGGCCAAGCACTTTCTGGCGGGTTGCGTCGGTCTTCTGCTCGTCGAGTTTGGCGGTGACGACGCCTGTGTCCTCATAGCCGCAGAAGCCGGAGATGGACTTGTATTCGGCGATGGCGGCGTCGTAGACGGCGGGCGAATGCGACGACAGCAGCAGGGCGGTCTTCTTGACGTTGGCGGGCTTCATCATGGCGTAGAAACGCTGGATGGGAGCCTGAAGCTGTGCGCTGAGGGTGAAGTAGTAGATGGGCGACGCCAGCACCAGCACCTCGGCTTCAGCCAGCAGGGGGTAGAGCTCCTGCATGTCGTCCTTCTGCACGCAGGCGCCATTGCCCTTGGTGTGGCAGTACTCGCAGGCGAGGCAGCCGTTGATTTTTTTCTTGGCCACATTGACCAGCGTCACGGTGTGACCTGCCGCCTCAGCGGCCTTCATGTACTCTTCCGCCATCCAGGCGGTGCTTCCTGTGGCTCTCGGCGAGCCTTGTAAAATCAAGATATTCATTGCAATTTGTTTTAGGATTTAATATTAACAATAACGTTGCGGAAGTCGAGTGCAGAGCAAGCTCGCTTGCTTTGCCGAGATGCAGCAACGTCACTGAAAGTAACGCCGGCGACGGGATTTTATTGTGTCCCACCGGCGGCGTTAATGAGTTGAGATAATGGTTAGTACCCCAAGCCTTTCAGCCATCTCTCCACTTTGGCGCGCTGGGTGCGAACCTCGTGGCCGTAGATGCTCCAGCCTTTCTGGACGTGGGCGTTGGGGAAGGCTTTACGGACGTCGCTCTCGCAGTTGGCGAGGCCGCTGCCCTCGTGGGTGGTGAAGGGTATGACGGTCTTACCGTCGAGGTTGATGTCGCGGAAGAGGGTGAACATCACCTGCGGGTAGGTGCCCCACCAGACGGGGCCGCCGATGAAGACGGTGTCGTACTGCGAGAGGTCGGGGGCGGCACCCTCGTAGGGCGGCAGTTCTCCTTTGTTGGCCTCTTCTTTGGCGAGGTTGATGAGCGGCGTGTAGGCCATGCCGTCGTATTTGTGGGTGACGATCTCGTATTGTGCCGCACCGGTGGTTTCCGTGATGTAGTCGGCCACAATCTTGGTGTTGCCGACCTCGATATTCCCCACGCTGTAGTTGTCGCCCGCATGAGAGAAGAAGATGACGATTGCTTTGCTCATGACGTTATTACTTGATTGTTTGATTGCTTGGTTATTTGAATTGTTCTGCCCGTTGCAGCCGGTGGCCATCATCAGCGCGAACAGACAAACGATAATATTGCGTAATTTCATTTAAACTTTAAACTTTCAATTTTCAACTTTCAACTATACCAACCCCCTCCAGCCCATGAACATCTTGGTGACTTCGGGGTCGTTGTGGTCGAAGAAGAGGCTATGCTGCGTGTCGAGGGCGAGGATGCGCTCCATCTCGGCGTCGGTGAGGGTGAAGTCGCAGATGCGGAAGTTCTCCTCCATGCGCTCGCGGTGGGTCGACTTGGGGATGATGATGACGCCGCGTTGCG
>Ga0310690_10004049_pt1 | contig 21318 bp, 32 predicted proteins | sample AusTroGonzalo_MG_2_FD_207661 | JGI IMG/M metagenome (GOLD analysis project Ga0310690, IMG submission 207661) | Bovine rumen microbial communities from tropical cattle in Woodstock, Queensland, Australia - Gonzalo_04 (v2) (version 2) | ecosystem: Host-associated > Mammals > Digestive system >... | reverse complement strand
ATACAATCAGCAATATTCTTGCCTTCAGTGAATCTTGGTTTACCTTGCATAAACTTATCACTTTTAGCATATTGGTATGTACCAAGTAATATCATACTTGAAGTCATATCACCTGTTCTAGTTGTCAATGTTGGTGATATTCCAGTTTTTTCTATTTTTTTCATAGTTTCAAATGGTTTCTCATAAGCATTCCAACTATTAATGTTTTCTATTTGCTTTTGTGTTAAATAATACTTTTCATCAACATTGCTTTCTAATAAATCTTCTAATTTTAATTTTAGTTTCTTTTTATTTGGAAACTTATAATTGTATTCTCCTAAAATGCTAATCATAAAGCACCTATTTCTATTTTGTGGAATGCCATAATTTTTAGCATTTAGTAATTGATAATAATTAGAATACCCAAATTGTTCTAGTCTTTTTATCCATTTTATAAAATCATTTTTATTTTGAACTCCAATAATTTGTGGAACATTTTCCATTAATAGAATATTTGGCAAAGGCAGACTCTCTCTCTCTCTCTCTACAAGGATGCGTTCTATTTCCCATAATAATCCTGATCTTGTTCCACCATTAGCTTGGCTTTGACTCATGCCTTTCATCTTTCCTGCTAATGATAAGTCTTGGCATGGGAAAGAGTATGTAAGTAAGATTGTTTGATTTTGGTTGTCATCGAAATCTAAATCTCTACCTTTAACACTCATTATGTTTACTAAATTATGTGTTGCTTTAATATTATTATATACTGTTTTTTTCCATTGATGTGGTTTCTTTTGAATCTGTTCTAATGTCATTGGTTGATTGTAATCAGTTGAGATTCCATATTCAAATAATATTTTATCTAGTGGTTCACCATAAAGTGTTGATTTATCCTTATATAATTCAAAAGCATAATTATAATTATCCCAACCAAAATGCAAGTCTTTGTATGCTTGAATACTTGGTACTGCCCATTCACATATTTTATGATGTTCAAATGGTATTCCTAGATATTTTAAAGCTAGTGCTTGACTACCATAGCCTAACCAGCAAACATTTCGATAAGTTTAATTGGCTTCTCTGTGTTTAATTTATATTTTTCACACAAGAAATCAAATATTGTTAGTTGTTCGAATTGTTCACTCACTTACATCACCTCCTATTTATCATCATCTCCAAATAATTTTTTCGATAAACTTTCATATTCTTCATCCGAAAGTGGTTTTTCTTTTTCTGGTTTAGATTTATACTCTTTAACATTGCCATCTTCATCCATCCAATCTGGAAGTGGTACTACTCTTTTTTCATATCGTTTCTTTGCTGCTTTAGCTCTTGTTTCACTCAATTCTTCTCTTTCTTTTATTGCATTATCAATTCTTGCACATGTAACAATTCCATCAGAGCTTATATTGAAACACATTTTAATTACTGCTTGAGCTTTATCTTCAGGCATTCTTTTATCGTAGATTTCTGTTTCCAAATCATCCATTGTTGCTTGTCCATTTTGTCTATATAATAGTTCTACAAGCATCCAGTAGATTCCGATAGCTTCAATTCCATATTTTCTTCTGATCTTTTGTAGTTTCATATCACTACTAGCGTTAAAGTCATGTTTGAACCAAGGTTCACTTAATTTTTTATTATCAGTTTTCATTTGGATTCTCCTTATTATTCTTTAAATATATAGGTTGGAATCCCTGTTAATTCCTGAATAGTCTTTTTAAATTCTGCAGCGTTACTATTCCCTGCTGAAAGATGCATTAAGTATATTTCCTTTACTTTGCTTAAATCATTAGCTTTTAGGAATGCACACACATTATGTAATTCAAAGTGTGATTTCAAAAGCCTAATTCTAGCACTCTTTGGTAAACTCTCGTTTGCATCTAAGTATTCTCGTTTGTAATTACATTCAATTAAGATGTAATTCAGGTTATCAAATCTATTTCTTATAAAGTATGTGTCGGTTGCAAATAGCAGCCTTTCTTTTGTTATTGTTGAATATAAGTAATAGCCTACTGGTTCTTGAGCATCATGTTCTGTCTTAAATGCTCTTATAATAAATGTCCCAATCTTAAATGGTGTTAGTGTGTCAACTTTACGCAAGTGGTAATCGTGTATTGGTTCTTTTGATTCTTTTATCATTTCTTTTATTGTTCCTGATGTTGCATATAATGGAGCATAGAAATACATTTCTTCCCAATACTTGCAATGATCTTTATGCTCATGTGTTACCAATATTGCATCTATATCAGCTGGATTTATTTCTTTTCGAATTCTCTTTAATCCAACACCACACTCTATCATTAAGGTTGTCATTCCATCATCTATGATATAACAATTTCCTTTGGAACTTGAAGCAATTCCTTTTATGTTCATCTTAAATCCTTTCTATTCAGGTGGTGTATTTTTTTTACACCACCTTTGTAATTTTTTTACTTTTTAATATGGATCATTAGTTGGATCAGTTGGAACACCTACATATTCGTTTTCATCATCTAGACCATCATCTTCTGGGATGTCATAGTCTTCAAATTTTGCATTAGCTTTTAGTTGTTCCTTTACTTCTTTTTCATCTGGTTCTTTAATACCAATATGTTCTCCTGTGTTAGCATCTGTGGAGATTCTCTTTTCAATTTTTTCTTCGTTATCATTGAATTCGTAATTATCATATTCTGTAGATTGTAATGTATCAGCCACTAAGTCATCATCATTGCTTGTTTGTAAGATCATTTTTACAAGTCTATTAATTGCAGTTCTCTTGCAGAACTCACCTGTGAATTCATTATGATCCTTGCTTGTTTTTGATTTGCTCCAAGCTTCTTTTATTTCTGTCATTGTTAGAATTGCACTTCTTGTTACAATTTGACCATTCTTTAATTGTTGATGAACTGTAGCATAACATCCTTCAATTTTACCTTTAACTTGTGCTACCCAGCTTGTAGAATGTTTTTCAACTATTCTTTCACCTAGTTCATTAAATCCGATTTCTAATGCATCACCTTCATAGATTAATGTTCCTACTGGTTCAGATACAATATCCTTTAATCTTTTGATTACAGCACATTTTCCAAAATAGCTAACGAATAATTGTAGTTGATTTCCATAAGCTATGAAGTAACAATGCTTCTTAGCTGGATTCAATCCTAGAATTGCCATATTTAATAATGCATTAGTTACGCTTTCTGGAGAGCATACATCTAGCACATTTTTACCATTCTTATCTTTAGTTTCTTGTAAGATTAGATAAGCACTTGACATTGCATTTCCTAGTGAGTAGTTATTTGGAAGTGCTAATCTTCCTTTTTCTACTAATTCAGCAACTCGATTGTTGACTTTATCACCGATGTTTTTAACATCAGTAATACCATACTTTGTTTTTACTTGAATTTCATTTTTTTCTTCTTTCATTACGTTTCTCCTTTACTCTTGAAATTCTAATTTTTTATAACCTTCAGCAACATATAGTTTTATAAGTTGGCTGTTAGTTTCCTCAAACTTTGTTATAGCTTCTGCATTATCAATCCAGATAGGTGCTTGGATGTTGTAGATTTTTTGAAGGCTATTGATGATATCTAATCCTGCGTTAATTTTCATTGCATGGTTTAGATCTGAATAAGGAACACCTTTTACAGTTGCCACGCAGGTTTCAGCAATTCCACCATTGATTTGTTCATCATACATTTTAAATTTGACTAGTTTGAAGTATTCTTTATTCTTTGAATCAATGAAAGCATTTCTAACTTTATAATATTTTTCTATAAGCATTTTTCTTGCTTCTAGTCTTTCATATTTTAATTGTAAATCCTTTACCTCTTCATGATATCTATCAATCATTTCAAAGGCTTCTATAACTTTCTTTCGGTCATAGATTTCATCGTTTATCTTACTAATCGCATTTTTTGTATAATCTATTTGCTTGTCAAGTTCTTCATCATCTGTTTTAGATTTTAAATAATCAATTCTATTTAATACATCATTGATTTCTTGTTGCTTATCTCGAATTTGGTCTTCGTACTTATTTTTATAAATATATTCTATTGATCCAATTTCCTTTTCCTTGGTTTCAATGCTCTTTGAGATAAAATCAATTTCTTTTAGTGTTTCTTCTAATCTTGATTTTGTTTCATCAATTCTAGCAAGTAATTTATTTTTCTTTTCTTTTAATGCTAGACCTTTGGTTTTATTATTTTCTAAATCTTCAGCTTTTTTCCTGTTAAATGTTGCAAGACCATTTTCTTTGATGTCATCGTAAGTACATAGTTTACCCAATGGGCATGTACCTTGAACATATATTCTTCCATTGATCTCTTTATATTCTGTTAAAAGTCCAGTTCTTTCTGCATCTAGTGCTTTTACGTTTTCTTCATCAATCTCGATGTCTTTTCTAAATCTTGTAACACTATTTGTTAGATTGTCTAATTGATAGCTTAATGTGAATTTTTCACGTTCTAGGTCTGCTTTTCTTTTAGAATATGCAATATCATATTCGTTCTTTTCTTTTCTTTCTTTTTGTTGAATCTCATCCATTTCTTTATTTAGGATTGATAGTTTCTTTTCTTCCTGGCTGATTAATTCTTGATTTTCACCCTTAAATTTCGCCTTATTTAGTCTTTCTAGCTTATCATTGAATAACAATAGGTCTGTGTTTAATGCTTCAATTCGAGCCGAATTTTCACCCTTATTTATTCCATCAATATCTTTACTACGTTCATCTATTCTAGCTGGCATCAATTCTAATTCTTTATTGATCCTTTTTTGTTCACTTTGAATTTGTAGTAATTGTTCATCTACAGTCTTATCATTAATAAGTGGTGCAAACTCTGAATTGGATTTTAATATTGTCATTTCATCAACACCTAATAAATTGTTTACAATATCTCTTTGCTTTTTCCAGTGTAAGCTATTGAAATATTCAACATCTGTAATTAATTTGAATATTTCTGAATCAAAAATACCATTAATGAAGGCATCATAGTTTTTCTTAATTTTTGGAACACCATCTATAAAGTATTCAGTTGTGTTGCCACTAAATTCCTGATCTATTGTTCCTCTCTTTTTAGTCCAATTTTCTTTTTGGACTCTTTTAAGTTCAACGTTCTTTCCATCAATGCTAAGCACCATTGATCCTTCAATGTCTACTTGTCTTAACATTGTTCCATCTGCTTTTAATGGTCTAATCGCAAAGTTTGTGTCATTTTCACCTTCGGCATTCTTTCCGAATAGTATCCAGTTAAATAAGCTTTTTAGTGTAGTTTTGCCTGTTCCATTATCTCCTAGTACATCTGTTGAGTTTCCATCGAATGCATGATGGAAGTCTAGGAATCCCATAAAATTTTTACATGATAAATCCATTAATTTAATTTCCATTATAGTTTCTCCTTATCTTAACAATTTTCTTTCATCCATGTGTCTAAAGCTTCTTCAATCTTTGGATCGTTTCTTTTACAATTTAATACTTCGTTTAAGTAAATTCTTGAACATCCAATTTCATTAGCTAGTTGTTCTTGAGTCATACCTAATTTCTTTAGGATTGTTCTTACCCTCATAGCTTTATTAAGATTCATATCCTAGCTCCTTTCTGATTTCTTTTTCTTGTTCTTTTCTATATTCTTGTACTTTTTTCTCTGCTCTTAAATCTGCATAAATTAATTGTAGTTTTCTTCTCCATCTTGTAATTGTTTCTAGTGATGGAACACCACCATGATTTCTTGCTAAATCTGCTAATGTTGTATTTTCAGTGTCAATGTAATAATTTAATACTTCATTAATTAATTTAAAGTCATCATTTCTTGTTTCTGGTTTAATTGTTAATACCATTTTTACTGCATTCTTTACTTGATTAAAGTTTCCCATAGTTTCTCCTGTTCCTTTCTTAATTTAAAAATTCAGATCATCTTCTTTAATGCTTGGTTGTGTATTTATTTGTTCTTTAGGTTTTAAATCATCAAATAAATCCTTGACAAAACTATTACTCTTCTTTTCAGTTTGTGGTTGTTCTTGCTTAGGTTCTTGTTTAGGTTCTTGCTTAGGTTGTTGTTGAACACTACTTAATAATTCCACTTCATCAACAATAATTTCTGTAATTCTTCTTTTGTTTCCTTCTTTATCTTCAAATTCCCTATTTTGAATTCTTCCAACAATAGCGATTCGGTTTCCTTTAGATGCATACTTAACTAGGAAATTACAAGAATTTCCCCAAGCTTGAAACTCAAAGAAATCTGTAGGATAATTTCCATCTTTATCTGGATAAGCTCTTTTAACTGCTATTGCATTAGCACAGAGATGATATCCACTTACAATTTTTTCTTCAACATCCCTTACGATGTTGCCTATCATGATGACCTTGTTCATTTCTTATTTTCCTTTCTTCTCTCTTAGCTTTTCTTCTACATGGTCGATAGAACAGTAACCAATACCAGATTCCCCATGTTTTAATTATTTCTCTATTTCTACCCATTATTTATACTACCACAATATACTTTCTTCTTTGTTTGATCCAAACTAAATGTGGCTTGTTAATTTTCATAAATTGTTTTTTTGTTAATTTTAATACCATTATTTCACCTCCAGGATTGGTATTCCAATGTCATCTCTGATTAATTGATATAATTGGTGCATTTGGTGTCGTGAGAAGTCTTTTTGACCTCTGTCATATTTTTCTTGTAGATTGTAGTAGCATTGGATCAAGTATCTATCTGTGTGATGCTTTTTAAATGGTATATAATCTTTGCTAAATAATCTTGTGAAACTATCATTAAAATACTTTTTACCATTTTCAAGATTTGCTTTGATCCCTCTTTTTTTCATTTCATCCACAACCATATTACTGTAAGCTTCTAAATCATATTTTGGATATTCGTATATGTAGTTTATCAATATGTGTTTGTCCTGCTTTACATAGATGCTGTTAAGTTCTCGCCATTGAGCGATCAATTGACTTTTTGGTAAATATGGTATAAGTCTATAATGCCATAATCTCATGATTTCACCTCCACCAAGTTAACATATTTTCTGATTATTTCTAATGCTTCTTTGTAACTTTTGCATTGTTGAACTTCAAACCAACAATCATTATAATCTTGTATTCTTCTTTGTTTTCTTAATGCTTCTCTAGTTTTTGCTAGGATCACAAAGATGTTTCCATCTTCTCCTCTAGGATTATATTTTATAGTTGGTTTACTCATCTTAACCCCTCAAATATATATATTCTTTTAATGCTTTAAATTCTTCTGGTGTTAAATGGTTTGCTTCAGAATAAGTATCATTATAATCTTCTACTGTTCCACAATAATATTTTAAGAATATAATATTACCTGCTCTATTTAATACCATGTCTGCTATTAGTACTATTGCATATTCTGAAAGAACTTGAACATATTTTAAGTAGGAATCTTGATCTTCAAAATTTTCATCTAATTTTAATTTTATAGCCTCATCATAATCTTTTTTGCAAATTTCTAATTTATATTTTAGATAGTCAATTTTATTCATTATTGTTTCTCCTTTTCTTTTATAATAAAATACGCCCACTATTCCCTAAAGAATAATGAGCGTACTCATCTAAACTGTTATTTAATTGTAGTTTTTATACTTCGATGAAACCATATTCACCAAACTTGTTATCGATTCTATACACGATAACATAATTATCTGTACCTAATTCTACCATTTCCAAATGAATTGGAAGTGGTGTATTCTTGTACATTCTTTGTAGATGGATTACTTGACCATCTCTACGTAGCACGTATGCTTCATGCCATGTTTTGTCCCATATAGCTGGAGTTCCTTTCCAGTTGTTAAAACTGATGATTTGTGCATCATAATTGAAGTCAACATTGACTTCAATATCTTTAGTGATATCCATTAGTAATTGTTTCATTTTTTTATCTCCTTATCATTTAATTTAATATGACTAATAATTTTCCATCAGCATAAATGCTAACTTTACTTTTAACATTAAAAATTTTTTCAACAATTTCATTTGCATATGTGTCTTGATAAGTAAAAGTTAAACTCCCAATTTGTACTTTTACTTCTTTTGCTTTAATGATTTCTTTTCTAAAAGCATACACTTTTTCTAATTCTTTGTTTGTCATTTGTTTCTCCTTATCCCACTCTGTATTTTTCCAGGCTTGTGACTGGCTTTGGCTACATTAGGATAAGAAGGATCATAATTCCTTCCATCCAAAACTATCGCAATAGAATTGTTTTTCTCCTAAAACTACAATGTCACTTACACTTAATGATCTAGCTTCGTAATTTTCTGGTATATATAGATTAAATCTATTAAAAATAGTTTCTAACACCATTGAATCACTAATTGGTTTCCCATCTACAGTTCGTTTTGTATAATCATACATTTCTTCTTCCCAAACTGTTTCGTAATCATCAAGATTAAATCCATGATTGATTGCATATTCATAATCCATAAATCTGTAATCTTTTTTTGTTTGTAAAATTTTAAATTCCATTATTGTTTTTTCTCCTTTTCTTGATCTTGCACCACCATTATACACCTATAGTGTTGCACTTGTCAATACTTTTTTAAAACTTTTTTAAAACTTTTTTTAATTTTTCTATATTGTTATTTTTCTTCACCATCTTTACCAAACACCTTAATCTGTTCAATGGTTTCATTCTTAAATAAACTTATGGCATATTCTAAAGCTTTTTGTTCAGACCAACCTAGCGAATTAATATAATAATTCACCAGGTAGTCAATTCCAGAACGTGATGTTTTTGTTTCATCACATAATTTATAAAGTTCGTTTCTTAATTTGTCCATGCTATTTCCAAAATCCATTATCAGCTAGTGCTTGTCCTAATTCAGTCAATAATTCTCTCTTGCCTTCTGATTTATAGAAGTTTTTTAACAGCAATCTTGCTCTTGCTCCATAAGTACAATTACAATTATGTTTAGTATATTTTTCTTTTCTATCTTCTAATTGCTCTGCACAGTTTTGCCAACTGCACCATCTAGGTAACCCTAAATCTGAACTCATGTCTTGTAGCTCTTTTAGGATCATACTACTTTCTTCATCACATTTTTGAATTTGGTTAAATAATTTTTGTAAATCTTGTTTTAATTGTTTCTTCATATTTTTTTCTCCTTTATTAACAATTGCACTTACATTATATCATAGAAGCAAAAACATTGTCAAGCATTTTTAATAAAAAAGTTTTACTTTTTTTTGACAAAATTATGACAAAAACCCCTAAAAAAGTCGATTTGCGATTTTAGCCCCCAAATTTGCCCTACAATCGATTTTTGAGTTGACCCTTATATTTATACCTTTTTTCAATAAAAATCGATTTTCGTTTCTGCTCGTTTTAAATGCTTACCCTAGTATTTATGCGACCTTGTGATAAAAATCGAACACAGGCGAAATTTGGGGGTCATTTTCTTAAAATTACTCCTTTGAGCCTCAAATTTGCGTTAAATTGCTTTTGGAATGCTTTTGCAGAGCAAATGGAGTGCTATAAGATAAGATTAGATTAAATTAGAGGAGATTAGAGTAATAATATTGTTTTTGTTTTTGATTTTTTTGTATTAAAAAATGCCTTGATACAAATGTACCAAAGCACTCTTTTGGAGAAACTATAATGACTAATCAGCAGTTTGATTAGGATTTTCATCTTCAATTTTATTAATATTAAACCCTATTTGTTTTATAGTTTTAATTCCATCTTCTTCTTCAATCTCATCATCTTCTTCAATCACCAGGTTCTTTGCTAAAACATCATTCAAGAAAGTTGCTCGGTTAATTTCAATTTTAGTCATTTTAGCTACGTGTTTCTGTGCTACCATCACAGCTGATACACAGGCACTAATCATAACAAATGCTTGATTGAATATTTTTGTCCACCAATAAGCAACAGAATCATCATATCCAATAATTGCTACAGCTACAGCTATAGCTAGAAATGATAGGATCTTGTTTCGGTTCTCTTTCAAGTTTTCTTTTGTTTCATCAAATGACATCTCGGCATCATCACATCCATTTTTCCTAGAATTAGTGAATCCATTTAAGACTTCATATGTTGAAATCTGGATGTAGTACACATCTCCTGTCAATGCTTTTTGGATGCATTTTCGGATTTTATTTTTCATTCCTTTTTTCTTGATACCTTTAATTTGAAAGAACTCGGCTTCTGTAAGTTTTGTTCCATCACTATGTTTTCCATAGTAGATTTTTCCATCTACTATTTCTAACCCATGAACGTATCTATTTAATTCACGTTGCACAGCTTTTTCATATCTTTTCTTATTTTCCAGGATAACTTCATCATCAACTATTGATTCTAAATGTTGATCGTGAATTTGCTTAACATAGTAATTAGTTCTTTTATGTGCATCGAAGTAATCACTCTTTTCAGATAGCTTATCTTCCCTTATGATGTCTGATTTTACTGTGTTAAATAATGTTATCATTATAAAGAAGTTTGTTGCTGTCTTTAAGTAAAAGGAAACCTTAGTCAGTTCTTCAAGACTAAATGTAAACCCTGTTGCTATAATGGTCGATATAATTAACGCTATTAAAGCAAAGGTAAAAGTAAATAAGCGTTCACGATATTCCATGAACCACTTGTATGCTTTATTATTAGTAAACATAACTACCAGCCAGTTCTTTCACTTTCTTCGGTGTTTTTATTTTCTTCAGCTTCCTTTTTTGCATCTAGTCTAGCATCCATTCTAGCTTTTTCTGATTTGTATTCTTTAACGTATGCAAGGTCTTTTCTCGCAAAGATGTTAACAAGCAAGTATGCTGCATATCCAAAGATAGAACAAAGGATTACCCAAAATAGATCATCGATAATTGTTTGGAAACACCAAGTAAGAACTAGCATTACAGCTAGAACTGCTAGTGTTGTGAATCTATTGTCTAGGTTCTTAAATGCTCCTTTTAATAATAGAATCGCAAATATTAGTGCAATGATAAATCCTAAACTTAATTTATCTGCACCATGAACAAACCATTTGTCTTTGTTAATGATTGTTAGAATAACCATCGGAATGAGTAATGCTAGAAAGCTTATTATTTCAAGTATAATTCCTCGGACTAATCTTTTCTTCATTTATCTTTACCCTCTGTTAATTGATTTAATCCTGGAAGCACGATTCTTTCTAATAGTTCATTTACTTGTTCAGTCTTTTTCTTATCGACTTCTAAATAATCTTGAATGATTGCTACTGATTTTTCTAAAGCTGGCATATATACTGTTTCAACTTTTTCAGTTAATTCAGCTAGGCATTTCTGTGCAGCTTCTGCCTGTTCTTTAGATAATTTTGCATCATTTTCAAGTTGCTTGATTTTTTGTTCGGCAGCATCTTTTATTTTTTTAACGATTGCATAGACAATACCAAAAAATGAACCTGATCCAATAAATGCGACTACTATAGCAATAATCCACTCTTTAAGTTCCGATGCTTTCTCGATTATAACTGTTGTTATTTTTTCTTTCTCAGCAGTTTCTACAGCATCAATTATTTCTTGTTCTTCTAGTGGTGGATCTTCTTCAGCTTTAACATCTGTATAACTTACTAATCCAATTAAAAAGACACAGCACACACATAATAAAATTTTACTCATCACTTTCATTATTTTCTTCATTAGTCACAGATTCTCCTTTCATTATTTTAACGAAATCTTTTATTGTTTGTGATAATTGGTCAATTCGTTCATTTTGACTTGAAATTTCACCTACAATCGTTTTTTCTAAATTTTCGATACGACTAATACCATTTGCTACTTCTACTCTTAAAGAAGAAATTTCAGCGTGGTACTCTTTTAAGAATTCATCTTTTGGTACACATATAATTTTACCATTTTTGTCACGATAAAGCACTGAATCTGGCTTCATCGATTTAATGTCAAAATCCACTATCATTTTTTGTTCTCCTTTCAATACGATAATATTATACATTACTTTTTTTTCTTTGTAAATGAAAAATAAAAAAAAGAGGAATTAATCCTCTTTAGTAACGTACATGTAATATCTGTACGCTTTGCCATCTGGTGCATCTTTGTCATCTAAAAATGCTTTAGAAAGCTTGATGTATGAGTTCGTATCATTGCCGACCACTCGGTAATAATCAGAGTAAAACATATTCATTACGTAGTTCCAATCGTACTCGTTGAAATTATCAAAGACTATTCCATTGCTATTAGCTACCGATGTTGTTGTTGCTACATCCCAATGTCCACCTGTTGATCCATCTTCGTTTTTCATTTTGGCTAGTGCTTTTTCAAGCATCCATTCACTAAAATGGCAACCATAGATCTCTTTATATAAGTCTTCTTCAAGTTCCTCGTACATTTCATGATCCTTGACTTTTATTTCATCAAAGGACTTCGTAAGGAAAGAACGCAATGCTGTATCACTAGCTTCACGTATTAACTTTGTATGCATATTATTTTCCTTTCTCTATAAGTAATTGTTTTATTTCTTTTAACAAGTCAAGTATTTCTATCATCATCTTGTTTTGTTCTTCTATCAGAACGTGATCTTGTTGTTTCAAGTGTTCTTCTAAATTGCTGACTTGTTGCTCGTTTAATTCTAGATTCTCAAGACCTACCAAGAAGGATAGAATCGTGAGCAAATCTAGGAAACTTAGATTATTCATTAATCAAGGTATTCAACATCAATTGATACGTTAGATGTAGTGATCGCAATTCCTGTGTTAACTAGTGTTAATGCAGCTGCTCCTTCATAGCAGTTAACTCTTACTACACCACTAATTATAACTTGTCTGTTTTCTGTGTTTGCTGTGGTGATTGTTGTTGCTCCTGTCATACCTGGAACTGTTACACCATTCTTTTGTAAAGCAATACTTACTGATCCTGCAGCAGCAGCACTTAAAGTTACTGTAACATTAACTTTGTAATAACCTGGAGCATTTAATATAATGCTGTTAGAGTCATTTTGGATGCATTTTCCTCTCCTACGTGCAATCGTAGTTAGTGGAATTACGCCATTTGCAAGAACTGAACTCGCACCATTGTTGATCATGTAAATTAAACTATTATTCATATTTTTATTTCCTTTCTATTTTAAAATTTAAAAAAAGAGAACTAACCTTAATTAGTCAGTTCTCTCCTATAATAAAAGTGACAGTGTGTCGTGTCGAATTGACTAATTTAATTAGATGTTGCCATTACCACATCCACAGCCACAAGCACAGAATGGATTAGCACCTGCGTTGTATGCACTAGATGTTGGATAACGTACTACGCCTGCTACAGCTTGAGCTAATTCTAACTTGTTAACTTTGTCTTGTAAAGCTTCAATCTTATTAGTTGTAATAAGTTCACGAGTCTTTTGTCCATCAAGTAAAATTGCTTCTTTTAATGCAGCTGTATTCAAAGCACCATTGTAGTTTACACCATCAATTGCTCTTAATGATGCACAGCAACATTCATTTTCTTTTGCTAATAAGTTAGCTTGTCCTACTGCTAAACCAGCAATATCTCTTTGTAGTTCACCATACTTGTCGTTTAGTGCTGCTACTGTATCATGATATACTTGGTTAGTTGTAGCTACTGATTGAGCTGTGCCTGCTGTAATTGCATTGATGATATCTCTGTTTTGATTTTGTAAATCGTTGAAGTTAAAGCCATTGTTTACATCTTCAGCTGTTGCTGGTCTATAACCTAAGTTATTACCACCGAAGAATCCACCATTGCCACCCCACATTAAAGCAAGGATAGCGAATAGCCATAAGCCACTACCACCACCAAAACCAAAGCCATCACCGTAGTTATTACCTACTGGCATTACTGGAGTAATTCCTGTTGAATCCATGATTAAATCTCCTTTCTTCTAAAATTTTTATATTTCAATAATTCGCATTTCTAGGATACGATTATTGTCCTTGTAATTGTTTCAGAAATTCATTTGGATTAATTCCACGTTGTTCACACATTGATGTAAAAATACTTTGTGGATTCATTCCTTGATTTAACATATTAGCAATTGGTTTTAATTGTGGATTGCTCTGTGCCATTGTATTAAATAATTGCACAGGATTTTTGCTGTTCATAAGAGCTTGATAAATGCTCCTATAATTATTCATATTATTAGGATTCGGATTAACGCTCCTATATTGATTTTGGTAAAAAGGATTAGGCATCAGCTTTTACCTCATTCTTTCTTTCCATTAATTTTACTAGATCATCAATCCTTTTATTCATTGTTGAGATTTCATCTCTTAATGCTTGAGTTTCTGGATCAATAGGTTTTTTGCTTAATTCTTCCTCTGATATTTCCACAAGCTTATAACATTTTAATGATGGTTTCCCTGTGTTGTCAGCTGATTTCATATAACAGACAGGATTTTCAGAGTCCATCAGCATTAATGATTGGTTAGGCATTATCGGATAACTTTTAGCTCCTTCCAGACCATTAACGAAAGTATAGTAGTTTCTTTGAAAGTTTACATTGTTATAGTTGTTTTGATTTCCATAAGGATAACTATTAAAATTTGAATTCATACACTGCACCTCTTTTTCTCAAATTGCAAATCCATTTTAAGTTATCCAGGCAATAAAAAAAAGTGCATATTATATGCACTCAATGAAAACACTTTGCAGCTTTAAGAAATCTATTAATTCTTCTAGTGACTGTGGTTGTGTCAACCTCTAAAATGTCAGCTACTTCTTCAATTGTATTATTCAAGTAAAGATATACTGTTTCACTTAGATCGATTAACCCTAGTTCTTTGCATAACTTATCAATTGCTTCTTCATCGTTTCTGACTATTTCAAGAATCCTTTGTCTTTTCTTTTTCTTCTTGATATCTTCAATTGGTATTAATGTTATCACATTACCTACAAAATTAATCACTATTCCAATAAGCACGCTCTCCATTATTGAAAGTCTGTAATTAATTATTGCTGTTATGCTTATAACAAATACGATGATTGAAACCTTGATGCATTTTATAGTTGTGGACATGTGTAGTTGTCTATCAAATAGGTTTCTCGTTAGAGTGTACGCTATCATCATAAACAACGCTTCACGTTCCTTACCTAGTATAAATGCATATCCAAATATGCAGGATAGAATTAATATGTATCCGATTAACTTTCTTAAGAAAAGTTCAGCTTTTATTTTAAATTTATATTTATCCATTATTTTTCTTCAGATTTAGCAATTTCTGAATCAATAGCTTCGATTTCTTTAACTAAATCTTCAACTTTTTCAGCTTCAGTTTCTTTAGTTAATTTTTCAATACGTTCTTTACGCATTGCTTTTAGTTCATCTACTGATTTACCCATGAACCAATCAAAAAAGATTCCCATTTTATTTGCTCCTTTCTATTTTAATTTTATTGCAATACAAATAATATAATCCAATCATTATGAAAACATCTATACCATAAATTAAAGTAATTAATGAACTTTCATCTAGCATTTTTACACCTAAGTTTTTAACTAACATCGATATTAACTGGAATGTAAAATTAAAAGCATTACTTAATAGAACATTTAAAAGTAGAAATTTCCAGGTGATCTTATTGCCATTTATTTTATAAAGGATTATTGGCATCACGAATCCACTTATTACACTTAACGCAAAACTTATAATTGAATTTGTCATGAATATGTTTTTAATTAAGCATTGAATCGGTATGTAGATGATGAAAATTATAAACTGAATCTTTGTGAATTTCCATTGTCTTAAAATTGCTAGATAAAGGAAACTATACAAGATTAAACTTGTAATTAGTGATACCAGGTATCTTGGAACAAAATTATTGTCTAGAAATTCACATACGCTTATAAATCTCTCATTCTGACAAGCAATCTCAAACCAGTTCCCACCTAGCAATTTGATCACTAGATAAACTGCTAGGCAAGACCACATAATAATTAAAATATTTCTTAAAATCTTAGCACTAGGAATAAACTTGCTATTCATAATTATTCAGCTTGTGCTACCTCTTCTTCAATGATGATAGGATTTTCTTCCTGAGGGAATAATTCCACAGCGTTTGGATCATCATTTAAAATCTCGAATTTATCCACGTTTTCCTCAGATACTAAAACCTTTGAATAAATAAAGTTAGTGCCTTTTTTACGAACACCAAATTTTCCTGTTAATGTAATCATTTTTATTTACCTCATTTTAAAATATTTTTTGTTTAAAGAATAGGGCATTTTTAGTGCAAATGCCCTTATTTAGTTGTTTGAATAATTGATTTTATTCACTTGCTTTTTCGTATATTAACTTATAAAATAAGTCAATTGAATTTGTAAAACACTACCATTAGCAAGTTCATCAATACAACTTGCTTCGCCATCACTATTGATAACAATTTTTGTAACAGCACCACTTTTTGAAACACAAGCACTAACAGTATAAGTAGGTTTTAAATCACTTGACAAAGTAAATAAAGTTGTATTTGCAGAAATAGCACTTCCTGTATTATTAGTAAATGCAACAGACATAGTTACAACATTACCAATTTTAATTGCTTTCTTTAAAGCATACAAAACGCCTGCACTATCAGTAATTCCACTTGATAAGTCAACTACCTTTTCATATCCATTATTACTCAAATAGTTACTTAACAATGTATAACTATTTTCACCATCTTCTCGTGTCATTACATACACACCATCGTTTGCAGGGTTACCAGGTGCAGATTCTACTTTGTCTTTCAAGTTTGCAATATAATCAGTATCACTTGAAACAGGAACTTCTACATCTCTTGTATCGTCTTCAGGTGGAAGATCAATTTCAGCACCCCAATTGTCGCAAGTTTGTAATTCACTAAATGGAGTGGCAGGTGTGCCTTGAGTAGTTGTGTTCTTTTTATAGATTAAAACAGCACCATTTAAAGCAGTTTGTGCTTGTGCTAATGTTGTTCCTGGCGTAAAACCAAACCATAATCTATTATCTTGTGCATCCCCGTTTACAGTTCCTATCATACTAGCAGTATCATAAGGGTCACCTTTAATTGCAACAAACTTATCGCATATCATTACCCCAACAATAGAACGATAATTACCATATCCAACAAAAGTTGAAGGCTTGGCAATATAAAAATATTTAATATTTGCGTATGAATTAGATACTTCACCTACATCGTTAATAGCAATAATTTTTGTATCATACTCCTCATCCACACTACCATCACTATTATATCTATTACCCTCAAAATACAAATTGCCATTTGCATCAATTTTAGGAATACCAATAATGTCTATTGGGTCAATGGCATAAGTTGTAGCATTGTAGTCCTCATACTCACCTGAACGAGAACCATCCCAGTAGAATGAGATACACATTTTAGCGTTAGTAAAGTTGTGCGAACCATCAGCACTATATAATAAAGTAACTTTGTCCACTATTTTTCCATTTGCACTTAATGAAGTCCCATCTGCTGTTATAATATTTTCTGATACATAAGAACTATTAGTTCCATCTGTATATTTAAATATAATATAAATAACACCACTACCAGTTTTAGTGATACCTTTATGATAAATTTCAATTCTTCCTTGATAGTTTTCAGTATTTTCCCATAAAATTTTTGAATTTAAAACATTATTTGCAATTACACCACCTGTTCCATAAGTTGAAACAAAAGTAGGCAAATCAAACTGATTAAACTTCGTATATTTCTTACCACTAATCTTAACGTGTGTGAAATCACCTATTGCTTTAAATGGATAATAGTCTTTAGGGAAGTAACGTTTGAACCAAGCGACACCACCATTGTTAGCAAGATTGTATAAGTAATCAGCTATAGTAGGACCGAAACAAGCAGTAAGGTCAATAATTTGAACCCAAGACCTAAAATTATTAAATGAAGCACCTGCAGTAAAATAATAATTCATTCTTAATTTTGAATATGGGTAAATAACTATACAAGCGTCATTTGAAACAAACACTGTATGGTCAGCATCATCTTTACATTGATATCTTAATCCAGTTGTTAATCCTAAAAACATAATTTTATGATTTGGTATCATATTAACATAAGAACCATCTGCAATTATTGTTTTAAAATCACTTGTTAATGTATCAGTAGTACCATTAATTGTATAACTACCATCATTATTTCTAGTAAATGTTACATTACTTTTAGTATCAGTATTAACAAATACATCTTTGTTTGCTAACTGATTCCAACCCAAACTACCACCGATAATACTATGAACTTTACAAGTGTTCGCAACTTCTTCGCCACCTGCTGTTGTCCTTTCAATGTATGCCAGTTGATCATTGATAGTTAGTTTTGTGTCTAGGTTGTCTGCAAGTAAAGCATACCCACAACCAAGTGTTTCGTAAAACACACTGATTTTTGCAAACGTATCTTCTAGGTATTTCATGCCTGGTACATCATCGTTAGATGGGTTTTCAGGTGTGCTTGTCTTAATACTTGATTTGTTAATCTTTAGGTCAAGAGCTGTTTGTTGAGCAGTTGATACTGGTTTGTTTAGGTCGCTTGTGTTATCCACATTGCCTAATCCGACTTGAGCTTTGGTAACACTATGAGGATTGGATGTATTACCAGTATGAGATGATAAATCTGATCTAGCTTGTTCATCCTTGACTAAATAGACATTACCTTCACCATCTTTTAATTTTTTAAAATTTGCCATAATTAAAATTCTCCTTTATCTTATAATTATTAATTCTTCATCCGAACCATCATAGCTTAAGGCAATACCAGTAACCACGATTGATTCATCTTCTGCATCGTAAACCATTGATGCATAGCTATAATCATCTACTCTTGCTTCAAGTGCAGCAATGTCCTCTTTGTTAGTTGTGATTTGTTCTTTCTCTGTTGCAGATACGAATTTATTAGTTTGGTTCGTATCATCCACTAGATCACTTGCAAGCTTATTTTGAGATGTAATTTCAGTTTGTAGTCCACTAATTAAAGCACCTACAGGAATATCGATTGTTGATCCATTTTGTAGAGTTAAAACTATCTTTTGATTAGCTGAATCGTATGTTCCACTAACTACTACTGATTCAATTGGTAAGTCAATAGTCTTTTCATTTAACACTGTTCCTGTGGCATCTTTCAATTGGAACGTATATTGGAATGTTGGGCTATTAGCTATAATCTCGATTGAGTGTCCATAGAATTGGTTGATTTGATTTCCTGAGGAATCATTTGTAGCTTTGTTAGCAATTTTTGTACCAGTTAAAAAGGCTGTTTCTACTGCATCTACTTGATCCTTTCGAGCTGCTTGATAATCAGATGTTGCAAGTGGTATATAAATACTACCATCGACTTTTAATACTCCATCCACGTTAACATCAGATTTAAAATCAGCTTGTCCATCAAATTGTGCTACATCTGCCCATATCTTACCAAGGAATGTAGATTCATCTCTAAATTCGTTTTCTCCTGTGAATTGATTATTAGCAGCTAGTTTAGCATAAGTAGATTTGATTTGGTTTCCATCTTCATCGTTTGTAGCATTAACTGCATGAACAGCTTCACCGACAGATGTAGTTCCAGCAACAATTTTATTTATATCTTGGATCAATTCATTCAAACAATTTAGCACATTCTTTGGGTTACTAGTAAATGAATTACTTAAACTGTTTCTATTAGTTGAACCTAAAAAAGTATAAATTTCATTAATAGCATTAACAATACTTGTTTTGTCTGTTGTGCTTAATCCACTTAATGTTCCATTATCAGCAAAACCAATTTTACTTAAATCGTATTTCTTTTGTGTTGCAGGAATAGTTAAGTGACCTGCTTGTTCTCCTGATTCAATAAGTGTTCCTGTTAGGACTTCTATCATCTCACCACTATAAATTGTAGCTTGATATCCATAATTTCCACTTACTACATTAACTGCAGCTAATACTCTACGATAAGCACCACTTTGTCCTACCTTGCATGAGTAAAGTCCATTGCTTGTGAAAATTCCTGCTGTTCCATTTGAGAATTCAACTTCTAGATCTGATAAATTAGTAAAAGCAGAATCAACTAAATTCATTCTTTCTTTAATATAATCGTATAGCAATCTAGTTGTTGGATACTTGGTGTTGCTATATTCATTTCCTACAATTGTAGTGGCTTTATTAGCTACATCTTCTTTTGATGCAAATGCATCCATCAAGGCTTGATATTCAGCATCTGTTATAGTTTGGTCTGCTGGATCTATTGCTTGTCCGATAACCCTATAGCATATACCTGTAACCTTTGTTGTAACATAATCATTCAAGTCTGTTTCTTTTAATCTAACATTGAACTTAATCTTTCCTGCTACTTCAGTGATCCAATTAGTAATTGTTAATTTACCAATTGTTAAATGATTATTTGAATCATTTACTTTATTCATTAAAAGTGCAGGAGATACTTGTCCATCTGGTCTTTCAACAACCACTTCTAAATATTGATTATTAGTAAATACTATCGGTTGATCGTTGTCATCTAAAAATTGAGCTTCAAGATAAATAGTAAGGTCATCACCTTGTCCCCAATAATCATCGGTTGTTGGTGTGCCTACTATTTTGCCATATTTGTCAAATATAACTCTCATTTATTTACTCCTTATTAAAATAAAGTTTATTTATACTATTATCTGTGACTATGATTAGTTTCCTATCATTTCCATCACATATTCCCCATTCTTCCAGGTCTGCAAAATCTAAACCTCTATCAGTACAAAAATCTTCAACATAAACACGAATATATTGTCCTTCAACAGTTATGTATCTATTAGTATCCTGGTCTAAATAAATTCGTTCTGTTTGATCCACATCTTCACCTAAATAAATATATAGGTCAGATGTTTCATTACATACTAATGGCAAGTTTTGATAAAAATAATCAGTTATTTGTATATATTCATTAGCTGATACAATCTCCATGTTAACACAGACACCATAAATTTCCCTGTTGTCTTTTCTAGCGTTAATTGTTGTGACTGTATCACTAACACCAAATGCAGTAACCTTATTGCCATTTTTATAAGCTATTGGATATTTTTTTGCTTGTAATAATTGATTACTATCATTTAAATTAACTTCTTGAATAGTAAAATCTATATTTGCAAATTCTCCATCATCATCTGTATATTTAGTATCTTTGCAAACATATTTATCTGATATTTCACTATCAACAATTAATCCAGCACTTACATTGTTTTTAAATCTAAATTCTAAAATAATATGATTATTACCTAATAGGTAAGTTGCAATTGGTAACTTGAAAAAGTCTTCTGTTGCATCTGTATTAGTTAATGCTTCATATATCTTTCGTTGCCCTAGATTTGACCATAGACTTAAAAATAAAAGTGTATAATCTCCTTGACTTGTTTGTTGACTATTCACAGTAAATTTTATATTAACTAT
>Ga0310690_10004048_pt1 | contig 21321 bp, 21 predicted proteins | sample AusTroGonzalo_MG_2_FD_207661 | JGI IMG/M metagenome (GOLD analysis project Ga0310690, IMG submission 207661) | Bovine rumen microbial communities from tropical cattle in Woodstock, Queensland, Australia - Gonzalo_04 (v2) (version 2) | ecosystem: Host-associated > Mammals > Digestive system >... | reverse complement strand
GAAAATAGAGTATATGATCCGGCACGAAAAAGCGATTGCCGATGCGGTGGAAGAGGTCAAGCTGTCCCCGCGCGGTCATACGGGCGGAACTCCTACGGGGCATAGTTACATTCCCGATCCAACGGCCTCGCAGGCTCTCCGGCGGGCAGACGAAATTCCCGTCGTGATGGTGGACGGGCGGAAAGTGTTCTTCCCGGAGCGCTGGCTTTCCGTAATCGCCGCTGTCCGGGAGTGGTGCGGAAAAGATTCGATAAAGGCAGAAATTTTCCGGCGCCGTTATTCGGGGGAAAGCTATCTCTCCACTTGTTACGCTTTGCATATAGCCCAGGCGACGTACTCCGTGATGATGTTCGAGATTAGAAATTTCGCCATACAATGCGCGTGTCAAGCGCAGCTTGTCCAGGTTTTTTGATTCGCCCAGTCTGAATTTATATAAAAATAAGGCGGCCTTTAAGCCGCCTCGTTTCGGTTATAACACATTCGCCCAGTCAGATTCAAAGGCTCATGCTTTCCATGTTTCTAATTATAGCTTCTTTTGCCGCGTCCGTGAATGTGATTAGTATTGCTTTATTGGGCGTTTGTGTCGTGTACCCGCGCTTTATGTTCGTAATTGCCCAGGTCTTTCCGTTGTATTCCGCTTGGAAATAAGTGCTTTCCGGCCGCCCATGATAGCAGGCGGGAAAATGCTGCGCGTGGTAGTCAACCAAAACTTTGACGCCTTTCTTGGAGGCTTTGCTGATGCCCAGTCTGCTATCAATTTCTTTCAGCGTATCAATAATATCGTCATAAGAAATTGTCCTGGTTTTCGCCCGCTGTTGTACGGCGTCCAGCTCCATCATGATTGTTTCTTTTTTGTCAATCGTTGTCTTTTTCATTGTTCTGTTCCTCCTTTTCGTTTTGCCCAGTAAGATTTATGCTTCTTCGATTTTCTGTTTTTTCAGCTCGTCGATGATATTGCCTATTTTGACGGCAATTTTTAAGAAGTCGTCGTCGGAAAGTCCGATTTCGTACACCTCATCGAAAGCGGGGTAAAGCATTTCGACAATTACTTTTTTAATGATTTTCTTCTTTTCGTCCGGCTTCATTTTGTTTTCCTCCTTTTGCCCAGTTTGATTTAATATTCCTCTTGTCGTGCAAGGATCAGCTCTTCATAGTAGTCTGCGGCCTCGTCGTTTTCCCGCTTGCCATAGCGAGGGATATAGTCGGAGTAGTATGCAATTCTTTCTACAAATTCGCCGTTTAGATATAGGCAGCCATAAGAAACATTTACTTCAATTTCCTGCGGGAAATTGTTCTTCCGGCGCCAACGCTGGATAATTTCAAAGATTTCTTTCGGCTTGCCCGGTTTCCATTCGAGGGACATTTGCCTATAGGCCTTGTCGATGAGTTGATAAATTTGTGCTTTCGTCATTGTAAATCATTCCTTTCTTTTTTTGATCGGGCCGGATTGCTCCGGCCCAGTCTTATTTATGCGCTGATTCTGCGCTGGCCCGCTGCGCTTTTTCCGTCGCTGTAGCCGCTGGCGTTCGCTGCGCGGGTTGCCGTGTTTCTGTGAATGTTTCGCCCGTGCTGCGTTTTCAGGTGCGGAAAGCGTTCGCGCGTCGCCTCGTTTACCTCTTCGGGGATTACCAGGGCAAGCGCGCGGCATTGCTGTCCAAGTTCTTCATGTATGGCCCGGATAAATCCCATTGCATAGGCCGTTTCAATGTCGCGGGCGTGGCCGTATTCCTCTTTAGCTTTCGCCCGTTCCGCTTTCGCTCCGCGATAAATCAGAATGAAAAACGATTCAAACATTTTACGCCATACGGCCCGATCTTTTTCTTTCCCCATGACGACAAAGCGCGTTTTTCTGTCTGCTGTTGTCAAAACAACACGGCAGCACAAATTTTTTGCGAGTACGTTTGCAAGCTGGGCCTGCCATTGGCGGGAAATTTCCATTTCGGTGCTGTCGATCTTCTCCGGCTCCGCCGTTGTTACCTCGTCAATTTTGTACTTTGCCATGAGCCGCTGGGCAGCTTTCGCCGCCTCGATTGCCTCCGCTTCGCTCGCGCCGTTCTCCACGGTTTTCTCTAAGAGGGCGCGAATTTTCTCCATGATTTTTTCAACGTCTGCCATTTTTAAAACCTCCTCATTATTTGCGGGGTTGTGACCGCAAGGGCTTTCGCTCTTCCCGCATTACGGGCCCCACGCCTGGGGCCTTCACTCTGCGTTATGCTGTCTTTAGTTCTTCCGATCCGTACTTGTCGCGAATGTGTTCCATGGTTGCGCTTTTCCCTTTATACCAGCGCCTATCTTCGGCCTTGCGATAGTACCACATTTGTTTTTTCCTGGCCCAGAAAAAGCCTGCCGTTTTTAGCTCGTTCTTGACTGCGCGCGTGTCGCCGCTTACCCATACCCATTTGCCGCAAATTTCTATATTGATCCCCGGAAGGTCGATAATTTTATTGACTGCTGCTTGCAAATCGTTGTCCAGGTCTGCGACGTTTTCGCGTGCTTCCTGCTTCGCGTTTTCTTCTGCCGTTTTGTTTGTTCCGTTCGCCTCATTGATAAGGTCGGAAAGATTCATCATAGTCGCCATTGTTAGCCCCTCCTTAAATATTTTCCAGCTCATTAGCGAGCCGATAAGCTATTTCCTCATACGCGAACCATGCGAGAGTATTACGGTTATAAACGTCCTCACAAAATGGATCATCTGCGTCCCATTCATGCAGGCCTGAGAGAAACGCGCCCAGGCTTTCGCCCATGCTGTCAGCGGTGTCTTTCGCAAGGTCAATAATTTCCTTCTTGAATTTCTTGAAAAATGCTGTCGTATCGCTGTAGTAAATCAGGCCGCCGACAACGCCAGTGACGCAGCCGTGTGAAACGTCGTCGAGCCTTGCCTTGATTCGCTCCGCCAGATTGGCGCCGTTGTAGTTGTCACTATCGGAAACAATGTCCCTGACTACATAGCGGCGGAGCCGGTTGCCGTCTACAAAATTTCTGATGATCTCGCGCGTTTCTTTGTTCGTCATGATGGTTTTCCTCCTTATATTATACGTAATATATTATGGTTTTGTGGTCGGGGTTTGTTCCCCTCCCTCTTTCTACTTGCATTATATATTACGTGTAATATATTGTCAAGTGTTTTTTTAAAAAAATTTTTCCTTGCAGTTTATATTAACGTGTAATATAATTAGAAGTGAAAAGGGGGTGATCTGATGGCATATAGTGCAGCACAAAACGAGGCGACGAAAAGATATTTTGCAAAATTAAAAAGCTTGTCGACGCGCCTGCAGCCGGATCAATATGATTATTATAAAAGCGCGGCAAAGCGCCTGGGCTTGCCTCTCCGGCAATTTGTTTTAGTGTCTATGGATGAGTTTATTGAAAACCATCTGAAAAAGGTCTGAAAAAATTTTTCCTTATATCGGATATAAGAACCGAAAAAAAGGGGTATAATGATTACAGTGAGTTAATACCTCATACAACAACCTCCTAATGTTGTAAAGGTTCTCCTCTAAAGAGCTTTGTAGTTTTCTACAAGGCTCTTTTCTATTGCCTGTGGATAAATTGTGAATAGTTTTCCACAGGTTGTGGATAAGCGCGCGAGGGGCTGCGCAAAACGAGAGAGAGAAAGAGAAAGAGAGAAAGAAAAAGAAAAAGAGAAACGAGAAGAAGAAAGAAAGAAAGAAGCAAAGAAAGAAAGAAGTAGAGTAAAGAGAAAAAGAATAAAGAAAGAGAGTAAAGAGAAAGAGAGAGCGTGTGTGTGTACGCGCGCGCGCGAGGTTTCAAAGTCAAAAAGTCAAAGGTGGTGAAAACGATGACGGAAAGACAAGAAAAATTTTGCAGGGAGTTCATCAAAACGGGAAACGCAACCAAGGCTTATAAAAAAGCGGGATATGATACAAAAAGTTATGACGCCCAGGGTGTTAATGCTTCAAGGTTGCTAAAAAATGATAGGGTGCAAGAAAGACTTGCAGAGCTTCGGCAAAGAGCAGAAAACAAAGAAATACTTTCCGCCTCTCAGATTCGCGCCCTATTGACTAAGATAGCAACGGATAAGGACAGCAACAAATTGGAAGTTATGAAAGCTCTCGACATTCTCAACAAAATGAACGGCGAGTATATCACGAAAACACAAATCACGGGCGCCGACGGTGGGCCTGTGTCGGTAAATTGGGAGGTTGCAGAAGGTGGCGCAAGCTATAAGGCGGGTAACGATTCCATATAAGCCGCGCCCTCTATGGGCGAAGGTGATCCATCCGGCGCTCGATGCTCATCGTTTTGCCGTTCTCGTCTGTCATAGGCGTTTCGGGAAAACCGTCGGCACAGTCAACCAAATGATTAAACGGGCTATACAATGCGACAAGCCCGCCCCGCATTATTGCTACGTTGCCCCTTATCGCAACCAGGCAAAGATGATTGCCTGGCAGTATCTCTTGCATTATACCTCGGTTATCCCCGGCGTGAAGAAAAACGAGAGTGACCTCTTCGTCGAGCTTCCCTCTCAAAAGAGGGGATGGCCGGGCGCGCGGCTTCACATTATCGGGGCTGACCATCCCGACGCGCTGCGCGGGACGTATTGGGACGGGGCAGTATTGGACGAATACGCGCAAATAAAGCCGGAGCTATGGAGCGAGGTTATCAGGCCCGCGCTCGCGGATCGTGGCGGCTGGGCGGTTTTCATTGGCACGCCGAAAGGCCAAAACGCTTTCTATGAAATGTATCAGCGCGCCCTTGCTGATAGTTCATGGTTCTCCTGCCTTTACCGCGCGGACGAGAGCGGCGTCTTGCCACAAGACGAGCTCGACGAAATGCGGAAGGATATGACTGACCTTGCCGTCCGTCAGGAATTGCTTTGCGATTTCTCCGCGAGCGCTTCCGACGTGGTTCTGCCAATTGACCTTGTGAGCGAGGCCGCCGCGCGCGAACTTATCGCCTCCGACGTGGCGGGGCAGCCCGTCCTCATGGGTGTAGATGTTGCGCGGTTCGGGGATGACGCAACCGTTATTTCGATTCGGCAGGGGCTTCACGCTCTCCCGCAAAAAGTCTTTCGTGGATTGGACACGATGCAAGCGGCTGACCGTGTAATCGTCGCAATGGCAGAGCACAAGCCCGCCGCCGTGTTTATCGACGTTGGGGCCATGGGGGCGGGCGTGATTGACCGCTTGCGGCAGCTACACTACAACGTCACGGAAGTAAATTTCGCGGGCTCCGCTATGGATTCCGAACGCTACGCAAACCGCAGGGCGGAAATGTATTTCAAGCTGCGGGAGTGGATGCAGGCGGGCGGGGCCATCCCGAACGAAACCACTCTCAAAAGCGAGCTCTCCGTAGTCGAGTACAAATTTACTCCGGCCGGAAAAATAATCCTGGAGCCGAAGGACAAAGTAAAAGAGAAAATCGGCAAGTCCCCTGACCTCGCTGATTCCCTCGCCCTCACTTTCGCCATGCCGATATACACCCCCGGCGCGCGGGAGATCGAGGACGAAGAGGAGCCATATAACCCCCTAAAAAATTACATGGAGGATTGATATTATGTTTAACTTTGATTTGCAGTTGTTTGGCGGCCTGTTTGGTGGCGGTGGCGGCACTCAGGTTGTCGAGAAGCCCGTAGTAAACAACACGGCTCCCGCTTCCATTTCGTCATCCATTCAGCAGGAGAGCGCAACGGACACGGAGAAAGCGGAGCGCCGGAAGAAGTGGGGCGCTGACGTGCGCGGGCGCCGTTCCACTATCACGGGGGCGGGGAATGCTTCGGGCGCTTTGAATGCGGCTGGTTCTATCGCCAAAACCCTGCTTGGCGAAATGCCGCAGAGAAAAACCCTTGGGGGTGCGTGATGCATGGCTTCGGTATCTAAATTCATACAGGCCGCCCTCGCTGATGCCGACCTTCTGAAAACAAAGCGGCGGCTTGTATCTCAAATGTACGAGGAGCGGCAGCAGCAAGAGCATACTTGGCGGCAGTTATCCCGATACATAAACCCTGCGCGGGGGCGCTTCGACGAGGACACAAGGACGAGCGAAGGAAAACGGCGAGATTATTTCCTGCTCGATCCCTATCCGATGGAGGCGCACGAGAAATGCGCGGCGGGGCTTCACTCCGGCTTGACTTCCCCCTCCCGTCCGTGGTTTGAGCTTGGCTTAGCTGACGAGGAGCTTGGCAATTATCACACCGTCAAAATGTGGCTGGATGATTGCAAGGAAATCCTTATGGACATTTACGCAAAGTCCAATGTGTATAATACCCTGCTACAGATTGAGGCGGAGCTTTCCCAGTTCGGGACGGCGGGGGCGCTGATGCTGGAGGACTACAACACGGCGATTTGGTGCAGGCCGTACACTTGCGGCGAGTTCGCGGGGGACGTGGACGCGCGGGGCAGAGTGGTAAAGCTTGCGCGCAAGATGAGGATGAAAGCTTGGCAGATAATCGACGAGTTCGGGGAGGACGTTGTTTCCGACGGCGTGAAGAATGCCGCCGCACAAGACGACAACAAAGCCGACTTTGAGATTCAAATGCTCATAGAAAAAAACCCGAATTACGATCCTGACGTTTTGGGCGTGGGTAATTTCCCGTGGCGCTCTTACTACTTCGAGAGCACTTCACAGGACAAATTCTTGAAGGTGGCAGGCTTCCATGAATGCCCGTTCTTGATGCCGCGCTGGACGACGATTGCCAACGGGATATACGGGACAGGCCCAGGCCATAACGCGCTTGGGAATTGTATGCAGCTCCAGAAGCTGGAAGCGGTCAATATGCGGCTCCTTGAAAATCGGGCCGATCCTCCGCTGATAGTTCCCTCATCCGTGGCGAAGGTAAACCGCAACCCCGGCTCAAAGACTGTTGTACCTGATCCTACGATTGCGAACGGGATTCGTCCTTTGTTTGATGCGAGCGGAAGCCGCGAGGACGTATTACAAACGATTCAGTTTAAGCAAAGCCAGATAGGGGCGGCTTTCTTCAATGACTTGTTTGTGATGCTGGCCAACAACGATACGCCGGAAATGACGGCAAGGGAAGTGGCGGAAAGGCACGAAGAAAAGCTTCTCATGCTCTCCCCTGTGCTGGAGCAGATGCACAATGAAGTATTGGCTCCGCTCACGAAGAGGGCCTTCGAGATTTGTCTTAGGAACGGGCTTTTCCCGCCCGTCCCCGAAGAATTGCAGGGGCAGGAGGGGACAATCAAGGCCGAGTTCATTTCCCTTCTTGCGCAGGCACAGAAGGCCGTCGCTACTCCGGCCATCGAGAGAACGCTTTCCCTCGCTGGAAACCTTGCGGGCATATCCCCGGACGTTATGGACAATCTCAACCTCGACGACGCAATCCGAAAACACGCTTCTCTCACGGGTACGCCGGAAAGCGTACTGCGGGACGAGAGCGAAGTGGAGAAGATGCGAAAGGCCAGGGCGGAGGAAATGGCAAAGCAGCAGCAGCTTGAAAACATGGAGCAGATGGCTCCGGCGCTCAAAGACGGCGTTGACGCTGCAAGGCTCATGTCCGAGATTAACCCGCAGGAGCGCAGCATAGGCTCCATAATGGGGGGAATGTAAATGGACGAAGATAACCTCCTTCGGATCATGACGACGGAACAGGGGCGGCAGTTCGTGGCAGAGCTTCTTGATATGTGCGGAGCTGGCGCGCTTGGGGGGACAGGGAATTACGCGCAGGATTTCTACTCTATGGGGCGGCGCTCCGTGGGGGAGGATATACTGCGCTTGATTCGGAGCATAAAGGCCGTTGGTACTGACGGCCTCGCGCTCGAATATACCATGCTCAGAGAGCATAAAAACAGAAACGAAGAGGAGGAAGATTTGTAATGGCAGAAGAGGGCAACACTACGGCAACGGTAGAAACTCAGCAGGCAGTTGAAACACAGGCTCCGGCGGCAGAAAGCATGGGCGAAACCCTGACGGCTCCGCAGGAAACTACTCCGGCGGAAGAGGCAAAGCCCGTCGTCCCGGAGAAATACGAGTTCAATTTGCCGGAAGGACTGCAGCTTACGCCGGAGATTGAAACCCAATTCACGGAGATCGCGAAAGCAACGGGGATGACGCAGGAGCAGGCCAACGGGCTTATAAAGCTCCATTCCGATCTCATGCTTGACGTAATGCAGAGGGCAACACAGCAAAAGAACGCTTGGGAAAACGAGTGCAAGAAGGCGGGGCTGACCTCGCCGGAGAAATTGCAGCTCGCGAAAAACATTGTAAATACATTCGACAGCACGGGCGAAGTCATGCAAGTGCTTGTCGAGAGCGGGGCGGCTTACCATCCCGCAGTAATGAGGATGCTCCAGGAAATGGGAAGCCTCCTCCAAGAAGATTCGGCTCCTGACAGCAAGCCCGCGCCGCAGGCCAAGAGCGCCGCTGATTTGCTGTTTGGCAATAGCAAATACTAAAGAGCGAAAGGACAGTGGTAAACATGGCAGCAATTGGTGTGGATTTCGTTACCCTTCATGACTGGGCGGCGAGATTCGGGGCAAAGGGCGAGTATGTCACGCAGAAGGTTATCGAGTTGCAGGCGCAGACGAACAGGCTTCTCGACGTGCTCCCGTTCAAACAGTGCAATGACGGTACGCAGGAAGTGGCGCTTATGCGCGCTGACCTCCCTGACGTTGCATGGCGTCTTATCAACAAAGGCGTGAAACCGTCCAAGAGCAAGACGAAACAGGTGAGCTTCACCTGCGGCGGCATGGAGGCGCTGGCAAAAGTCGATGAGAAACTTTTGCAGATCAACGGCAATGACAATAACTGGCGCTTGTCTGAGAACGTCGCTATGCAGGAAGCAATGAATCAGGAAATGGCAGCGACCTTCTTCTATGGGGATGAGAAAGCCACTCCGGCGAAGTTCACGGGCCTGTCCGCCTACTACTACAGCAAGGCGAATCAGGACAGCATCTGGGCTGACCAGATTATCGACGCTGGCGGCACGGGTTCTTCCCTTACCTCTCTTTGGTTTGTCGGTCTTGGCTACGACACCGTTTATGGTATTTTCCCGAAGGGGACGAGCGCAGGCTTTAAATATCGCGACAATGGCCGCGTGAAGATGTACGACGGCGACGGCGGCGAGTTCTACGGCTATGAGAGCCAGTATAATTGGGATATGGGCCTTGCGGTTCGTGATCCGCGTTACGTCGTCCGCGTTGCGAATATCGACACTACGGCGCTTTCTTCCGCGAATGTTGATGCCTTCATCGAGAAGATGATCAAGGCTTACAATCAGATCGAGAACCCGGACAAGGTGAAGCTGGCAATCTTCGCAAACCGCAGCGTCCAGACTTATCTTGACATTGTGGCTGAGAAGAAGTCGAACGTCCGCCTGACGATTGACGAATACGGCGGCAAGAAGATTACGCACTTCTGGGGCATTCCTGTCCTGCGTTGCGACGCTATCCTCAACACTGAGAGCCAGTTGGTCTAAGAGAAAGGGAGGAAAAGAATCATGGCTTATATTGATGCTCAAAACACGCTTATGAATGCGGTTACTGTAGCGTCCGCTTGCACGGGCGTTGCGGTTGATTTGGGGAGCAAAGGCCCGTTTGTTTCCCCGCTCTATATCGACGTGAAGCTGACGCAGAAGCTTACCAGCGGCAGCATGGATTCGTTCAAGCTCCAGTCGGCTTCCGACGCGGATTTCACTTCTCCGCAGGATGAGGCGGAAATTACCGTTCCGTCGTCCGTCCCGCAGACTTCCAAGCCCTGCACGCTGGCGGTGTTCCATTCCCCGATCAAACCGGGCAATCGCTACATCCGCCTCGTCGGCAAAGGCACTTCGCCTGTCGGCGGCAAGATTACGGCCACGATGCAGAACGGCGTTGGGGTTGAGCTGTAATGAAGTACGTTGTCAAGGCGACGTGCTATTGGGAAAATCGGTATTACAAGAAGGGAGAGGCGGTTGACTTCCCGTCAGCCGTCACGCCTCCCGAACACTTCGAGCTGGTCAATAAACAAGAGGTTGTTGTCGAGCAGCCGAAAGTGGAGGCAGCCGAAAAGCCCAAACAGGACGAGCCAAAAGCTAAGATGACGAAAGCAAAGGCAAAGGCGAAGAAAAATGGATAAAATCGAGATTTGCAACATGGCTCTAACAAGAATAGGTGCAAGCCCGATTGAAGCTCTTACGGAAAACTCGGAGGCCGCGCGCAAGTGCAATCAGTTCTATGAGCATGACAGGCGCGTGGTTCTCCGTCGTTATCCGTGGCCGTGGGCCACACGGCGGGTAGAGCTTGCCGCAATGACGGACAGTCCGCAGGATTACCTATACGCCTATAGGTATCCGGCGGACTGTTGTTATTTACGGAAGCTTTACGCCGTAGGGACTGACGGGCGATTCATACCGCTCCCGGATATTCGGTATAAAATCGTGAGCGACGCATCCGGCCTTGTCATCTATACCAACGAGCCGCGCGTTGCGGCGGAGTACACGGCGGACGTGCGAAACGTGGAGCTTTTCGATGAGATATTCTGCGAGGCGCTTTCCTGGAAGCTGGCCGCGTCTATCGCCATGAAGCTTACGGGCAACGAGCAGATTATCTCCATGGCGCGTGCGGAGTACGATCTCATATTTAACGCGGCTGTTGCCGACGCTGAGAATGAGCAGAACGTGAATCCGCCGGAGCCTTCGACGTTCATACGCGCAAGATTTGAAACTGTTTTATGAGGTGCAGCTATGGGTATGTACCAACTGAAACCCTCCTTCGCGGGCGGGGAGCTTACCCCCGCCCTTTACGGGAGGATAGACTTACAGAAATACGACGCGGGCGCAGCAGAGCTTTATAATGCTATCGTCCTTAGATACGGCGGCGTGACGCGGAGGAACGGCTTCCGCTTTGTCACGACGACGAAAAACAATGCGGCGGCGCGGTTAATCCCGTTCTGCTACAACACCGAACAGAATTATGTGCTGGAGTTCACGCCGAAGAAAGTGCGTTTCTATACGCAGGGCGGCATCATCACAAGCGGCGGCTCTCCCGTCGAAGTGACTACGCCCTATGAGGCGGCGGACTTGGCGCAGATAAAATATACACAGTCGGCGGACGTAATCTTCCTTGCCCATCCGAAATATCCTCCGGCCACGCTGACGAGGTACAGCAACACGTCCTGGACGTATGCGGTCATGGATATAAAAAACGGGCCTTTCGACGATCCGAACATCGGGGACTTGACGATAACCCCTTCCGCTGCGACGGGAACGATTACGCTGACGGCAAGCGCAAGTTATTTCACAAGCAGCATGGAGGATTTGCTTCTCCGTATCGGCCATACCGTTCCGGGGCAATACCAGAAGGGCGTGCCGACGACGGCACTTGAAGTGACTTGCGTACCGGGCGGCACGGTTTACGTTGAATCCTTCGGCTTCTGGGACGGCTCCTTCATGGTGCAGAAATTGACGGATGACGGCTCATGGACGCAGCTCAAACGGCAGAGCGGCAACAGAAGCCAAAACTACAATATGACCTTCACGAACGACGACGACGAGATACGCTCCTATCGCGTATACAGCACGGAGTTTGACAATTCCGCGCACACGGGCGAGGATCCCGACCAGCGCGGCTATGTGACGATACAGTCTTTCGCGAAGGAATACGACGGTATCGTGAAGATTACCGCTATAACAGATTCAACGACGGCGACGGCAACAGTCGTCCGCACGCTGGGCGCAACGACGGCGACACCGGATTTTGCCTTGTCCGCATGGAGAGCGTCAACGGGTTATCCGCAGGCCATCGGCTTTTTCGAGGACAGGCTTGTGTTCGCGGGAAGCGACGCGCAGCCGCAAACCTATTGGGCAAGCAAGACGGGCGATTATTACAACTTTGGCACGTCAACGCCGTCGGCGGACGATGACGCGATAACAGGAACATTGTCCTCGTCAGCGGGACAGATGAACAGCGTAAAAGCAATCGTGTCTTTTGGTGAAATGCTTATGCTGACCAGCGGTGGCGAGTACCGAGTGGGCGGCGGCGGCGACGCATTCACGCCGTCGAATCAGCAGGCCCGCGCGCAGGAATATCGCGGTATCAACGACGTAATGCCCGTGATTATCGGCGGGCGCATCGTCTACGTCCAGCGGCACGGAAGCACGGTGCGTGACCTCGCGTATGCTTACGAAGTGGACAAATACACGGGCGACGACGTTTCCCTCCTGGCCGCGCATCTATTCGACGGGCAGGAGATTGTTGGCATGACCTATCAGCAGACGCCGAACAGCGTCGTCTGGTGCGTCAGGAGCGACGGAAAGCTTTTAGGCATGACCTACATCAAGGAGCAGGACGTTTATGCATGGCATCAGCATCAGACGGCGGGAGAATTTATCGACGTATGTTCTATCCCCGGCTCGTCCGAGGATGAGCTGTGGGCCTGCGTGAAACGCGGGAACAATTACTTCATCGAGCAGATGACGATGAACGACGATCCTGTTTTCATGGATGCGAACTATTCCACTTATAACGCGGCGGGCATTTCTTCCCTTTCGGGGCTGACCTGGCTTGCCGGACAGGAAGTGCAGATTGTCGGGGACGGGAACAAGCTGACGGGAAAGACCGTTGCGAACGACGGCTCCCTGGATATTGGCGGCACGTTCAAGAGCGTGCAAGTCGGCCTTGAATACGACACGCGGATCAAGATGCTGCCGATTGAATTTGCCGGACAGGACGGCCCGTGGGGCGCGAGAAAGAAGCGCGTGCAGAACGTCACGGTCATGTTCTTAGATACCATCGGCGGCCTCTTCGGATGGAGCGAGAGCGCAATGGACGAGATAAAATGGCGGACGACGGAGCCGTGGGGAACGCCTGTGAATCCGTACAGCGGGAAAAAGAAAATCACTTTGCCGCAGTCGAATTACGAGGAAACGCTCATGCTTCTCATCAAGCAGGCCGATCCATTCCCTATGACCGTACTTTCGATTATCCCGGAGGTATTGCCAGGTGGCTAAGTTTACATATACGACGCCGACAAAAGAAGATATGCGGGAAATCGCCCGCATGATGAGGCCGGAGGACAGACGGGAAATCGTCGGGCTGATAGGGCCGAACATTGAAACGGAGGCGCATTACTGCGTGGAATCCTCAGAATGCGCCTACGTTTGCAAATGTGACGGCATACCGCTGGCGGCCTTTGGCGTGGTAAGGAAAACGCCGTTTGAGAACGTGGGCGTTATTTGGATGCTTGCGACAAAGGAAACGGCAAAACATAAAGTATATACTGGCAAATGGACAAGGCGCGGAATCCGCGCCTTTCTTAATGATTGGGACTTTTTATATAACTATGTGGACGAAGGAAACGACAGGACGATTGCGTGGCTGAAATGGCTGGGCGCGAAAATCTATCCTGCGGAGCCTTACGGGATTTACGGCTTGCCGTATCATAAATTCACGTTCGGAGAGGAATGATAGAAATGGGACTTGTCGGAACAATCATAGGCACGCTTGGCACGGCCTTTCTTTCGGGCAGGGCGCAGCAACAGCAGTATGAGGCGGCGGCAGAACAGTCGAGAGTGAATGCGCAGCTTCAAGCGCAGGAGGCGGCAATCGCGCAGCAGAACGCGCAGAAAGCGAATAAGCAGGCAGAGGAAACCGCGCGCGTCAATGCGCAGAACGTGGAAGATGAGCGCAGGCGGCAGCTATTATATATCAACAAGCAGAAGGCGAACGTCGGTAAATCCGGCTTGGCGCTGACTGGATCGGCGGCTTCCCTTGTCGAGCAGAGCAGGGACGAGATAGATTACGAAACGGCAAAGAATCTGTCCAACGGTCAGCAGGAAGTTTATAAACTGTTCGGCATGGGTACGGATTATTCTAATCAGGCCAATAAGCATAGGTGGAATGAATCTGTGCTTTATAAGAACGCCCGCGATTACGAGGCGGCAGGCAATCGGGCATTTTGGAGCAGTATGCTTGGCGGCGCGTTCTCTCTTGCCGGGAATCTTTACAGCAGCAAGAGCAGTGCGGTAATGTCGGGAACGGACAGCGCAAGCGGAAGCGGATCGTCGTGGACTTCTCCAAGCACTATCCCTGGCGGGTATAGGCAGCCTTACGGCTCCAAATGGAATATGAGGTGATAGGCTATGGCTAATTTTGCAGCGTATCAGTCGCGTGGCAATCTTTCCGCGCAGGAACAGCATTTTACAAAACCATTGGGCCTTTCCTACGACAATCCGGGGGAGCGCGCGCTTGCCCGCGAAGGCGCGAACATGGCCGGAGTATTTATTAAAGGCTATGAAAACCTAAAGGAGCAGTACGACAGCGGCAAGGTAATGGAGGCCAATAACGAGTATAACCGCCTTATGTCAGAAGGCACGGCGGAGCTGATGCAGAAGAAGCAGGAGAACGCGCTGAACGTCGTACAGGATTATGACAAGCTGCATCAAAAAGCGCTGGATCAGGTGCGCAAAAAATTCGGCGCTTTCATCAATTACGGCAAGGCGGGGCAGGCTTTCAATATCTATACAGAGCGGGACAACAACACGCGCCGAAACAATATGATGAAGTATCAGATCGCGGAAACGGAAGCATACCACGAAACGCAGTTTAATAATCAGTTGGCTTCCTGTCAGCAGATGGCGGCGGATGGCGGATATAGTGATTTATCTATTGACGAAGGATTGAACCGCGCCGAAGGCTTTATTGAGGCTCGTTACGCGCAATACGGCAAGGAAATGATTGAGCAGCAGAAAAGAGTATTCAAGGGAGATATTGTTTCGTCGGCATTGGCATTGGCAATGAAGATGGAAGATTACTCCCGCATGGGGCAGCTTGCCGTAAAGTATTCGGATTATCTCGATCCGAAAACGCGCGTGTCTGTTTTGTCCTCGCTTGGGAAACGGCAAAAGGACGCGCATGATTTTAAACAGGCAAACGATTTGTGGGTAAAACTTGGCGGCGAGAACGCGACGCTTGATGATTACAGAAACTATTTCAGCAACCTATACGCAAACGGCGGCAATGCGACGACGCGCTTTAGTCACTATGATTCAAGGCTTGGGCTGACAATGCCTGACGGTCGTAACGGTTGCGTAGAGGCCGTTGTCGCTTTGACAAAGCCTTTTGCAAAGCTGACGGCAGATAACAGCGACGTTGTAAATTGCGGCGTGCTTTGCAGACTGGCACAAAACTCCGATAGTGCAAAGATTGAAAGATACCGCGGCGGCAAAGTGAACGAAGGCGACGTTCTCGTTTACTTCTCCGAGGGTGATGATATTTCCGATTTTGACAACGCAGAGCACGTTGTCATGGCTGACGGCAACGGCGGCTATTACGGCAATTCATCGAGCGCAAAAGACTATGTGGACGAGAACGGAAACGAAGTGCGCGGCGACGGGTGCATTATTCACTCCGACGATCAGGAAATAGGCGGATATCAAATCGGGTACGTTATCCGCATGGACAAGCAGACAATGCAAGAAATGTCTGATCTGGAAGTCGAGGAACAGGCGCAAAGGGCGTGGGCGATTCATCAGAAGAAGATGACTGAGATTCGCGCCGCAAACAATGTTATTATCTCTCGCGCACAAGACGAAATGCGGGACTTGATGAATCACGGCGTCCAAGACGTTGACCAATATCAGGCCATTGTAGATAAATACGCCTATACGGACGGCGTTGTAAACAATCACGTTCGGATTCAGCTTGAAAAAACGGTTTCTGCAATCGAGCGCCGGAACGAGAAAGCTGCGGAGCAGGGCGCAAGACGGCAACCGTCTGAGAAAGTCAATGAAACAGATATGGAGCTTGTACGGGATGAAATTTCGACGGGCCGCGCCGATGAAACTGCAATCATAAACTATTGCGCGCAGCGTGGAATTACGTCCACAACGGAAGTCAACAAGCTCATGAAGCTTTATAAAGACTATAAAAACAATAAAGGCGAATGGGCCATCCCGTATGACGATATAAAAGCGTATTGCGATATTGACGAAAGAATGATTGAGGACAAGAAGTCGTTCAATAAGACGTTCAAACGGATTGCGCGCTTCCAGTATTACAAGATGCTGGCCGACAACAAAGGGCAGTTGTTTTCGGGATGGGAAGAAGATTTGGCGGATCGCGTGGCAAAAGCATTCACGGAAGAATATCACGGCGGGCAATATGTCGATAAAGGCACTTGGATGAACACAGAAGAGAACGTGATCCTCCCGTATAGAATCCTTGCGGCAAATGGTTATGACACGATAAGACAGACGGGCGACGACGGATATGTGCTTGAAAGCGCAGACGGGAAATATGCCTATATGTCCGGCGAGGATATTATGAAAATGAAAGACTTGTCCGGCTACAGAAGATAAAGAAAGGACTGTTCTGCTATGTTGAGCGTTGAAGAATACGAAAAGCGGTTGGAATCCGGCACGCAGTATGCGCCCGTAACAAGCAATGTGGCAAGCCTGTTGTCTGTGTATGACACAATGGATTTTCAAGAACAGCAGACCGCTTCTGATAAAGCATTGAATCTTGGCAAGTCTTTTTACAACGGCGTTGTATCTGTTCCGCGCGGCGTCCTCCGCGGGTTGCAGGCGGTCAGGGATTACAATATCGAAACACTGAACGAAATGAATCCTGACCGTATGCAGGCGGACGAAAGCTTTATAAAAGCGTTGGACAGTGCGGCGGATGCAGAAATCTTTCAGCCGTACAAAGTACGGGCGGACAGCTCGGCAGAGCGGCTTGCCTATGATTTTGTGCAGGGCGCAGGACAGCTTGGCGGCCAAATGGCCGTCGGCCTTGCCACGGGCGGATATGGTACACTTCCCGCTATGGCTTTGCAGATTGGCGGCGAGGAATACAAGGAACTTCGCGACCAGGGCGTTGACGTAAAGACCGCCGGACAGGCCGCCTTGTTTAATGCCGCCGTGCAGACGCCGCTTGAATATATCGGATTTTCAAAGCTCATGAAGCGTTTCCCCGGCAATACAATGTTCCGGCAGCGCGTCCGCAAAGTGGCGGAAGATATTTTCACAGAGGGCTTTACGGAGTTTTTGCAGGAATACCCGGAACAGGCTTCTATGATATGGGCGAAAGAAACGAATGCGGAAGGAAAAGAAGCTTCGCAAGTTGCCCGTGAAATCTTTCAGACGATGTGGGATCACAAAGGGGAAATCCTTCCTGATGCGCTGTATAGCGGCCTTATCGGTGCAGGGCTTGGCGGAGGCGCGGGCGCACTCCATCTCGCTATCGACAACCGTTTGGAGGGGAGCGTCAAGCGCGCCATGCAGCGCGAAATGTATAACGAGGGCATGGAGCACGTCGAAAGCACGGTCAAGCGTATCAAGGAAGCTGGCGGCAAGGGTATAAATCCGCCGTTCGCCGCCGCTGTAATAAACGACAATTTGCAGAATCAAAACGTCCATGTGGACGGTGAGGCTTTATATGGCTACGCGCAGGAGAAAGGCATTGAGAAAGTCGCTGAATCTCTTGGCGTATCGGTGGACGTAATAGAAAAGGCAGCCGCTGAAAGTGACACGGTAGACGTAAAGCTTGGCAATTTCGAGGCGACGAGCGCGGCCTTTGATGGCTTCTTGGACGCGGTAAAAGATGATACGGCCTTTGATGATGGCGGCTATACGGTCAATAAGGACAGGCAGGAACAGGCATGGGCGGCAGCAAAGAAGAAGCAGGAGGACGAAGTACGTACTGAGCTTGACCGCATTGAAGGCGAAATGAGAGAGGCGGCAAAGGCCGCAGGCATAAAAGCGGACGTGACGAAAGAAATGATAAATCTATTGTCGCGCGCGCGTATGTGGAATAATCCTGCCGAGATGCTAAAGAAGCTGAGTTTCCGCTATGGCGAAAATGCGGAAGGGTACGCGCAATTCGCGGGCGAGAACGCTGAAACTGCCGACAAGGTAAAGCTGACCGAGGCGCAGCAGATGGAGGAAAACGGCGCGGCGGCAGATGAGATTTATAAGCAGACGGGCTGGTTCAAAGGACTGGACAACAAGTGGCGGTTTGAGATTGCCGACAATCTGAACGACGTTGAATTGTCCGGCATACAAAAACTTGGAGAACTGCCGCTTGCCCGCGTGTATTACAATGAGGCTCTTTTTAACGCATACCCGATTTTAAGAACGGTAAAAGTAAAAGTCGATCCGAACATGGAGGAAAACACGAACGGCGAGGCCGACGTGCTGAATTTTGAAATCGCGTTGAACGGGAAGCACATGGACAACGAGGCAATGAAATCAACGCTTGTACATGAAGTCGCACACTTGATTCAGACAATCGAGAATTTTGCCGCTGGCGGGAATGCAGATTATATGCGCGACGCGCTGAAAGAGCTTGGACAGTATAAGCAGGAATACGACAACCTGGATGACTATTCTCTTTACGAGCGCATTGGCGGAGAACAGGAAGCGCGTGAGATAGCTCGCAGGGCAAGGCTCGAACAGAACATTGCGGCTCTCAATGAGCGGATCGAGGAAGCAAAGAAAAACGGTAACGACGAGGAAGTCCGGCGCGCTACGTTCGCGAAAACAATTTTGGAACGGCAGAGAGATCAAATGCCTGCGCCGCACACAAGCGACGCGCTGATTGTTTTCGACGATATTGAAATTCCGTATTCGCAAAAACGGGAAAGCCGCTCCAATCAGAGCGGCTTTTCTTATTCCCAAAACCGCAAGGGCGATTATAACCCGTACACAAACATTATCACGCTTTTCAAGGGCGCGGACGCCTCCACGGTCATTCATGAAACCTGGCATTTCTTTGTCGAGCAAATGTGGCAGACTGTCCAGGACGGCACGGCATCGGAGCAGACCGTAAAAGACTTTGAAACGCTGATGAATTACTCCGGCATGACAATGGAGGAATGGGCGGCGGCAGATATTGACGGACGCCGTAAAGCTCATGAAAAGTTGGCGGAGGCTGGCGAATCCTACATCATGGAAGGGAACGCTCCTTCCCATGAACTCCGGCGCGTATTCAAGAAGTTTGCACAATGGTTACGGGACGTTTATCGGACTTTGCAGCGGAGCGAGAACTACGCCGAACTGACGGACGAAGTGCGCGAAGTCTTTGACCGTATGCTTGCCGCCGAGGACGATATTGCGGAAATGGAGCGCATAAACGGCTATTTCTCCAAACTCCCTGACGCAATCACGGAGAACATGAGCGACGAAACGCGGGCGAAGGTAGAGGACTATATCGCAAAGGCACGGGAAAAAGCCGTGTATATCCTTACCCGTCGCGCGCTGAAAGATTACTCCAAGAAGCGGCGCGAAGAAGTCAAGAAGTTCAAGGAAGAAATTCGCCCGCGCGTGGAGGAGGAAGTCAGCAAGCGGCCCGTGTATGCGTGCGGCTACGACAAAGCGGACGCTGCGCGGTTCAGAATGTTGCGCGACCAACAGGCGGGCGCTGGCATTTGGACGGCGGACGATTTTATTGATCGCGCGTTTGCTGCTGACGTTTCCGCTGTCCAAAATGAAGTCGCGCATCTTGCGGCGGCCATGAATCCGAAAAATTGGAAGAAGGGCCTTTCCGATGTTCGCGCGGACTATATCAAGCAGAGGGATGAAATGTTACAGCCCGCTCTCAATGCGCTTGAAAAAGGCATGGGGCAGGGCGTTGATACCATCCGCGAAACGAATGAATACGGTGAGGCAAAAGGCGATATTGTCGGCAGAGTTTCCAATAACGCGCAGTGGTATCGTGATTTTTACGCGGAACATAAACGGAAGCCGACGAAAGCAGAACTCCAGGAAATGGCGCGCTTGCTTGTTTCCGGCGCGGCAACCGCTCCGCAAGTCGAAGGATGGACGCCTACAAATGCGGAAGAAGCGCAGGCTATGGCCGCAGAAGGGGAACGCCTTGCGGATATTGAACGCCATATTGAAGCGTGCGAGGAAATCAAGGACAGACTTGCAAAGCTGAACGAGAACTACAACGAAACGAGCGCGGCAGGGAGCGAGAGGTTCCTTCTTGAAGCGAATATGACCGCAGAGCAGTACGGCTATTCCAGCGCTGACGAAATGATGAAGGATATTGAGCAGAGCCCGACAAAGGCGAAAGCGGTTAATCAGCGCGTCAACGAGATTGTTGCGGAAATGTCCAATGAGAACGAAAAAGAAAATTACGAAAACGCAATCCGCGAATCCCTCTACAACGAGGACGAGGCTTTGCTTATCGGCGTAGAGCAGCAGCTTATCGAGGAATACGCCGAGAGAGCAAAAGAACGGCAGGCCGTCCAAGAGCAGAGAAGAGAAGAGCGGAAAGAACAGGCGAAGATTAACGCACAAGTCGCCGCCGCACGGAAACAGCAGGCGAAGAATTTGGCGCGGGCCGATCTCGCAAAGATGAACATGAAGGAAGCGACGCGCACAAGTAAATTCATGACGGCGGAGCGAAACGCGGCGGTCAAGTGTGCGCAGCTCCTCGCAAAGAAGAAATTCGACGAGGCATTGACGCAGAAGAACTTGCAGGCGTATTGGCACGCAATGGCATCGGAGAGCATCAAGATTGCCCGTCGGAAAAAGCAGAATGAGAAATTTGTAAAAGCGCAAGTAAAGCTAAAGCCGGAGGCATGGCTAAACGAAACGCACTTTGCGGCAATCAGCAAGCTTTTCGAGCGTATGGGAATTGCAAAGCCTGTCCATAAAGCGGCGGCTGAAAATGCGGAAATCAAAACCCTTGCGGAGTATGCCGAACTAATGGAGCAACAATTTGACTGCGTGGATATTCCGCTATGGATTCTTGACGGGAATATTCCCATTAGCGACATTAACATGCTGACCTTGGAGCAGTACGAAGATGTTGTCAACACGATCAAGAATATCAAGGCGATTGTCAAAGCGCAGAAGGGCGTAAATACGTTCAATCGGCAGGAAACGTGGGAAAACACGAAACAGCTTATGATGGACAAGCTTTCTGAGCTGAAAACTATTTGGACGCCAAATCCAAATAAGCCGACGAAAGCAACGGCAATGGAGCGTTTCACGGCATCTTTGGAAACGCTTGACAGCTTCTTGGAATATCTTGACGACGCAACTTATGGCTGGTTCTCTCAGACTTGGGGGAACATGATTAAACGTGCGTCGGATAAAGAGTACGAATACCGGGAAGCATACGACAAAGCCGACGCGGAGGCTTTAAAGAAGTGGCTGCCGGACGAGGCGACGGAAAAAGCGGCTAATGAGGAAGTCTATTACGATGAGCTTGGAAACTCCGTAACAAAGCATACGCTTGTCAAAATGCTCATCAATCTTGGCAACAAAGAGAACTCTCAGCGTCTTTGCGAAACAATCCCTGTTGGGTTTGAAAAGAGTACGTTGTGGGTAATGCCGGACGAAGTGACAGACAGACAGACGGCAGCGGAAACGACAAGGCAAAACCTGATTGATTTTTTAGGGCGCGTATTGACAAA